>Ga0307376_10004631_pt1 | contig 12547 bp, 13 predicted proteins | sample TR2MG_FD_202536 | JGI IMG/M metagenome (GOLD analysis project Ga0307376, IMG submission 202536) | Soil microbial communities from Risofladan, Vaasa, Finland - TR-2 | ecosystem: Environmental > Terrestrial > Soil > Coastal area > Acid sulfate soil | place: Finland: Risofladan, Vaasa | collected... | reverse complement strand
GATATGGAACGCACGAAAGAAGTCCCAGTAAATAATAAGGCACCAGAAGCTCTGGTAGCTATGAAGAAAGTGCAGATATATGAGCAGATTCTGGGCCGTGCCAATCTCATAGCCAGATTTGGGAAGCAGTACAATGATGCCCGGGATCTTTATGAAGCATTGGGATATCCCACGACGTTGACTTATGATCACTATTTGGCCAAGTATGAACGTCAGGACATAGCCAAAGCCATTATTGACCGGCCAGCAAATGCCACCTGGCAGGGATCTATGCGATTGGTGGATAGTCCTGATGAAGGTAGAACTACATTGGAAGAGGAATGGGATACCTTAAGCAAACAATTCAGTCTAAAGAAAACGTTTTCCAGGCTGGATAAACTGTCTGGTATTGGTGAGTACGGGGTATTGCTTCTTGGAATAGATGATATTGTCAGCCGATCACAATTTGTTAAACCCATCACCAAAAGAAAGAATAAACTACTGTATCTGAAACCATTCGGACAGGATAGAGCCACAATTGATAATTACGTGGCCAAAGCCAATGATCCCAGATATGGCCTGCCGGAATACTACAAGGTAGTTATACAAATTGCCGATGAAGAGCGTACCGAAGAAGTACGGGTACATCATTCACGGATTATTCATGTGATCGGTGATAGTCTGGAATCTGATGTAAAGGGAACACCAAGACTGCAGGCCGTATATAACAGATTGATGGACTTGGAGAAGATAGTAGGTGGTGATGCCGAGATGTTCTGGCGTGGCGCACGTCCAGGGTACCAGGGAAAGGTTGATCCGGATTTTCAATTGACCACGGAAATGGAAGCCGATCTCAAGGCACAAATCGATGAATTTGAACACAATCTTCGCAGAATCTTGGTCAATGAGGGAATTGATATACAGGCTTTGGCACAACAGATAGCAGAACCTGGGAATCATGTCGATGTGCAAATCCAGATGATCTCAGCCGTAACCGGTATTCCGAAGAGAATCCTGACAGGATCTGAGCGTGGTGAACTGTCCAGTGCCCAAGACGCAAGTGAATATTTGTCCTTTGTCACGACTCGTAGGGAAGAGTTTGCCGAACCAAATATCGTCAAGCCGTTCGTGGATCGGTGTATTGAATATGGAATCCTTCCCAAAGCCAAAGATGACGATTATGACATTGTCTGGGAAGACTTGTTTGTACTGAATGAACGGGAGCAGGTCGAAGTTGGTCAGAAACGTGCCATGGCTCTTAGAGAGTACTCACAGAATCCTATGGCTGAAATGATCGTTCCAGCGGAGATGTTTGTCAAGCATATGCTGGGATTGAAACCACATGAAGTGGAGGAATTTTTAAAGGCTCTGGAGACAATGGTTCGGGAAGAACCCAGGGTAACTCCACAGGAGCAGCAGATAATGAGTGAAGAGGAATTGGCTTTAACAGCAAATGATGAGTGAGGTCCATACACATACCGGCATGAGTGTGTACGCCAGGGTTGATCCCACGCGTACTACATGGCTGCGTAATGCCTTTGCCCGTGATATGAAAAGACGTTTTAACGAACTCACAGAAGCCATTAAAAGAGGGATTGGTGTGAATGATGCCTTTGGTTTAAGGACGGCAAACGTCTTCCGCACCATATTGATTCAGCAGGTCAGTACACCAGGTGCGGGAGCGTTTGCTTTTCCCAGAAGTGTTGATAAATTAAAAGCATTCATGCGTTGGTTGGAAGCCCAGGTAGATGCGGGATTGTTAACTACGGGTGAACTGCAGCAAGTCGGAGTTGGTATTGAAAGTGTGTGGACGAATAAATATATTCTTGATTCCTATAAAAGGGGAGTACAACGTGCCCGATATGAAATGAAGCGGTCCGGATTTGATGTCCCATCCATTGACACTACCGGCGGTATTGATATTGGTATTGGCATGCCCTTGCATATCGATCGTCTTGGATTATTATTTACCCGGGCATTTTCAGAATTGAAAGGAATCACAGCGGCAATGGATCAGCAGATAAGCAGGATACTGGCACAGGGACTCGCTGATGGGGATAATCCCAGGCTGCTGGCTCGAAAACTTGTGGCTACGATCAATGGTGACGGTGTGGATCGATTGGGTCTTACAGACTCTCTGGGACGGTTTATACCAGCAAAGCGCAGGGCAGAAATCCTGGCGCGTACGGAAATCATCCGTGCCCACCATCAAGGTATGATACAGGAATACATGAACTGGGGAGTACAAGGCGTTACGCTTCTGGCAGAATGGAAAACAGCCGGGGATCACAGGGTTTGCGAGTTATGTGAAATACATGAAGGTGAAACATTCACTTTGGAAGTGGCAATGAATATGATTCCACTTCATCCGCAATGCCGATGTATTGCCCTACCATTTAGAGCAGAATGGCAAGAGATAAGAGAATTAATTCCCGAAAATATTTAAAATTATGGAACAGACAAAGGTACTTACAAATATGAAGATTATTCTCACTGCGAATTCTGAATACACTACTCGCAGAGAAAATCTTGAAGGGATACCATACATTGTTGTCCCTGTCACGATGATGGTCGAAGGTGTCCATAATGGGAGCCATGGACCACTATACCATCCAGTGGAAGTACTTGGACAGGCCGTAGATGCATGGAACGGTCTTCCGGTTACAATTGAACATCCGGAAAGTGGTGGGCAGTTTGTGTCTGCCAGTTCTCCTGGGATCATTGCCCAATATGGTGTGGGAATGGTCCAAGGTCCACGCATGGATGGAACGGCACTACGTGCAGAAGCTTGGTTGGTAGAATCAAAGCTAAAAGAAAAATCACCTGAGGCTTTCGAAAGTATTGAAATAGGGTTACCTATTGAAGTGAGTATTGGTGTATTCAGTGACGATGAAGAAATAACAGGTGAATGGAATGGTGAAACATATAATGCGATATCCAGAGGTCATGTTCCGGATCATCTTGCTCTCTTGCCCGAGGGAGTTGGTGCGTGTTCATGGAGTGATGGGTGTGGTATTCGTGCTAATAAGGAAGGAGGAAAAAGTGAAATTATGAAAAATGAAAATGGTGTAACACCAGCGGGATTGACTAAGGAGCAACATCTTGCAAACTTGATTGCCAATGCGGAATCAGGTTTCCGTGAGAGAATGCAAACTATTCAATCCAAACTTGATGCTATGGACTCGGATCTCAGAGTACACTACCTTGAGGAAGTGTATGATGATTTCTTTGTCTATACCGTCAGGTCGCGTGAAACCGGGAACCCAGCCAAACTATATAAGCGGGGGTACTCTGTCAATGACAGTGGTTCCCTCGAGTTTGCAGAGGAACCCAGTGAAGTACGCAAACAGGTAACGTACGTTACCGCCTCTGAAGGTGGTTTAAAACGTACTAAGTTTAACAATAATAAAAAGGAGGTTACTACAATGGGTGACGAGAAAAAGCCTTGTTGTGAAGATCTGGTCAATGAGTTGATTACCAACGAAAGGACCAAATGGACCAATGAGGACAAGGAATGGCTGTTGACTCTGAAAGAAGACCAACTTACCAAGTTCATCCCGAACGCGGAAAAGAAGGTTGAAAAAACAGAGGAACCAGCCCCTCAGCTTAATGCTGAGCAGGCCTTTGAGATTGTTAAGAAGTCCCTTAAAACAAATGAGGATTTCTTGAATTTCATGCCTGATGAACTACGGGAACAAGCACGTTCCGGTCTGAGGCTCCACCAGGAGCATCGTGCGAAAATGGTGAAAGCCATTCTCGATAATACGGATGAGGGTATTTGGAAAGAAGACTCTCTGAAAAGCATGGAAATTGAAGTTCTGGAAGGAATCTTCAAATCTGTGGTTAAAACTGAAGCAGTAGCTGATTATTCACTGAACGGTTCCCTGGAACTTGATTTGAATAAAGGGGGTGAAGAACCCATGATTCCTATATTTTCTAGGAAGAAAGAAGCTGCTAAAACTGCATAAAAAGGAGGATAAAAATGCCTAATACAGTTAAATTAAAGAATTTCTCGGATATAAATGAAGAGTATACTGCAACTGCAGTTGCCCTCACTCCGGGAATGCTGTTAGAGCTTACCAGCGCAGGTACTGTCCAAGCTCATTCTACAGCAGGGGGTAATGTCCTTCCTATGTTCGCCTTCGAGGATGAATTACAGGGAAAGGGCATTGACGATGCTTACGCTGTCAGCGACAAGATCCAAGTTTGGATCCCTGGTCGTGGTGATATAGTCTATGCCATTGTGGCAAATGACAATGATATTGCTATTGGTGACTTTTTGGAGTCAGATGGCAATGGTTATTTACAGGAACATGCCGCTGATATCAGCAATGCTCCGAATGTTACAAATCAAATCGTTGGTCAAGCCCTTGAGGCAGTTGACACGCTTAATTCCAGTGCGGAGTCCAGTGCCTCGCCATTAGGATTGGCCCGTCGGCTCAAGGTACGGCTAGTATAAAGAAAGGAGGAACTAAAATGCCTATTAATGTAAATGTTGATCTTATCGGTCGTGGTGGTGGAAATGGTGTAATGGCCAATTATATGAGCCAAACCGGTCGTATGGATCCCAGTGTGCTTCGTCCTTGGATTGGTGCTGATAACAGAACCTATATAGCAATTCATATGGGGGGTGATCCCGAAGATTTGAAGAACTATAGGGCACAGGCTATCAATACCAATGCCACCCTGAGAAGGGATGAATGGAAGAGGCTTGATGATGCGGTTATAACCGTTGCCGAATCCAGGCTCGGTGGTGTTCAGGATCTGATTAGTGCAGGTCTGACCTACGATCTGGGTAATGGTATGGGTACAACCGTGTTGGAATGGCACGATGTGTCCAGTGCGCTGACAGCTGAACTGACTATGGACGGTTTGCCCCGTGGACAGAACGATCGGCCGGTATGGCAGCACAACTATCTGCCCATTCCGATACTTCACGCAGATTACGAAATAAACACTCGTGCTCTGACCGTGTCTCGGAATATGGGAAATGCCATCGATACCACAATGGCTGAACGTGCAACCAGAAGTATTGCTGAGAAGTTGGAGCAGATGCTCTTTACGAATACTACATACTCATTTGGAGAACTGGATGCCCGTAGTCAGAATACTATTTATAGTTATGTGAATCATCCGGATCGTATTCAGGAAAGTCTGGGCACTGCTTGGAATGATTCTCCAACTACTGGTAAAACCATTGTTGATCAGGTCATTTCGTGGAAACAGGCCAGTATCAATAAGAACTTTTATGGCCCGTGGAAGATTTATATCCCCACAGACTATGAAACGGTTCTTGATCAGGATTATGTCGATACCAATCCAGATACCAGGACAACCGGAACCATTCGGGAACGTATCCTGAATATTTCTGGTATTACCGGTATTCAGGTAGTTGACACACTTGCTGATGATAACATTGTCATGGTTCAGTTGACCGCTGACGTTGTTCGTCTGGTACGTGGTATGCCTATTCAGAATGTCCAGTGGACAGAAGAAGGGCAGTTCGTGACCAAATATAAAGTAATGACAATCCAGGTTCCCCAGATTCGTTCGGATCAGGAAGGGAAAACCGGACTCATTCATGTTGCTTAATTAAGTAATCACTAATCAGGTGATTCTTTTAAAAATCAATTAATATGGAACGTACAAAAAAAGAAGGTAAAATAAGATGGCGTAAAGAAGGAGGTGGATCCTTTCGCATGGCCAGTGGAAAAATAATTAAGCCTGGGCAGGTATTTGAGGCTTTTGAAGATGAAATACCAGTGGGTTTCCGGGATGTTATTATTCCCTTGGAACCTATTCCTGCAAAGGAGGAAGTTCATGTTGAGCCGGTCCCGCCTGAGTATACCCTGAAACATCGTAGTGGTGGATATTATTGGATCGTTGATTCCAATGGGAAAACCATGAACGAAGAGGCTCTGAAGAAGGAAGAAGCTGAGGAACTTATTGAGAAGTTGTTGGGATAGTAATGACTTGGCGTGTTCCTAAGCTATGGGAAGGCGGGGAGTGCTGGATTCTCGGAGGAGGTCCATCTTTACCAGTACAATTTGGAGTTCCTGAAGAAGTAATTCAAAAGGTGTTGGCCAAAGAACTCCCGCTTAACGCCTATTCGCCGTATATGGAAGCCATTCATAGTAAACATGTGATTGGTGTAAATATGGCATATAAGATAGGTGATTGGATTGATATGGTGTTTTGGGGAGATAAGAAGTGGTACCTGAATAACAGGGTAGAACTTGGAGAATTTAAGGGGTTGAAGGTTACCTGTCATCCATATTTTGCTAATGGCAGCTTTAAAAATGAGAATGTCAAAAGTGTGGTTAAGGATAATAGTCATCCCACGGGAATCAGTTCAGATCCATCCAAGGCTTCATGGAATTCCAACAGCGGTGCTGCAGCAATAAGTGTAGCAGCAAATATGGGGGCAACTAGAATTGTTTTAGTTGGATTCGATATGAAATTAGGGACTGATCAAAAACAGCATTGGCATTCGGAATATGGAATAACTAAACCCAGAGAACCCAAACATTTGCCATTTCATCGCCATTTAGTAGGATTTCCACATATAGCAAAGGATGCCAAAGCTAGAGGAATAACAATTATTAATGCTTGTCCGGATAGTGCAATTGTAGATTTTCCGAAGATGAGTGTTGCAAATGTTTTAAATGGAATGGATATTCCTGAAGTGATAATCACAACACCTCCACGGAATAAACCACCATTGCCACCACAACGACAAAGGAGGCTACATAGATGAAAGTAATATGCGTATTAAAATCTGGAGGTGATTTCCGTGTGAGGGATGTATTCAACTTAAAGACTATGTTGGAGAGGAACATTACTATTCCTTATGAGTTCTATTGTCTAACGGATATGTTTACTTTTCTAAATGGTGTTTACGTACGTCCATTGAAATTTGATTACAAGGGATGGTGGTCGAAGATAGAATTGTTTAGACCGAGGCTGGTTGAATCGGAACGCATAGTCTATTTTGATTTAGACACTGTTATTCTTGACAACATTGATGATCTGCTTCTTCAGGAGGATGATTTCATTGGGTTACGCCCATTTAATCCAGTAAGGGCTGGACGGAAGCGGTATTTGGGGTCTGGTGTTTTGGGCTGGAAAAATGATGGTTCTTTTGATTTTCTATTTAAGGAATTTAGATATGACTATTATCGTGGGATGTTGCGGGGAGATCAAGATTACATTAGTTTGAAATTGGGACACCATAATATTAAATTTAATTATTGGCAAGATCTGGTAAGTGGGATATATAGTTATAAAAGAAATGTGCAGAAAGGCGGTCTTTCTGATAATGCCCGTGTGGTGTGTTTTCATGGTTTTCCACGACCACATCAGGTAAGGGCTGATTGGATACAAAATGCGATAGCGTAATGACAGTAAACGAATTCTTTGGAAAAGTGTGTTATATCAATCTTGATAAACGCAAAGATCGTATGACGAGAATGAAACAACTATTTGAGCAGAATAGCATGGATGTCATACGTATTCCTGGGATAGAAGGCAATCAATGGGGATGGAAAAAAGATTTATACAAACCCCCAATGAGGGGATTTGATGGTAATGCTGGTTGTATATCTACACATATATCCATATTGGAAAATTTCCTGGAGGATGAAGTAAAGTCTGTGTTGATTCTTGAAGATGATTGTGAGTTTGTAGAGGATTTCACACAGAAATTTAGTGCATGGTCAGCACATGTTCCCAACGATTGGGATTTGCTGTATCTCGGTGGGATGAATGGAGTGGGGCAATATGTGAAGGGACTTGAGGAACACGTTGTCACCATTACTGGAATGACATCCACGCATGCATATGCTGTTAATGGAAAAGCATATAAGAAAGTGACAGATACAATGTATGGTGGTTTTCCTTATTTAAAACAAGCTGTGGATGGTTATCTACGTATTTTGCAGAATGAATTAAATGCTTATGCATTCAATCCTCCCATGGCATGGCAAAGAGCAAATCATTCTGATATTCAAAATGGCCATCGTGATTATGTCATCAGATTTAAACAGCCATTGATATGATAACTACGGTATTAAAAGGTGGTCTTGGGAACCAAATGTTCCAGTATGCGATTGGGAGATCTATTGCCCAATTGAGTAATACCACATTATGTTTGGATACATCATGCTATGGGCGTTCAAGAAGGTATCCTTTTCCGTTCCACTTGAATAAGTTTCTCATCGCAGCAAATGCTACATCCAGCACAATAGGACACTTAATTGCCGAACCAAATCTACAATATAATCCAAGTGTGGTGAAAGAATATACAGAAAATATTACTCTCAATGGGTATTGGCAAGATGAGAGGTATTTTGATAAAATAGCACCATTGTTACTATTGGATCTGCGGCTCAAACCAGAGTGCATGTCAGCGGAATATCTAGATGCCGTTGATTTCTTGGAGAGCCTTGAGGAACCCGTATTTGTTCATATAAGGCGGGGAGAACGGGTTGATGACAAAACGGCCAGATCCGTTCATGGGTTGATTGGTAAGGCATACTATCGTGAGGCTATAGATTATGTTAAACACGAAAAGCCAGGTTCCACAATGATATTCTTTTCAGATGATCCAAAATATGCCGATGATATATTTGGGCCGATGAATGATTATGAACACTTTTCATTGATGACATTGTGTAAGCATGCAATAATAGCCAACAGTTCCTTTTCGTGGTGGGCTGCGTGGTTAATACGGAATACTGAGAAAATCGTTGTAGCACCACGTAGGTGGAACGCAAATGAAAATAGTTCAAATAAAGAGATAGTCCCACGGGGATGGAAGAAATTAGATACTCAATATGAATAGGCTTGAAGAATGGAAATAACACTTACAGATAATAAATTTGCTCAGGCATTATCATTTAGTGGATATGCAGTTCCAGAGAATATTACTTGGTGCAGGGATGGTAAACCCAGACAAATTATGATGTTTACAGATCGTCATATTCAAGAAGTCACATCATTCAAGGCAAGGGTGAAAAATTGCATTTGTATTGCTTGGATTATAGAGCCAGTGGCAATTAATTCCAACAATTACAATGCTGCAAGGGCACATCGTCAGAGTTACGATTATATCATGTCACATAATATTAATTTTCTTAGTGAATTTCCAGCGGAGAAACGGGTGTTCTGCCCAGGTTTTGGCAGTTCATTATATGAGTATGAGTGGCAGATGTACCCCAAAACAAAAGATGTATTAACAGTCGTGGGAAATAAAAATAAAACTGTTGGTCACAGGTTTCGTCACGACGTGGTACGAATGTTTGGTTCTCGAGTAGATGTTATGGGTCGCAGTTGTAATCCTTTCCCACCAGAGAAAAGAGCAGAGATATATGCTCCATATCGTTTTCAAATAGCCATTCATAATTCAGTGGTAGAAGATTATTGGACGGATATACTCATAGATTGTTTTTTGACTGGAACAGTTCCCATTGTTTGGGGAGGAGAATTTCTTAGTAAGTATTTTAATGCAGAAGGATATCTTGTATTCAACACATTGGAAGAACTTGAGAAGATTCTTACCAGCGTTGAATCCGGAGATATAAAATATGATCAATTCCTTCCAGCTATCTGGGATAATTTTGATCGTGCCAGGAAACTGGCTGTTACAGAGGATTATTTATATGATAACTTTTTAAACAATTTTGTTAAATCATGGGTGCAAAAACCAGCATAACAGATACGGCATCATATAAAAATATTTGTCAATTTTTTATCCGTGATGAAGATGCTTTTCGGAGATTCAGAAATTACAGTCATGATTATAACAGGGTACTTGAACATGTGAAGCAAAAGAAAGGTGAAGAATATTTTGATATTGCTATTGAGAATTGTCCCTGGCTTATTGATCGATTGGATGATATTCGGAAGAATGACAGCGTGGGATCACCTCGCGTGTTTGGTTACAGAGGATATGGATTGTTTTCCCCAACAACATTGAGATATACGAAGGTCATGACTGATATCTACAATGATCTTGGATCACCTGATATGGGTGATAAGGTAATTGAGATAGGTGGGGGCTACGGAGGACAGCAGAGGATACTTAATGAGTTCATGACATTTAAATATTATTATACGGTCGATCTTGAAGAAGTCTGTGCATTGCAAGAGAAATACCTGTCCAACTTTGAGCCTATCTTCGGTGGATGGATTTATCCGGAAGGTGTTAAAAGTTTAAAAACAAAGTTTGATTTTGTGATAAGTAATTTTGCTTTTAATGAATTGATTCGTGAGTATCAAGAACTATATTTTGAAAAAATTATATCAAAATCAAAACATGGCTACATCTCTGGAATATTTGATGATGTGGATCGTATGGGCTTGGAAGAAATAGAAAAATTGTTACCAAATACTTGCAAGATCAGAAAGTATTTACCAGATACAGGTTTTAACTGTCATATAATAACATGGTGAAATGAATCCATACCCATATACGCGGATATTGCATATGAAAGCTGGTGCTGGATTATTTGCTTATGTGCTTCAGGCAGTAGCTTTTATTCATGAATTTAGGAATGATCAAGTTATTATGAAAATGGATAGGGCACATTTTTATTATGATGCGAATATAATATTTACTGATAATGTCTGGGAATATTATTTTGATCCGACGGGTATTGTTAAAGGGCAAATTTTGGATTATGGTAATGCTTACGGACATATAATGAAATGTACTCATACTCCACCGAAGCTTATATCAGATAGGCATAATATAGAATTTATAGATGCATTACACACTGTTTTTCACGAAAAAATAAAAGTCAGAAAGGAGATTCTTGATAAAGCCCATGTATTTTACAATGAACATATGGCAGGGATGAAAATTTTGAGTGTGCATAAAAGAAATTCTTCTCATTATAAACCCGGGTATGGGCATATAGAAGATCGTAATGGGATCTTAACTATGGATTATTACTTGCAATATGTAGATGATAAGTTTAAAAATTATGATAAAATTTTTCTTTTAACTGATGAACAAGACGCCTATGATGCTTTTGGGAAGAGGTATGGAAGGGATTTAATCCATTATGATTCAGAAATGACTCCTTCTGGTACATATATACTTGATAAAAAAAGAGGGTATAAACTTGGGGAAGATGTTCTCATTGAAGCACTTCTTGCATCAAAAACGGATCATCTTATTGGAGGTCAGTCAAATGTTTGTATTGGAATACGCATAATGAATAATGAAATTATCTTTGATTTGATAGATGCACAAATATCCCGAAGAGGTCGTTTTAAATCTCGTCATCGAAGGAATATACAATGAAAGTAGCCATTTATGAAAATAACTGAGAATGGGGGTGATATTTTATAATATTATAGAAAACACAAAAATTAAACAGATATCTTTTGATATCAATTGTCCTGGTAAAATGGGGTTATTTGCTTATTTTATAGAAGCTATTAGTTTTTATTCTCGTTTTCCAAACGATAAAATCATAATTTGGATGGATAAAAATTGTAATTATTACACAGAAGATATTAAATGGACGGATAATCCTTGGGAATACTATTTTGTTCAGAAGAAGTGTGATAATATTGAAGAGGTAAGAAAGTATGACTCGGATTTTTTTGCTGGGAGGAGAGATAGTTTTAGGTCTAAATTTATAGTGATGGCTTCATATGTTTTAGACGAACATTTTTTTGAGATCTCACATTACATAGTTAATCAAAGGATTAAAATCAGACAAGAAATAATGGATGATGTAAATATGTTTTATGAGAAGCATATGGTGGGTAAAAAGGTGATTAGTGTACACAAAAGAAATGTTAGTCATTATGTGGATTATCCCCATCCGCATAGGAAAGCTAAGAATACGAACTTATCTGCTGATTTATATTTTGATAGGATTGAAAAAAGCGAAATTGTTTTTGATAAAATATTTCTGATGACGGATGAGCTTGAGGCACGTATTGAATTTAAAAAGAGATATGGGGACAAGTTAATACATTATGATTCAGAAGTGACTCCTGCTGGAACTTATATATTAAACGAGTTATCCGGATATGAAATAGGCAGACAGGTGTTGGTGGAAGTATTATTGGCAGCGAAAACAGATTATTTTTTTCCAGCGAGATCAAACGTATCTCTTGCTGTTCGAATGTTCAATAAAACTATTGGTGTGGATTCTGAAATGTTAACATGATGGAAAATTTTGAAAGAAGGGATAACTAAATGAAAGTACTGCTCATATACCCAAATGTGGCCAAGACCCTCCAGATTCCAATGGGTCTGGCGTACATATCTTCGTATCTCAAGGAGAACGGGATAGAGGTATTCCTGTGGGATGGCACATTCGATACGGTACCAGCACTGACCGGCCAGGTGAAAATGATGGAGCCAGATGTTATCTGTTTTAGTGCTTTGTCGCCTGATTACACATTCATAGAGAGCTTGGCGCGGGAATTAAGACCGATAACCAAAGCCCAGTTTGTACTCGGTGGATACCATGCCTCCTTTCTACCATGGGAAGTCAGTATATTATTTGATCCGGTATTTGTTGGGGAGGCCGAGTACAGTTTATTG
>Ga0307376_10004628_pt1 | contig 12554 bp, 13 predicted proteins | sample TR2MG_FD_202536 | JGI IMG/M metagenome (GOLD analysis project Ga0307376, IMG submission 202536) | Soil microbial communities from Risofladan, Vaasa, Finland - TR-2 | ecosystem: Environmental > Terrestrial > Soil > Coastal area > Acid sulfate soil | place: Finland: Risofladan, Vaasa | collected... | reverse complement strand
CTCTGGATCTGGTTCCGTGCTCTCTCGGCGGACAGTGCCGAATTGTATCGGCGGCTGAAGGAACGCGGAGTGATCATAGTACCAGGCGAGTATTTCTTTTTTGGCATAGACGAGGACTGGGGGCACCCCCGGCAGTGCATTCGGTTGAACTACTGTCATAACGAACAGGACGTACGTGCGGGCATCCGCATCATCGGGGATGAAGCTCGTCGATTGTCTGCCTGAAATGCGGGTGCGGGAGGTATCAACATGGTCGTAGTTACCGGTGCTACAGGACACCTTGGCGGCGTACTCGTCCGGGAATTGCTCAAGTCAGGAGAGCAGGTCCGCATCATCACACGCGCACAGAGTGACCTGGCCGGAATGACCGGTTTGCCTGTGGAGGTGTACGCCTGCGGCCTGACAGACGGACCGCAACTCCGGCAGGCATTCGCAGGCGCATCGGTCGTCTACCACGCCGCGGCTCGCATCTCCCTCGGTGCAAATGACGAGGAGGCTCTCGATCTCGTCAATGTTCAGGGAACCCAGGCGGTGATCGATGCTGCGCGCGCGACAGGAGTGGGGCGGCTCGTGCACGTCGGTTCTATCGAGGCTTTCCCGCTCACCGAGCGGAGGTTTCCGGTTACCGAATCTCAGGGAGTTGACCCTGAGCACACGGTGATGGAGTACGGCAGATCGAAGGCGCGTTCAACTCAGATCGTTCTTGAGGCGGTGCAGAATGGGCTTGATGCAGTAGTTGCCTGTCCGACGAGCTTCATCGGCCCACCGGATTTCCGTCTTTCTCCGATGGGGCGCATGATTTACGATTTCGCACGGCGAAGACTCCCCGCCTACGTAAGCGGTGGATTCGATTTTGCCGATGTTCGCGACATAGCTCACGGAGTCGTTCTCGCAGGTCAGAAGGGCAGACGCGGGGAGTGCTATCTCCTGTCAGGCGACTATCTCTCCATACCGGAGCTGATGGATCTGCTCGAACAGTTGTCGGGTGTCCGGAAGCCGCTGCTCTGCTTCCCGACCGCACTGCTGATGCCTCTCATGCCGCTGGTCGAACTCTACTACCGCGTGGCCGGAAAGCCGCCGCGTTTCACGCGAAACAGCCTGCACATCCTCTCACTCGAGGCGACAGTCGATTCGTCGAAGGCACAACGTGAGCTTGGTTACTCGGCCCGTCCTCTCGCCTGCACCGTTCGTGACCTTCTTCGCTGGTACTACGATACGGGAATACTGAAAGCTCCGGACTTGCCAACAGATGCGACTGAACCGGGAGTCTGCCCCGAAGAGTCGGAAGCTCAGGCTACCACACAAACGGAATGATCGCGCGGCGATCCTCAGGGTAGTCGGGAAAGTTTGCACGGTACCAGCGATGATGTGAGATGCCGCGCGGCAGCAGATTCGCTATCGTGAACACCGCGAACGACAGTCCTGCGATCGACCAGGTCGCTACGGCAAACCCGCACCACTGGATAATCTCGCCGAAGTAGTTCGGACTGGAGATGAATCGGAACATGCCTCCGTAAGGGATGCTGTAGTTCCGCTCGCCAGGATTGCGCAAAGAGCGAAGGATGGCGTCGGAGCGGACATGGATAACAAAGCCCAACACGAACAGGACAACTCCGCCGATGAAGCGCGGATCAGCTATCCAGGTGAGTTTGTAGGAACCGCCTCCGCCGTCGAACAGGTGAAATCCGTTCACGTATCCATTCGCCGTGTTGTACAGTATAGCCATCACGATGAGCACGATCGGGAAATTGCGCGTCCCGCTTTCATGCAGCAGGAACGGATAGACGAAGGTGCGATAGATGTAGTGTGTCTCCCACAGGAGCAGGAAGAAGATCGACAGCGGGTCGTAGGAGTTTCCGAACAGCGCTGCAAGTGCGATAACGATGACCGCCGGAGATTCCATGATGAGCCACGCCCAATGGGGCTTCATGGCGAGACCCCAGCCATTTCTCATGTACCGTCCGTACGGTGCAGTCAGGTAGAACAACATGACAAAGGTCACCACGGATGCGACAAAGATTGCCGCAACCACCCACCCGTAGAGGTTCATGCACGCTTCCTCCGTCCGGCTACCATACTCTGCAGCGAGCCGCAGGCGCAAGAGAGGATAGTCGAACGCGTTGACAATCGCGACGCCCTGCCGGTAGGATCGGCGGCATGATTCCGGAAAAAGTTCGTGCGGTACTTGCTGCACATGGTCTTTCAGCACTCGAGTATGAACCCGGGAGTACGCCAACAGCCGAAATGGCAGCTGCCCGGATCGGTGTTGGTGTCAGTCAGATCGCGAAGTCCATTCTGCTTGCGGGAAAGGACGGCGTATTTCGCATGGCGATCCTTCCCGGAGACGCAAAGATATCATCCGGGAAGATCAAGGGTGTCACCGGCGTAAAGCATTCGATGGCGAGCCCCGAAGATACGCTGCGCGTAACTGGCTTCCGCCCGGGGGGCGTCTGCCCGTTCGGCGTGGACGGCATCCAGATCTACGTCGATGAGGGACTCTCCCGTTATCCGCTGGTCTATCCGGCCGCCGGTACCGACGCCACCGGCGTTCCCATGACCTTCGATCAGCTCGTGCAGATTTCGGGCGGAACTGTGGCCTCTATCGCCGCGGACGGCGATTAAGCCGCGGACGGCGATTAAGCCGCGGACGCACGGCACTATTTTGATCTGCCGTGCAACCGTTTGATTCCCGGACCGGTCAGTATCGGTATGGAACAATCAGTCGATTTCAGCCAGTTCCTCCTCGTTTATCCACGCACGCCCGATACCTACTGGAGTTACCGGTATGCGTTGTCGTTCGTCGGAAAGCGAGCGCTCATGCCGCCGCTTGGTCTCGCTACGATCGCGGCCATGATACCCGAGCGCTACGGATGTCGTGTGCTGGACCTGAATGTCGAGGAGCTCACGGATGACGATATCCTTTCGAGTGATCTCGTCCTTGTATCCGCGATGATCGTTCAACGGGATTCATTTCACGAAGTTGTTGCCCGCTGCAATCGCCTCGGCGTTCCTGTCGCGGCAGGCGGGCCGTATCCGACCTCCTGCCCCGAGGAGATGCCCGGGGTAGACTACCTCGTTCTGAACGAGGGGGAGCTCACCTTTCCCCGCTTTCTTCAGGATTGGCTTTCGGGCAGCGCGGTTCGAGTTTACCGCGACACTCGCCATCCGGAACTGAACACTTCTCCGGTCCCGCGGTTCAGTATCCTGCACATGGAGTACTACGACACACTGCCTCTGCAGTACTCCCGGGGCTGCCCGTTCAACTGCGACTTCTGCGATATAGTTCATCTGTTCGGCAATGTTCCGCGTACCAAGACGCCGGAGCAGTTTGTGCGGGAACTTGACGCGGCGTATGCAACAGGGTTCCGCGGATCGGTATTCGTAGTGGACGACAACTTCATCGGAAATCGGAAGGAAGTGAAGCGGCTGCTTCCGCTAGTTGCGGAATGGCAGCGCGCTCACCGCATGCCATTTGGCTTTTCAACCGAAGCCGACATCAACCTCGCGGCCGACGATGAGCTTCTGGACATGCTTGTCGACGCCGGATTCACCATGGCGTTCGTCGGAATTGAGACACCGGTTCGAGAGTCGCTTGCCCTTGCCGGTAAACGGCAGAACCTTCGCACGGATACTGCCGCGGCGGTTCGGAAGATCCAGGAGCGTGGCATCGAGGTCAGCGCCGGTTTCATCATCGGATTTGATACCGATCCTGTGGACGTTTTTGATCAGCAGATAGCGTTTGTGGCCGAACTTGCGGTACCCGTCGCTATGGTCGGAACGCTTATGGCCCTGCCGCATACGCGGCTTTGGGATCGCCTCGAGACCGAGGGACGCTTGCTTGGGAAGAGCGACGGAAACAACACTCACGGATCACTGATCAACTTCAGGACTATTCTCGATCCCCACTTCCTGATAGAGGGTTACCACCGTATTCTTCGGGAAATCTACCGGCCCAGGAATTTCTTCAACCGATGCCTTGCCCTGCTTCGAAGATATCCAAAGCGGCTGCGCAATCTCGGTCAACCGGCACGCGTGCGGATAGGCTTTCGCGAACTGTACGGCCTGGCAAAGTCGCTATCGCGGCAGACATTCTCTCGGTACGGTCTGAGTTATCTGCACTACCTTGCGAAGGCTCTTGTTGCAAGACCGGCGCAGGCGGTGCGCATTTTCACTATGGCTATCCAGGGGCACCATTTCTTTACTATCACTCGCATGCAACTCGGTTCTATGTTTGATAATGGTGCCGCGAGATGATAGGATGAGCCAGCAGGTGTCAATTCCAGAAAGGAGCTTCCATGAACTCTGTTCCATCGGCAGCCGCGCAGATAATGGTAACGGTCATTCCGATCGTTGGCATAGTCATGGGATGCGTAGTGGTGTTCTTCTATCTTCTGTGGCGACACAAACAGCGGATGCTGATGATCGAAAAGGGGATGTCGCCCTATCAACCCTTCGATATTTCGACATTCAGCCTTCTTGCGGGACTGCTGAATCTCATAGTCGGCGCGGTACTGTCGATATTCTTCCTGCTGAAAAGTGGTGCAAGCTACAGCCTGCTCGGCGGACTCATCCCGTTTTCCATCGGGTTGAGTCTGATCATTTTCTATCGTGCGCGCCAGTCGCGGGCGTAGTCCGCACAGCTCGCGCAATGAGCCCGGTCAGGGACTCGGAAGATCAGGATATCGAGGTAGTCCGTCGCGTTCTGGATGGAGATGTTGAAACGTTCAGGGTCCTGGTTGAACGTCATCAATCGCGCGTGCTTGCAATGGGTATGCGATTTCTGCGAAACCGCGAATCGGCGGAAGACTATTCGCAGGAGGTATTCCTCCGGGTGTATCGCAGTCTTTCCACCTTTCGGGGTGAATCGCGGTTCTATTCCTGGCTGATGAGGATTGCCTATCACATGGCGATCGATGCCAACTCATCGGTGCGGCGGGTGGAGAGCCTCGGGGAACTGGAGCCTGCTGACTCAGGACGCACTCCCGAAGAGCAGCTCCTGTACCAGCGAACACGGGAGGCGGTTCAGCTCGCAATGAAGGAGCTGCCGTCCCATCATGCGGTCTGCATCGAGCTTTACTTCTTCTTCGATCTCAAATACGAGGAGATCAGCGGCATGACGGGTTTCCCGGTGAATACCATCAAGTCGCACGTTCGCCGCGCGAAGATGCGGCTGCGCGAAACGCTCGCTGATTCTGTGACGGAGGCGTGACATGACGTGTTCGGAGGTTCTTGAACGCTACTTCGATCTTGATCAGGGTGATCCACTGCCGGCCGGAATCGCCGAGCACATCGAGACCTGCACTACGTGCTGGGAATCGATCAGCCGAATGAACTCCGGAATGCATCTGCTTTCGATTCCGTACACCGGAAGCAGGCACGATATCCCGGAGAGCAGAGACGCCTTCACAGACGCGGTTATGCACAGGATTCACAGCGATTCGGCGCCGGCTGCTGTCAAGTCTGCTCCAAGTGAAGCACTCGGCCGCTGGATCATCACGGGAATCATTATCATAGCGGCTCTCCCGCTCGCGTCCTTCAGCCAGTCGGTCCAGTGGCTGCACGGTTTTCTCGGAAGCAGCCTCGATTTTCCGACGAATCTGGTGTTCGGTTTGCTGGTAGCAACCTACAGCCTTCTTTTCATCGGGTCACACCTGAAGGAGATTTCCCGCTGGCTCCATCTGCGTCCTGAGGTAGTTCGTCGCAAGCCCGTTTAGGTTAGTCGGTGCAATCTCGATTGCTCTCCATCACCCGTTTGCGGTACGATGGGACGGCGTTCGGGAGGCTCCGTGAAGGTTTCAGAAATCGTAAAGACAACCGGCGGTTCGATTGTTTCCCGGAATTCAGATACAACGGCTCGCACAGTTCAGTACGCGTTCGCGTCCGATCTCATGAGCGATGTGCTGACTCTGACAGTCGACAGCGTGCTGCTGATTACCGGTCTGGCCTCACTCCAGACCGTCCGGACCGCGATGATTGCGGACATTTCCTGCATTTTGCTTGTGCGCAACAAACAGATAACTGACGACATGCTTGCACTTGCGGAGGACAACGATATCGTTCTTCTGCGGACGGATGTATCAATGTTTCGCGCAAGCGGGCTCCTGTATTCTGCCGGACTTCGCGCTGTCTATTGAAGTGACAGATCACCTGTTTGGGTGTACTATGGGTAGCACTGGAGGCTTCTGAAGGTGAAGGAAAAAGCGAGCATTGTAGCGTTCCTGCTGCTTGTGTTTTCGGCAGGCGTTGTATTTGCACAATCAGAAATGAGCGTCACGGTCCAGCAGACGCAAGTGCGCGATCGTCCCTCCTTTCTGGCGAAGAGCCTGGCAACCGTTTCGTATGGTGACCGTCTGGCGGTTCTCGGATCGCAGAGCGGCTGGGTACACGTGAAAGTGCCGAAGTCCGGGACAGACGGATGGGTAAGCGCTTCAGCCCTCACAGAGAAGAAGATCGTATTTGAGGCCGGTGCCTCGAATGTTGATAAGAATGCATCAAGCAGCGAGGTTGCCCTTGCCGGCCGCGGCTTCAACAAAGAGGTCGAGGCGCAATACAAATCGGCAAACGACCTGAACTACACGTGGGTCGACAAGATGCAGACCTTCGGTGTGCCGACTAAGGATCTCGTCGCGTTCATGGACGCCGCGGGTCTCAAGTTCGGGAACGGAGGTGACAGATGAGCTCCCATCGCAACTCCATGCGGAAGTTCAGTTCCATCCTCACGATCCCGGCCTCTCTTCTGATCGTGATCGCACTGGCAGGCTGTTCGAGTCTCGGTGATCTCGGCAATCGCCTGATGAGCGGAGACGTTTCGGCCGATCAGGTAGCCTCGGTTCAAAAGAGCGTTACCGCAGTTCAGAAGAGCACCGAAGACATCACTCCCGAACAGGAGTACTACATCGGGCGCGCCGTGGGCGCAGTCATTCTCAGGCAGTACAAACCCTATAGCGATCCGGCTGCAGATCACTACATCAACATGATCGGTCAGGCGCTGTCACTGGTTTCGGATCGACCTGAACTCTTTCTCGGATACCGGTTCCTCATTCTCGATTCGAGCGATATCAACGCGCTTTCCACACCGAGCGGACTGGTATTCATTACCCGTGGCATGCTTGAGCTGACGCGCAACGAAGCGGATGTTGCGGCGATTCTCGCGCATGAGATCGGTCACATCGAGGACCGGGACGCAATCAACGCGATCAAGACTTCACGCATAACCTCGGCCCTTACGAATGTTGCAATCACCTCCGCGCAGTTCGCGACAAGCCAGGATATTGCCAAGCTCACCTCCGTGTTCAGCGATTCGATCAACGACATCACGCAGAAACTCGTGAACAGCGGCTACTCCCGAGGCGCCGAATCGAAAGCAGATCTTGCTGCCGTAACGATTCTCGAGCGAGCCGGCTACGATCCGCGGGCACTTATCGAGGTCCTGCAGAACATGAAGTTGAAGCTGAAACCGGGCGGCCTCGACTTCGCGAAGACTCATCCGGCCCCGGAGGATCGCATAAAGGACGTGACGAAGGATATCGGTAACTACTCGGCGCCCGGGTACAACAAGAGCTTCACGCAGCAGCGCTACGCTGAAGCAATGAAGGGCATCTAGCCGGTACCCTATGCGAGAGAGAGACGCAACGCTCAGGCCGAGGCTTGTCCGCGGCGCTATTGTCGGGGCTGCGGGCGCGCTCGCCGCGGCGCTTCTTCTGCTGTCGGGAATCCTTTCCGGCTTTGAGGCGAAGACCTGGGATGCTCGGGTCAGGCTGTTCGCCCATCCGGACGCGGCGACAAGTCAGGTTGCCCTGATCCTGCTAGATCAGGCAAGTTTCGACTGGGGAAAGAAGACCAACGACTGGTCCTGGCCGTGGCCGCGAGAAGTCTACAGCGCGGTCGTTGACTTCTGCATGCGGGCGGGAGTCAAGGCGCTCGCATTCGATGTGCTCATTGCAGATCCGTCCCAGTACGGGGTATCCGACGATCAGGCGCTCGGCGAGTCGATCGGACAGTTTGGAAGGTTTGTCGCGGCGGTATTTCCGGGAAACGACAAAGGCGGCGTTGCCACCTGGCCGGCAGGTGCCCTGAACCACGACATATCGGTCAACGGACTATCTGCCTGGCTCACGCCGTCCGTACAGAAAGCAATAAACAACAACTATGCACTTTTTCCGATTCCGGACGTGCTGACGAACAGCAAAGTCGTGGGCGCGGCGAACTTCTCGCAGGATGCCGACGGTGTCTATCGCCGCGGCAGGCTCTTCACGATCTTCGACGGGAAAGTGATGCCCTCCCTCGCACTTGCGATGTACGCGGCTGCACGCGAAACTCCTGTCAGCGTGTCGGTTCGCCGTGGTCGCATCGTAGTCGACGGGAGATCGGTCCCGATCAATTCGAGCGGACAGTCGCTCCTGCGATACACGACAGCCGGCGCCACCACCCATCAGAACTACAGTGCGGCAGCCATTATCCAGAGCGACATTCAACTCCAGTCGGGCGAGAAACCCAATATCGACCCGAAGGAGCTCGCAGGCAAGTACGTGCTGCTCGGCTTTTCGGCGCCGGGTCTGATGGACCTGCGGCCTTCGCCGCTGTCGCCGATTGTTCCCGGCACCGAGATTCACGCGACCATGCTCGACAACCTGCTCGCTGATTCGTTCATGCGTGACATGCCGACATGGGAGTCGATACTGCTCATTGCGTTGCTCGGCATTGCCGCCGGGCTTGCCGCCTCGCTCATCTCGGGAACCGTGGGCACCGTCCTGCTCTTTGTGATCGCGCTGCCGGTACCAATCGGGCTGAGTTTCCTTTCCTACGGAGCCGGCGTGTGGATGCCGCTCATCGCCTCGGAGCTTGCCGTAGTCCTTACCCTGGTTGGCGCCAATGTCATGAACTACGCAACCGAGGGCCGCCAGCGCAAGTACATCAAGAACGCATTTCAGCAGTATCTGAGCCCTGCGGTCATCGAACAGCTTATCGCCCATCCGGAACGGCTGCAGCTAGGTGGCGAGCGCCGCGAGCTCACCATCTTCTTTTCGGATCTTCAGGGATTTACCGGGATATCCGAAGGGCTGTCACCCGAAGAGTTGACGGCGCTGCTGAACGACTACCTCTCCGCAATGACCGACATCATACAGGAAGAGGGCGGAACTATCGACAAATACGAAGGTGATGCAATAATCGCGTTCTGGAATGCGCCGCTCGGTCAGGAAGATCATGCGGTCCGCGCGATCCGTGCAACATTGCGCTGCCAGGCGCGGCTCACCGAGCTCAGGCCGGCGTTCCGCGAACGGGTGAATAAGGACTTGTACATGCGGGTAGGTGTCAACACCGGCCCGGCGGTCGTCGGGAACATGGGTTCTCACACCCGTTTCGACTATACGATGCTGGGCGATGCGGTCAATCTCGCATCGCGGCTGGAAGGCATCAACAAACAGTTCGCGACCTACTCGATGATGTCCCAGGCCACGCGTGATGCAATTGCCGGCGCGTTCCCTGCCCGCGAACTTTCCCGAGTCGCGGTGGTCGGACGCAGGGAACCCGTGGTAGTGTACGAACCGATGTTTGACGACGAGTTTGCGGCGCGAAAAGATGATCTATCCCGATTTGCCGAAGCATTGCCTCTCTTCTACCAGGGGCGCTTTCCACAGGCTATCGAGAAGTTCGACGCCATTGCGGAACGGGATCCCGCCGCACGCATGTACGCACGGAAGTGCCGCCTGCTCGCCGATGAGTATCGGATATCAACCACAGCCGATGCGCCGCCCTCCGGCTGGGAAGGCGTATGGGTTATGACTGAAAAGTAGGTCTCATGGTTACCTTTCTCATTGATCAGGCGTTGCGGAAAATGCAGCGCACCACATCAGGAGCGCGCCTGCTCGCTTCGGCGGCACGCGCTGCCTGGAACCGGGGCGGCGCCGAGGTTCCGGAGTCGGAAACCGAGTATGGCGCGGGCTTGCTCTACCATCTTCAGGCACGGAGGCTGCGCGCGACACTCAGGCACGCGGCTGCGGATTCGCCGTTCTATCGTGAGCTGCTGGGCCGCGGCGCCGCGGATATCCGCGATGTTGCTGACCTTCACTCGCTGCCCTTCACCAACCGCGACGCGTTTGCCGACTGGCGGCGATTCATTGCGGTGCCCACGGATCGGATCGCGCGAACCGTTACCTCTGCAGGCACCTTCGGTCAACCGAAAACAGTCGTCTTCACGCAGGATGACTGGAGCCAGGTTTGTACCTCCCGTTCGGTGGCGATCGGGGCACTTCTGCAAAAGAGGCGCGCGGCGGGCAAGGTGCGGGCACTGCTGCTCCTGCCTTCCGACGCGCCGATGTGGGCCGAGACTATGTCGACTTCCTCTGCGCTCACGCTTCTTGGAGTCGACATTCTCAGCGCCTCAACCTCAGATCCCGAGAGCGCCGTCCGCTGGCTAGTTGAATACCGGCCGCAAATCATCGCCGGAAGCGCAGCCGCACTGTGGGAGTTATCTCGATGCGCTCAGGATGTCGGGTTCTCCTACCAGCCTGATTTGCTTCTCTGTCTCGGGGAAAGCTGTCCCGCAGATATCGCGGAACGCCTCACCGCTCTGTGGGCGTGCGCTCCGACTCTCTCCTATGGAAGTGCCGAGATCGGCGGCAGCCAGACAATCAGCTTTCCCGGATGCAGGGGGCTTCATCTGAACACCCTTGATTTCCTCTGGGAGATTATCGATCCTGAGAGCGGCGAGCCCGCACCCATGGGAGAGCTCGTGGTCACGACGCTCCTGCGCAACGCGATGCCGCTCATACGCTACCGTACCGGAGACACTGCACGGTGGGTATCCCACAGTTGCAGACTGCCGTTTCCTTCAGTCGAGGTTCTTGGTCCGGACGACACGCTGGTCTGGGAGGGGAACAGATTTTCCGCTACTGAACTCTCAGCGCGTATCCGCGCTCATTCCGGAAATGCCGGCCGCATCGAAATTTCCGCCGACGGTGAGCACGGCGATGAGTCCCTTCGGTGCGTGGTCGAAGGCGATCCTTCCGACGGCGATCAGGAGTCTCAGCTGCGCGCACTTCTTTCGACCGACCATCGTGCAATCGCCGACGGTTCGCCCGATTCGGCGCGTTTCGAACTCACGGTAACGGCCGAGCTTGCCTCGCAACCGAAGCTCTACAGAGTGCTTGATCGCAGGGTGCGTTGAGTTCGCTTCAGCCCTTCAGGGTGCGGGAGCGACAGCCGGACTCTTTTTTGCGAGATACTCCTGCAGGATGTTGACGAGTTCTCTGAGCGTCTCTTCCGGTATTGCATCAAGCCGTGACCGCAGCTGTCCGACCAGAGCCTTCAACTCGCGGGTGGATTCCTGGTTGGCTTTAATGTCATCGATGAGAGAGCGCAGCGTTACCTCGAGTTCATGCACATTTTGCACGTAGGATTGCACTTTCCGCACGTTATTGTTCGTCTCAGCGAATTGTGCCTGCGTGTCGCTCTTCTCAGCAGCAACATGTGTGTCGACGTACTTCGTCGTGGCCAGAAAACCGAGGAAGCCAGTGGAGGCACAGCCTGCCAGTGTCAACGAAACAGCGACCAGCCCCGCCGTCACACGAGTGGAACGTGTCATCCGAGTCCTCCTTTCCGACTACTCCTGCCGTGCCGGTCGTTACGAGTCTTCGTCGAGCAGTTCCTGAACAGCGTGAGCAGCTTCGCTGATCCCGCTTGAACTGCCCGCTCTCCCCGTGTTCACCATGCAGACCCGCGCGCCGCGTTCGGCGAGCTGAGTTCGGTAGTAACTGTTCAGACTTTCGGAATCGTCACCGTCAACTATGTAGAGGTCATAATGTTCAGACCTCACAGCGTGCTCGAGCGTGGTGAGGGTGTCGGCGGAAACAGTTCCGGTGTTCCGACCATTCTGCGCAAGAACCTGCAGGGCGGATGACTCGGCAAAGAGTACCCGCTTTGCCTGCCGGGCAAGGGCCTCTTCAGAGGCCCTTTGCGCTCTCACTACATCCTGCAGGTCTGAAGGACCGACCGCACGCGCGCGATAGCTGCTGAGGAAGATTCGGTAATCGGCAACGTAGAGTGTCGAGAACTCCGCTGCGAGCTCCCGGGCGAGCGTGCTATTGCCTGAGGACAGCACGTTGACCCGTTTCAGAAAATAGGGTCTTACCGGTTCCGGTATGTGCTTCCAGTTTCGCATAGGGTGATTTCTGATATCGGTGGCCGATACCGGAAACTGGGCACGTGCCGGGTCGACCCCGACAAATGAAGCGCCAAGGTCGCGGGCGAGTTCTTCGCCGTACGGTTCGGATGCAAAGACGAAATGGATAGCATCCGGCACATAGGTCCTAATCGTCTTTGCCCAGATGGCCGTCGAACCAGGCATGTCTTTCTGCGCAGCAGGAATCGCCTCGGTAATGTGGACGATCCTTGCTGCAGGAAATAGCTGCTTCATCCATTCGAAGCGCAGATCACCCGGAATCGGCTCGTGCGGCAGCGTGCACACGAGGACCGTAACATCGGTGCAGTAGCTCAAAGCGAAGTTGATGAGATACAGGTGGCCCATATGGGGCGGCATGAAGCGGCCGATCACT
>Ga0307376_10004627_pt1 | contig 12554 bp, 28 predicted proteins | sample TR2MG_FD_202536 | JGI IMG/M metagenome (GOLD analysis project Ga0307376, IMG submission 202536) | Soil microbial communities from Risofladan, Vaasa, Finland - TR-2 | ecosystem: Environmental > Terrestrial > Soil > Coastal area > Acid sulfate soil | place: Finland: Risofladan, Vaasa | collected... | reverse complement strand
AGCGGCGACAAGTATCCGAAGGACCCGAAGGACGTGGAGGTGTTCCCCCAAGCGGTCAAGAAGCTCCAGGCCTTGGCAGCCGACAACGTGCTCCTGCTCGGGGCGAGCAATCAGAGTGGCGTGGCTAAGAACGATCCACCGATGGACGTGTGCATCGCCTGTTTCGATGAGACGAACCGACAGCTCGGCGTCGACATCCCCGTGGACTTCGACTACTCCCCTGCGGGGCCCGCTGCATCATGGCACCGCAAGCCGTTCCCTGCCATGGGCATCGACGCGATCTGGAAACACAAGCTCGATCCGACGAAGGTCACGTACGTGGGGGACCGCACCACCGACAAGACCTTCGCCAAACGATGCGGGTTCAAGTTTGAGTACGCCAAGGACTTCTTTGGATTGGAAGGGTGAAATGCAGTCAGATGAAAAGAAACGCGGGGGGCTACGCACCAAAACACCGAGGGTGCGGTAACACCCTTATGTCCCCCCACTTGAAACGGTACTCCGATCTGGAGCTACGCCTTCTGGAGCTGCGAAAAACTCACCGAGACGAGGACCCTCCTGGTGCTGACGACATCCTCGATGAGATGGAGGAGGTCTGGTCTCTTCTTTCCGATGTTGAACGCAAAAAACTGAAAGAGGGCCCGAGCCGGACTTTCCCCTCCAGCCAGGTGCAATAACCGTCCCTCATGCCCATCAATCTCCCAGGCCCTTTTCGGTCCGTTCCCGACAACCCCGACGCAGTGGCAGATCGAGTTGTAGAGGTATGTGGCCCATATCTGGAGGCCATCCAAAAGAAGTTCCGAATCAGGACTGTGCGAGGCAACTTGAGTCGGAGCGGAACATCAGCGCTTCTCTGCAACGAGCCTGGTGGCTTCGTGGTCATTCTTGATCACAAAGCCGAGCCGGTCTTGATTCCCCGGTACATGGCTCACGAGATAGGCCACACGATGTTCTACGACTATCGGGCCGACCACCCCCGAAGAACGGCACTGCATCCGCCCTCCCAGAGTGAGGAGTCCTTCTGCAACGCTTTTGCAGACGCGCTTCTGGAGCGGTGCGGTAACGTGTGAGGCTATGAGCTGGTTAGACCATGTCCAAGCTGCGAGCGAGAAGACTCCGCATTGGCTCGAGCAGGTCATCGAGCACCCGAGCTTCAACGCGCTCCATCGAGAGGGCACGACGTGGCTCCTCTACACAGGGGACGGCCAGCCCTTGGAGGCTGAGGATCTGCGTGAGGTCTGCAAGAAGTTCTCGCAGCAGTTCGGGCTTCCGGTTTAGTTGTAGTCGATGGCTGGACGGCCATCCTCAGTCGTGACGGTGGGTACCGCGGGGTCCTCGAGCAGCTTCTTCCACAGTGCCTTGACTTCGGGCCGCTGCAGGTCAGAAGCGGCGAGCACGAAGCCTTCTTCGGCCATCCATTTCGCTGCCGCGATGTAGAGCTTGCGGGCGATCCCCTGGCGACGGAAACCCTCCTCGACGGAGACGTACGCAACGTGGACGGACCCGACATGGAACTTCTCGAACTTGGTATGGCGAACTGCGGCGCGTCGCATCTCTTCGCGTGTCGGCTTCTGGCGCCCTTCGATGGCTCGGCAGAACTGTTCCCGGTCAGCGAGGGTTTCGTCGTACACGGCACGGGGAATGTGAGACACGCTGATGTGCCCCACTTCTTCATCGTTCACCGTGGCCACCACCCGATGGGTCACCCATCCACGTTCGTCGCTACAGTGCGGCACGCAGGGGACCAAGTTCATGATCACATGCGACTGCGCGACCAAGTGGGCTTCAAGTAGTCGTCCGAGATAGCTCATTCTCTCTGCCTTCGTGTTCGCCCTCATGCCCAAGGGTGAGCCAGCAGCGTTCGCCATTGAGGGTGCCATCGCATTGGCCCGCTGCCAGGTCATTGATGGCTTGGCGTCTTTCAGCTCGATGGATCAGCCACTCAAGCCGTTTGGCTAGATCCTCGGGTTCGTACTCAGGCTTTTCGTTCTTGAGTTCTAGGACCCCCTCGAGACGTCCAAGGAAACGCAGGTGAGCTGCGATGGATTTGGCTTCGTCCAAAGCCAAATCTCCCAGGTGCTCCTTCACGTAGGGGTTCTCAGTCATAACCGTGCACTCTACTCGACTCAAGCTACGCTGGAAGGATGCTCGGGTACGCCCTAAAGAAGCTCGTCGTCTTCGTTCTCAGGTGGATTTGCCGCCTGGTCCGACTTCTCGACTAGATCTTCAAACTCTGCTTCGTCGATGTCCACGGAGGTGCCCCAAGTATTGCAGGGCTCCATCGTGGCGTTGATCGTGGCCTCGTGGAAATCGATCCACGCTTGAGGCAAGTTCCTGCGGATGCCGCTGGCCAAGTCGCCTCGTCCCCAATGAGTGGAGCGCCACCACCATCCTGAGTTCCCGCTCCCCTGAACTTTCCGATCTGGCGAGTCCCATCGAGCTCCACGGCAAGGGACTCCCAACGGAGCATGACACTGAGGACACGGCACTTCGACCACACAAGCCGACACGTCCATCGGAGCCCCCGTCGTCGGGTTGATGACGGTGACCTTCTCAGCCATGTCGTTACTCTACCGGGGTGCCGTGCAGGACAACACGGTTGCCCTCCTCGTCATTCGGGAGGGTGATGTTGAGACCCATAACGGTTTTGCCGATCAGCGTGATGTCGCTGTCTCCGACACAGACGCAGACCTCAGCGTCTCCGACTTCGCGCATGGCTTCGCTTAGGGTTGCGATGAGTTCGGTGATCTTCACGACAAAGGGTCTCCGATAGGCGCAACACCGTTGAGCACCCCTTGGATGCGTTGACCGATCCAGCGAATCACGGGGACCGCCATCGTGTTGCCGAGCGCCTTCATCCGTGGGCCGGCAGGACAGCTATCCGCGGGCTTCTTGCGCCAAGGGATCTGCGTGTAGCCGTCAGGGAACCCTTGGAGGCGTTCGGCTTCGACAGGTATGAGGCCCCGAACCCAGAGGTTCCCTTCCGCATCACGCGAGCCAATGAGAGAGCCTGGCTTCGTAGGCCCCCATGTTGCTCGAAGCGTCGGCAACCGGTTGACCCACCACCCACGCCCCGTCTCGGAGGCGTAGCCGATGGGCTCTACATCCAAGGGAACTCGAGCACGAGTTCCTCCTCGGGCTCCGGCTCCTCCAACATCTCCTCCGTCTCGGAGAGGGTGGGCATCCCCCCGGCCATCTCGATCAGACAGCTCCGCACGGGCTCGGGGATCGGATGGCCACGGTGCAGGGCTCGGCGCAACGTCCCTGCGGCCGTCACCGAGCTCGGGAAGTATCTCGCCGGGATGGATGTCTTTTCGAGCTGTTGCCAGAACGAACACACGACGGCGTCGTTGGGCCACTCCGAAATGTTGGGCATCCAAGACCCGCCAGCAGACTGTTCGCGTGGGTCCAACTGCCAGACCAGCGTTGAGCCACCCGTCTGGCGGAACGAGGGGCTGCTCGTCTCCCACCAAGCCGGCAAGGAAGCACCCGAAGGCGTTGTCCGAGCTGTGGAGGACCCCGGGGACGTTTTCCCAGAGGAAGATTCCCGGAGGTCGACCTCGAGCAAGTCGAAGAGTGTCGATGGCATCAGCGAGCCTCACGAACTCGAGCGTCAGGTTGCCGCGCTCGTCGGAGAGTCCACGTCGAAAGCCCGCTACGGAGAAGGACTGACACGGCGTCCCTCCGATCAGTACGTCCACGTCGATGGGGTCGTTGGCGATCTGCGTGAAGTCGCCATGCAGAGGAACGTCGGGGTAGTGGTGAGCTAGGACCGCCCGAGGAAACGCCTCGATCTCGGAGAAGAACGCGGCCTCCCACCCTAGCGATTCCCACGCCACGGTGGCTGCCTCGATTCCCGAACATATTGACCCGTAGGTGACCATGCACTTCCTACTCTACCGGGACTCTTGATGCGCACGCTCGTCCATCTCTTGCTTGACGAGCTTGAGGTCGTGGACCGCTTCCTCGAGGCGCTCGATGGCGTGTGCCAAGGTGTCGCGCTCAGGGAGCCGTTGCTGTTCGGTGCGCAGTCCATTGGCTGTCTGGTAGTCCCAGTCGCTTCGGCCGACGAGATACTGGAACACGATGCCCGTGCTCTTCTGTCCCATGGACAGCCGATCGCGGGCTCGGGAAACTCGTCCGAGGATTTCGGTGATCTTCATCCTGTTGCCTTTTTCTTGATGCGCCTGCGGCCTTTCGCCGTCACCAGGTACTTCGTGCCCTTGGTTGAGCCCTCACGTTTCACGAAGCCGCCCTTGAGCAGGACCGTCACGCGGTTGCGAACGGTGGCCGGGGTGACGTTGGCAAACGGTTGGGCCAACACGGAGATGGAGACGCCATCGGGGTCGTGCTTGGCAATCTCGATGAGCACGTCGTCTTCGGTGACACCCGAATGGCCACCGTGACCTGGCAACGGGCCCCGGCGTGGAGCCGGCTTCATACTGATGCCTTCGGGCCAGATGTCCTCGATCGTCAGATCCGTAAGCCCTTCTTCACGGATGAGAGTGAGAAGTTCTTGTGGAAAGTGGAGCCGCTCCCTGATGACAGGGATGACGGCGTCCTTGCTTGAGATGCGCCGGTTTTTGAGTAGTTGGCGGCGCAGTCGTTCTTCGGCAGACAGGCGTGGCATCGTAGCTCAGGGCTTCTGCACCTTCCGGTGCGGGTTGAGCTCACGGAGCGGGTAACGGATCTTGACGGACTCCCACAGTTTCAAGGAGACATCGAGCATCTCCTCGAGGCTGTCCACGAGGTAGACGTTGGGGAGCTGGAGCTTGACGAGGTGTTGCTTGACGAGCGCGCGTGCCCGAAGGGAGTCCTTCGCTGAACTGCGGGGATTCTTCGTGCCATCCTCGTTGAGCTGGTCATCGAGCAGTTCGCCTTTCGGGTCTTTCGCTGCGATGTCCTGTGCAACGTAGATGACGAACTCGCGTCTGTCATCGAGCTTCATCGCGTTCAGCATCGAGAACCCTGTCTCGGCCAAGGAACCGAAGGCGTAGGTCTCGTTGGTGATCGGGAACAGGATGATGGCGTCGTTGGCCAGGTGATTGGCCTCGACTTCGGCAAGAGAAGGGTCCCAGTCCTCGACTTGAGGGTTGTAGCACTCGATGCCGAGTTCGATGTACTTGGGGATGAAAAGCTGCTCGCGCCATTGGCTTCCGCCGCAGGTCCCGAACATTCCGATTGTGAGCATGGGTTCTTATCTCTCCGAGGTTTCTGATGAGTGAAGCATCCGGGTATCGGATGGGAAAATGTCGTAGTAGTCGATGTCGCCGTAACAGGTGTTCTTTGAGCCGCTCTCAGTCTTCTCTTTCCAAACAGCCTCGGCTTCGTCCCATGAGAGGGCTTTGCTGACATCCATCCAGCAGTAGTCAAAGCCGTCGTACAACCGCACGACGTAGAGCCCCGTTGTCGAGGCTCTCTTCGTGGGCTCTTTCACCCAACCCTCCAGGTCTTGTAGGGGTGGTCGTTGGGCAACAGGTCGCGCAGGGGCTGCGGACACGGCCCGGGGTGCACGTCGTTGTCGGACGCCTCGAGATGGCAGTCGCCGGCCCACCGTGCCACTTCTTCACGTTGCTCGGGTGTCAGCCTCTCAAGCATGTCGGCTGAAGGCACATCGCTGAGGTCCACCCCCATGATGGTGTCCCCGGCCTTCGCCATGATGAGCCCGAGGAGGTCCGTGAGGACTTCCATGGTGACGGGGTCGTCCATCGCTCAGTCCTCACCCGGCAACTCGAGAAAGTCAGTGGACAGCTCGGGGCTCTCGAACAGGCTCCGGGTGTAGACACCAGGAGCCGCGTACATACGTCCCGAGATGTGGAACGCTTGGCGCCAGTGCCATTGGTCCATCACGAGCTGAGCGAAGTCGCTGTGGCTCAGCCAAATGTGCTCGTCGAGCGACATCGAGAAGCGGGCGATGGCTTCCTTGTACGCGTCCTCGTGGCTTTCGGGTTTGTGAGGGAACTTGAGACCGGGCTGCGAGATGTCCTCAACATCGATCTCGGTGTTCTCAGCGTTGGCCGCCATCTCCGTGAGCTTCGTGGCGTTCTCCTTGAGGGCCACGGCGAACTGTTGGCGCCAGCCTTCGAGGGCAATGTCGAACGCCTTGACGTGATGGGCACGCGTCTCCTTGAGGCGGCTGATCAACTTCTTCCGGCTGACTCGGGTGTATTGCTGTTGGGTGGTAGCGAGGGCTTGTGCGTCCATGGTGTCTATTTTCTCTGTTCGTCGGGTTTGTGTTGGAACTCGATGCGTTCGAGCGCTTGGAAGAGGATGCTGTTGCGATGCCCCTCGGGGCGTGCGTCGGAACAGGAACGGTCACCGCTGATGTGACGCCATTCCCCCGGGAAGGATTTGCCGTCCTTCACGATGCCGCCTTCGGGCTGTGCGAACTCAAGACGTTCGCCGCAGTATCCGCAGGTCGTCGGCATCGAGTCCCACAATCGAACCTTCTTGTCATCCAGCGGACCGAGATCTTCGACAGGGCGTGCCGTCCCGTGCGGAGGTCCGTTGTCCCAGTGGTGCTCTGTGAAAAGGAAACGGCTCTTGAACTTCGTGCGGATGCCGATGAAACCATTCTCCTTCTCAGGAGCGAAGACCCCGAACTTCAGGTTGCGCGAGTGCAGTCGGTAGACATGCCGTCGTTTGCAATCTGCGATCGGGATGTGGGGCTCGTCCCTCACGCGCTCTCCCGTCCGAGGACGGGCGTGTTCTCGTGGGGGTCGTTGCCTGTCTGCTCAAAGTAGGACCAGCGGTTGAGGTCTTCATGGGCTCCCGGGTAGTCCTTCGTGCACGGCCACCAGTTCCCCATGGAGCGAGTGCTGATTTTCCCGGTGGGGTCCATGATCGCATACCACCCCTTCTCTTGGCACTCGAGGACGCCGGGCCACTCACCGGTCCACTTCGCCTTCTCAGGGTCGTGCCCGGCGCGCTCCTCCTCTTCGCAGTCGCAAGAAAGCGCTTGGCCCTTGCAGACGGTACAGCGTTCCACGTCGCACCCCCCTTGATGTTGGGTTCCGGGATCGACTCCACAGTCAGGACAAGGGCGTGCCATCTCTTTGGTTCTACGCTTTTTCGTGAATCTGGTCGCCCAAGGCCCGGACCTTGGCCGGGTCCAGGGTGTGAAAATCGCGCGAAATGCCGGTAGCCACGAGAAAATCGTCCACGAAGGGCAAGTAGTCCTGCACGTTCTCTGGAGTGATCCCTGAGGCTACTCCGAGCCGGTGATCCCCCAGGGCTTCCTTCATGCCCCGCACCTTCTCCAGGTCGGCAGGGATGCCTGTGGCTGTCCCTGAGGTCGTCACCACATCCATGAACCCCTTGGCGATCTTCGCAGCCGCAGGAGGGTCTTGGATGATGGGGCCTGCCTTGAACGCGACGCTTCCGAAGTACTCGCCGTCCCATCCCGTTTCGCGTTTCGTGATCCACACGTTGCGCGCCTTCTGGCTTGGGCCTTCGTCCCGGATGCCAGAGTCGTCTGCCCACAAGCCATCGACGCGCTCCCCGTTGACGAAGAGGATCGATACTTGGTGCATGGCCGCGTGAGCAGGAATCCCGAGCAGGTTCATCCCGATCCACAGGTCTGGGTGCTCTCGGCGCACGAGCTTGAACTGCTCGACCGTGAGCATCTGGTTGCCCGTGCTGTGGTTGATGAGCCAGACACCGTCAGCTCCGTTCTCGATGGCGACCGCGACTTGGTCGAGCGTGTGTTCGATCGCCTTGAGATGAAGAACAGGAAGAAAGCGTTTCATGGCTACCACTTGATGCCCAGGCCCATCTCTTTCATTGCCAACAAGGCTTCTGCATTGCCTTTGGCATCGTCCACCGGGTGGTGACTGTGCTTCGTCTTGCGAAGGTGTTTGAAGTTCTTGAACATGGACTTCTCCATGCCCTTGTAGAGGCTCCCGAGATTCGTGCTCGAGAAGCCGAACGGGTTGTCTCCGCAGAACCGGTGGAAGTAGTAGTTGATGAACTGCCAGTCGAAGCCGTTGTTGTCGGAGATGAACCGAGCGTCGCAGACCTGCTGGCCTCGAGACTTCCGCATCTCTGAGTTGGATTCAATCCAACCCTTGAACTTCGCCATCGTTTCCTCAGGGCGCATGAAGCCCATGCACTCTTCGCGGCTGTGCCCCGAGACGGCCAGGGCCTCAGGCACCCAGTCATCTGAAATGGGCCGGCACTGCCCGTAGAACGTGCGAGCAAGCCCGGGCTCTACAATGACCGCTCCAAAGCTCACCATGCTGTAGAGAGCCGGACACGGCCCGTCACTCTCGATGTCAACCATAATCCATGTCATTGCAGGGGTTATACCCCCTGCAAGTTTTACGAAACGGGATCAGCGTGGGCACCCCTGAACCTGCGGTAATGCGTCATATCTGACGCATTTTCTCACTCTCGGAGGGTTTCTCAAGGGAATCCGAGTTCAAGAAGGAGTAGAAAGAAAGCATGCCCACGGGTCCCACCGCCTACGAGACCGGAAAGGTGTACGCCATCCCGGTTCAGGACTCCTACGTGGTGGAGCCCCCTGTATGGTCGGACCACTGGGAACGAGCTCGGAACTGGCTTGCCATCCTCGAAGAGACCCCCCACAAGCCTGGAGGGGTAAACCGAACCTGGTGCGAGCGCGGTCGAGGTCGCTTTCGCTACTCCATCGCTACGGTGCTTGAGGGGGACGCTCTTGAGTTCGGCGGTGACCGTATCTGGGCGGATGGCGAAGGACGTTCGCGGGAACGCTGGTACGGAGCGGTCGTCAAGATCACCGATGACGCCATGCACGTTCGCTACTTCGAGACAATCGAAGAGATGTTCGCCATCACCAACGATCGAGAGTCCCGCATCCTCGAGGTGAACGAAGCATGAAGTTCCGCGAAGCCACCGAAGAAGACCACCCTCTGATGTCAGATGGGGTGCAGGTGGGCGCCCTTCGTATCCCCTCCATCAGCGAGGCGCTCGTGACAGACAACGAGGAGGGGCAACGATACTGGGTCGTCGTGTGCCCCTACGCTTTCAATCAAGTCCGTCTACAGGTGTGGCTTGAGCGTTACCGTGGGGAGACGTACCCCAACATCTTCCACGAGCTCTGAACGTACAAGCCTGACACGGCCCGTGTGGCTGTGATGCTCATCGTCGGAACCCTCACCGAGATCCCTGTCGAGTCCCCTCAAGAGGTTGTACACGACCGTGTGCGTGACGAAGTGCTCGTCGGGATACTCGGAGCGCGTCCGGGGTTTGGGACCGCCTCGGATGAGCATCGCTTCCGCATCGACGACCACTGGCCCGTCAAAAAGTGAAGCGGCCGCTGTGCGTCACCTTCGGGGTCTTCAAAGGCTTCGGTAGCAGCGTGGTCTCAGAGGGTACGCCGAGCTCCGTCATCTTCTCCTCGATGAACTCCTCGAGTAGACCTGAGCTGCTTCTGCCTTGCTCTTCCGCGTAGGTCTTGAGTCGTTGGTAGGTGACGCCTTTGACGCTGATGGATTTTCTAGTGGTACCGGTCATGGTGGTCCTTATACGTCACGCCAGGAGGCGCGTGCTTGATGGATGTTGGCATCGAGCGCCATCGGGATCAGCCACGTCAGATTCGGGATGACGTTCGACGCCGGGACCGCCCCGGGCATGATGAACTCGATCTCTTCGTCTGTCGTGGTGGTGCATTTGGTCACATCTCCGAAAGCCCGGAAGTAGTGGACCTCGTATCCGTTGATCTTGTCTTCCAGAACGCAGAAGGACTCCCAGTCCTCGTGTCGCACGCCCGTCTCTTCTTCAAACTCACGGATCATCGCGTCGAGCGCGAACTCGCCTTCCTCAACTTTGCCGCCAACCCCGTTGAGGAGTCCGGCTTGCCAATCAGGCCGGTTCTTGCGGATGAGGGCGACCGTGGTTTTGGCAGGGTCGAAGAAGAAGCCACAGACAGCGCGTTGCATCAGGCATTGTACTCCACGGCTCACCACAGCGACCGTATGAGTAGCGCAACGACGATGACCTGTACTGCTATGCCGAGCCCTACGAGGCTTCTCCAGCGCCCGAGGGCCTCCACACGATCAAGTGTCTCGAGCTGGAGCGTGGGCATCCGTCGTCCCACGCTCTGCACGCGGGCAATCTCAGCCGGCAAGCGGACCCACATCACGTAAGACATCCCCGTGAGAAGCAAGACAGCGCACAGTACAACCCCCATGTTTCACGCTACCGGCTTTTTCTGATCAGACGCTCGAGGCATCAGCATCCAAGCCCGGCCGCACTCGTTGCAGCAGAGCACGTCTCCCCACGCATGACGCGGACGGGGCACCTCTTCGACCTTGATCCCCCGGCGCTCCAACACAGGACCAACCCCTTCGGGATTACAGCCCAAGCAGCCCTTGGGTGTCGTATCGTCGGCCTCGCTCATGGGAGCCTCTCAGACGCTCTGAGCGCCTCCGAGAGCCCGTTGGCCCGTGTGCCCCTCAGGAGTGCCCTCGGAACCCTCACGAGGCTCTGAGGGCCTCTGAGCGATTCGGGACGGCGTTCGTGGACAGCTTGCTTCACGTATGTTCTACGCCACTGCCAAGCAGCCGGAGGGCTCGGGCCATGAACTGGCCTTTGATGAGCCCAATCTCATCGACTTCGGTTTCTGTGAAGAGGAGGTGGTGGTGCTGTTTGATCCTCCATCCTCGTTGGGCGGCGATGCGCTCCAACTCAGCGTAGCGGTGGCGTCCGCGTATGCGGCTGTACACACATGCTGGAAGTAGGAGAGCCGTAACTCCGTAGAAACTCCAGAACCAGTGGGGGCCTGTTACCAGAGCGATCAGCGGGAAGGACAAGGTGATCCCGGCACACGAAGGCAACAGAAAAGAGAGGACTCGGTCGATCTTCGTGAAGGGTCTCATCGGATGACCGGGAGGCGACACACTCGTAACGTGTGTTCGTGAAACTCCTGCGGGTCGTAGCGGCGAAGCCCGTCCTCATGGAGTAGCCAGAACGCGGTGATCCCGAAGTTGATCACATGTCGGGAACACTGCCAGCACGAGGGCTCACCTGATGCAACGGCGTCGCCGTCGACCACTTTGACGTGCAGCATCTCAGGACGCATTTCGCCGATCTCCTCTCCGAGCATCACGAACTCGTCCCTCCGTATTTGGAGTTCGCGGTTGAGCTGCGCAAGTGCATCGGCCTCAGCATGGATGCAGAGCTTGTTGCAGTTATCTCGGCACTCGTCTGACCCGTCGCAGGCAAACCCATCCGGCGGGTGGTTGTTGCCCACGGCGAGGAGCCCCAAGTGGCGATCGAAGATGACGACCCCGCGCTTGCTCTTGGCGCACGGAGAGTCGCGTCCTACGATGACGGCTGCTTGGAGCGCCGCATGCTCATCGGGGATGCGTTTCATGCACCCTTCTCCCTCTCTTTGAACTGCCAGTACACGGCATCAGGCACGAGGCTCTTGATCCCCTCGGCGCCCCGCAGTTTGAAGATCTCCCGAACCTGGCTGCTCGAGATGAAATGGTTCTGCGGCTGCGGCACCATGAAGATGGTCTCGATGTGCGGAGCAAGCCCCATGTTGGCGATAGCCAACGCGAACTCGGCATCGAAGTCGGTGACAGTTCGCAGTCCGCGGATCATCGCTCGTGCCCCCAGCTCCGTGCAGAAGTCCACGGTGGCTTTGGTCGACTCCATGCTGTGGACGAAGACGTGTTCTTTGGTGCCATCACGACGCGCCGCCTCAATCATGTTGACGCGATCGGCAGGCTCGAACATGGCGCCCTTCTTAGACGAGTTGTGAGCCACGAGAACGTGGACCTCATCGAAGAGGTAGGTCGCACGCTCGATGATGTCCCAGTGGCCATTCGTGATCGGATCGAAAGAGCCCGGGTAGACCGCGATGCTCTTGTCTTTGCTCTGATTGGTGTAGTGCCTCATGTTGTTCTCCTGTAGACGCGCTCAAACTTCGCGACTGCGCGCCAGGGTTCCACCAGAGGCGGAACGGAAACGGGGTAGTCCTCAAGCCCTGAAATCTCGGTCACGATCAGGACCGTGGTGTCGTGGAGGAGGATGTTGGACAAGAAGTTGGCCCACATCACCGCCGTTTCGGGGCCCACCACAGGGTCGGGGAATTGAGATTCTTCTTCGATGGCGAGCTCGTCAGGACAGACGAGCACAATCAGGCCTGGGGGTGTCGGGTTCCCATGGCCATCTTTCATGTACATGGAGTGGAGGAACATCTGCTGTGCCTTCTCAACCGAGCTGGCGATGTGGTGGGACAGTCGGGGTCTTGAGTTGACGTGTCTGGCTGGATCAATCCACGAGACTCGCTCGCCACGATCCATCACCTTCTTGGAAGCGACACGAGCCGCCCTCTTAGCGTGGCCGCTCCCATCATCGACCAGGTGCACGTAGCACCCCCGAGGAAGCACGTCCTCGATCGGGAAGTCGAGCGCCTTGGGGACTTGCTCGCCTGAGAGCAAACACATCAAATCGCTCTGGTGACCGAAGACCCGCCACGGCAACAACCCGTGTCCAAGGATGTCCCCCGAGTCCATCGCGGCTGCCAAGGCGGCGTTCGCATCGAGTATTTCACGGAAAAAGTACCG
>Ga0307376_10004624_pt1 | contig 12558 bp, 14 predicted proteins | sample TR2MG_FD_202536 | JGI IMG/M metagenome (GOLD analysis project Ga0307376, IMG submission 202536) | Soil microbial communities from Risofladan, Vaasa, Finland - TR-2 | ecosystem: Environmental > Terrestrial > Soil > Coastal area > Acid sulfate soil | place: Finland: Risofladan, Vaasa | collected... | reverse complement strand
CAACCTTGTGGCCGCCTTCCGGGGGCAGTTGAAGGTTGACGTCGCCACCCTGCACGGGATCAACGATATCGAACAGGTGATGATCGCCTCCCTACACACCAACACGGTAGTTGAAAAAGGTACGGTGGTGGCCGAAACAAGGGTGATTCCCCTGATTATCGACGAAAAGATAATTGAGCAGGTGGAGGAGCGTTGCGCATCCGGTCCGGTGGTGCAGATCAAGCATCTTGCCAATCTCCGGGTGGGCATGATCGTCATCGACAGAGGTGTATACAAGGGGCGCATCGAGGACAAGTTCGGGCCGGTGGTGAAAGCAAAAGTTGAGGCTCTGGGCAGTTTCGTCTTCCGTAAGATCAACGTCACCGACAGCACGCCGATGATCGTGAAGGCCATCGGGTCCCTGCTTGTGGAGGATGCCGACCTGGTCGTGATCACCGGGGGCATGTCGGTGGATCCGGACGACCTGACCCCGGCCGGTGTCGTGGCCGCCGGCGGCCGCATCGTGTCCTACAGAGCTCCCACCCTGCCCGTCGCCATGTTCATGATGGCCTACATCGGGCAGACCCCGGTGCTGGGTCTGCCCGGTTGCGTAATGAATGCCAAAAGCACGGTGTTTGACCTGCTCCTACCCCGTATCATGGCCGAGGAAATCATTGAACGCCGCGACATTACAGCCTTGGGCCACGGGGGCCTTTGCCTGGAGTGCAAGGAATGCCGCTTCCCCGCCTGTTCCTTCGGCAAGTTATGAGGCGGCCAAGGACAATTTGCCATGTGTAGCACGGGGAAATCACCACGGACGGGGAGAAACCTTCATCGGCCAGGTAAACATTCCCTTTCGCGCCGCCCGACCCGTCTCAACACCTGCACCGTATAGGCGTAGCCCATCGCCAGATGGCGTATCAGGGTACCGGTATAGCGAGGTGGTATGGTAAGGCGTACGGTTATCCAGTCGCACTCCCGCCGGGGCACGCCGTGACCGGTCTTGACGCCGCTACCAATCGCGGGCGGGATGTAAATGTTCAATACGAAGTTGCCATCCTTAAAAACTATCTCCGCATTGGCGTTACCGTACTGGCCGGTCACCCCTTTTTGGGTTTGCCTGGCCGATGGACGTAAACGAAGCACTCCTGAGTTCACGCCACTTGTCTTTAGAGATCTCGTTTTTTTGCAAGGCGATCAGGTTGTCCTTACCGCCGAAAACCGCCGCAGGCACGGTATTTTCCACCTTATGCCGTTTCCAGTAGGCTAGTTTGGTTTCCAATTTGAATATGCGGTTTAGAATGCCGAGTCGCTTCTTTTGCTTGGCACTTTTCTTCAGTTTCGCCTTGGACTTGTCCAGCTTGGACTCCAGGTCGTGAATGTACATGTCGATCAGTTCGATCTGGGAGCTTATGACGTCCGTCGCCTCGTCGTACGCCCACTGACACCAGCGGGCGTTGGCGATAAAACGGGTCTGGAGCCCGGAGATAGTGATTTTGTCTTTCTCGTCGTGTCTGCCAGCCTGGTAGGAGGTGCGTTTGGCCGTCTGGAAGAGGCGCATGAAAGCGATCATCTTTTCTTTCTCGCTCACGCCCGCCGTCAATACCCCGCAGATGGTGAACATGTCGGTTGGTTTACTCACCTTGAACATCCACCATAGCCTCCTTGACCCTTTTTCTGAACTCCCTGCTCCGGTGGCCGTACAACTTGGCGCTGAAGCTAGAAAGAATGGCCAGCATGTCCGTAACCAATTCCTCCTGGAGCGATTTCGGCTCGGTACCGCTGACTATCTCCACCCGCACCCCGAAGGCATTCAAATATTGTTCGATGTACCTGTATCCGAACCGGGCCAACCGATCCTTGAACTCCACAACCACCAGGTCGGCCTTCCCGTCGCGGGCCATCTTGAGCAGTCGGTCCAGTCCCTTTCTTTTCTCATTAAGTCCAGACCCCTGCTCCGCTATGACCGCAAATACGGCGTAACCTCTATCCGACGCATGTTTTTCCAACCGCAGCCTTTGACGCTCAAGGTTTCCATCGCCCGCCTGTTTTGCCGATGAGACCCTGGCGTACAAGACAGCCCTTATCCCCCCAGGCCGGTTTTCCCCCAAAAGCCGCAGGATCTCGCTCCTGGCATATCGTCGCTGGCCGGAGGGAGTCCGAATGCATTGGATTTTCCCGATCTTCTCCCACCTGCGTAGGGTGAGCGGCACCACACCAAGAACTTCACAAGCCTTGCGCATCGGAAGATAGACTTCCAATTCATGTTTCATATGGATATATTACCATTGATCAGTAAAAATGTCAACTGCTGATTGGACTACATTGCTTGCACGATAAAGATGTCTCAAACTGCTTGACACGTTCCGCTCTTTCTTCACGGTCGGTCAGCCTGGTTACTCCCAATTCCTGTCATTGTCCCCCTCTGCACTGGCGGTCACACATACCGGTTTGTCGTGTTCAGACAGTATGGGCAGCCCAAGGTAGGACCTGGTAATTTTTTCGTCAGTACAAAAATTTTCTAGAAACTTGCTTTTAAAGGTTTCCCGGTATATGCTATTATCTATAGTACACTTATCAATAGGAGTCTGGGTGGGAGGATGTAATGCTGTCCAACGTAGAAATGATCTTGTTGAGTCTCGTCGTTGAAAAACCTTCCTATGCTTATGAAATTGACAAGCAAATTCAGGCCAGGGATATGCGCTGCTGGGTGAAGGTCGGCGTGGCTTCGATTTACCAAGTGCTGGAGCGCCTTGCCAACAAGGGGTACTTGTATTCCGAACGGGAACAGGAAGGTAAAATGCCCCCGCGTAGCCGTTACTTCCTTACCCCGACAGGCCGGGAAGCTTTGCGGGAAGCCGTGAGGAGTCGGTTGGCGAAGCTTGAATGGTTCTACCTCGACCTAAGTCTCGGATTGGAGGGCGGAGATTGCCTGGACAGGGCGGAACTAGCGGCCTGCCTACGGACCAGAAGGAAGGAGGCACACCGAAACCTGAGCGGTCTCATTAGGATGCAAAAGGAAGCTTTCAACCACCAAGGCGGCTATGACAAGAAAAACGCCGTTGCCACCGTGCTTTTCGGATTCCGGCAGGCGGAGATCTCCATCCTGGACCAACTTCTGGCCATCCTGGAAAAAGAAACAACCTAGTAGGGGTTGAGAAGAATGTATACCGGTCAGGGCATAACTGCATTAATTGATTTATCAAAGGGTTGCGTGGCCTCCACCCGGACGCCGGACAAGGTCGTGGAAAAATTTATTGGCGGACGAGGTATCAACATGTACTACTTGTACAAACTCCTCCGTCCGGGTGTAGATCCCCTTTCGCCGGAAAACGTTTTGATTTTCGGGACGGGCCTCCTGACCGGAACGTTGGCACCAAGTGCCAGTCGGATGAATATTTCGGCCAAATCCCCCGAAACCGGAATTTTGGGTGATGCAAGTATTGGAGGATTTTTTCCGGCTGAAATGCGCTTGGCCGGATTCGACCGGCTGATCATCTACGGAAAGGCTGAAGTGCCGTCCTACCTGTTTATTTCTGACGAAACGATCCAGATAAGAGATGCCAAAGATTACTGGGGCCTGGATGTCAGTGCCACCCAAAAAGCTATCAGGGAAGACCTCGGCAGTGATGTTCAAACTGTGTGCATCGGCAGAGCCGGCGAGAATCTGGTCAAGATGGCCTGTATCATGAGTGGCTTAAAAAATGCCGCTGGCAGATGTGGGCTTGGGGCGGTCATGGGGTCCAAGAATTTGAAGGCGTTAGTCGTCAGAGGAAATCTTGGCATCCCGATTCATGACTCCCAGGAGATGATTCGCCTAAGACTGCAACTTCAGGAGTACCTATTGAAGTCTAAGGTGGTAAAGATACTTGGAGCAGTTGGAACACCAATTCTTTACACTAATAGCAACTCACTTGGCGCCATAAGAACGCACAACAGCCAGTTAAACACCTTTTCGAAAAATCTATCCGCCCCAGAAATTGAAAAAAGGGTGGAAAAGATGCTTAGCTGCTACGGCTGCCCCGTACATTGCCGCCATCGCAATATCTTCGGAGGAGAAGGACCGGAATACTCCACGGTAGGTCTTTTAGGTGCCAATTGCGGGGTGTCCGATACCGACCATGTTATCAAGTTAAACAACCTGGTTAATGAGTTGGGTCTTGATTCCTCGTCTACGGGTACCATAATACCTTGGGCCATTGAACTTTACCAGCGGGGGCTCATTGACCAGAAGACAACCGGGCAACCCCTCAGATTCGGGGACTATCCCCTCGTTGAATCACTAATCAAGGATATTGCCGAAAGGCGGGGTTTTGGCAATATCCTTGCCGAGAGTACTGGTGCGGCCAAATTGTTTGGTGATGAATCCCGCAAATATCTCATAGCCGTAAAGGGTCTCCCCCAGTCCGATCCGCACGACGCCCGCTATATTAAGAGCTTTGCCCTCGGTCTGGCCGTGGCTTCTCGCGGCGCGGACCACCTGCGCAACCGCCCCACCCTGGATATTATGGACTTACCCGAGGATCTTCTTAAAGAGATATATGGAGTGCAAATCGACCCTGATCCAACCTCCTACATTACCAAAGAGAACATGGTCTACTATCACGAGAATATTTACGCCTTGGGCGACGCACTTGGAATATGCAGATTCATAACCCATGGTTTCAATAGCCCCCACCTATTGAAACCGGAACACTTCGTCGATTTGATCCGTGCGGCAACAGGGATCGAATCCACTTCCGCCGGTCTCCTGGGAGTTGCCAAGCGAATTATCGACCTTGAGCGTATTATTAATCAGCGTGAAGGACTCAACAAGGACGACGACACGTTGCCGGAACGCTACTTTGTAGACAAACTCCCGTTGAAAAAGGCCGCCGGACATCATATCGACCGTACCCGCTTTCAGGAACTCCTGGACAGGTATTACCGCTTGCGAAAGTGGAATTCCAACGGGGAGCCGGACCTTGCTGTTAAAATGGAAATTGACCAGTTGGGAGGAGTGGGGGAACATGCGGGTTAAAGTGCTCGCGGACAAGTGTGTAGGGTGTGACTCGTGCTCAATCATCTGCTCCCAAAACAAGCATGGGGCGATACGCCCCAAGGCCGCTGGCATCAGGGTCGTCAAAGACCCTTGGGCAAAAATGGAGAAACCTATTGTCTGCCGTCACTGCAAGACAGCACCCTGTGCAACGGCTTGTCCAAGAGGAGCTGTGTACCGGACCCCTGAAAACGGGACCGTGGTCCTGGATGCCGGGTTATGCAACGGATGTGGGATTTGTGTGACCACCTGCCCCTTTGGAGCAATATTTATGGACGAGATTTCCGGAATCCCTGTCAAATGCGACTTATGCGGCGGCCTTAACAGCCCTCTCTGCGTGGAGGTCTGCCCGGCTGGGGCACTGCTCATGGAGGCAGGGAAGATATCCCCGTAAAATCCTTTATTACAGAGCCAACGGTGGCCGACCAGAGGGGGAAGAGCGAAGATGAGCGTACAGGTAAAACTTATGCCACTGATCAGCGCCGTGGCAGGCGTGAGCCAGGTAGACCTGGAATCGGTACCCCGGACGGTGGGCGAGGTACTGGAAAAACTGACGCGGCTTTATCCGGGCCTGAAGGACGAACTGTTTGACGAAGAAGCGAGGCTGGATTACCTCTATCAGGTGACATTGAACGGCGAAAAGCTGGACAGATCAAGAGTAATGGAAGAACCGGTGAAAGACGGTGACCGGCTGCAAGTTTTTGCCGTGCTTGGCGGCGGTTGAGAGTGGTGGACATCAGGTGAGTGGAACAGACAAAAAAGAGATGCTGGCAGAAATCTTCCGCCGAAACATCCTCGTGCCGACTATCGAGAGAGAAGGACAGGAAAAAATATTCGGCGGAAAGGTTTTGCTTGTCGGCGCAGGGGGGCTGGGCTCCCCTGCCGCTTTCTATCTGGTAGCCGCGGGTATCGGTAAGATTGGTCTGGTCGACGGTGACGTGGTGGAACTTTCTAACCTGCAACGCCAAATCCTTTACGCCCTGGATGATCTGGGCCACAATAAGGTAGCAGTCGCCGGCGCAAAACTAGGGAGGCTGAACGGTCATACCAGGGTGGAAATCTATCCCTTGTGTTTGGACGAGAATAACGCAGGGCAGATCATCAGCCAGTACGACCTGGTAGTGGACTGCACCGATGCTATTGCGACGCGCTACCTCTTGAACAGGATCTGCCTTGGCGCGCGCAAGCCGTTGGTACACGGCGGCGTCTTAGGTATGGCCGGGCAATTAATGACCATTGTCCCGGGGAAAAGCTCCTGTTTCCGGTGCGCCTTCCCTGATCCGGCTATCGCCAATACTGCTCCCGCCACTGACAGATTCGGAGTTCTAGGAGCGGTGCTGGTGTCGTCGGTTCCTTACAGGCAGCCGAAGCCATAAAGATCATACTGGGTAAAGGTAGGCTTTTGACTAACCGGCTGGTCTTTATTGACTGTCTTAAAATGCGTTTTGTGGAAGACTACGTGCCTAAAAGGCATGACTGCCCCGATTGTGGAGGATTGGAAAGGACTTAACAGACATAGGCAGAGTCAAAACTTGATCAACGTGGATAATGTAAGCAGTTTTGTGTAAATGGTTATAACTACCAATAAAGGAGTTGACCATTTATGCAAGGCGTATCCGCAAACAAAGAGTTGGCCAAGGAACTGGCCAAGGGATGCAAGACCATCGGCGACATCGAGGACAGACTTAAGGAGCTCTTCAAGGATACCCTCCAGCAAGCCCTGGAGGGCGACTACCATCTGGGGTACGACAAGCACTCTGCGGAAGGCAGGAATTCCGGCGACAGCCGCAACGGGCACAGCAAGAAAACGGTCAGAACACGGTCGGGTCAGACGGAGATTCAGATCCCCAGAGACCGAAATGCACAATTTGAACCACAAATCGTTCGTAAGTACGAGACTACCGCCAGCGACCTGGAAGACCGGATCGTGGCCATGTATGCCAAGGGTCTGTCCACTCGGGACATTGAAGACCAGATGCGAGATATCTACGGGGTCGATGTTTCTCCCGCTCTGGTAAGCAAGGTAACCGACAGGATCTTGCCGCAGATCACGGAATGGCAGTCCAGGCCTTTGGATCCCTTGTACCCCATCGTCTACTTGGAGGCCATCTATTTCAAGGTGCGAAAAGATGGCCTCATTGTGAATAAGGCTGCTTATACCACGTTGGGCATCAATGTTACCGGACACAAGGAAATCCTGGGTATTTGGATTGGCGAAAGTGAAAGCGCGACGTTCTGGCTTAGCGTTCTTGGTGAGCTAAGAAACCGGGGCGTCCAAGATATCCTGGTTGTATGCAAAGACGGCTTAACGGGCTTTTTCGAGGCTATAAGCGCTGTTTTTCCGCAAACAGAGGTCCAACTGTGTGTAATTCACCAAATCCGCAACTCCATGAAGTATATACCCCACAAGGATCGCAGGCCACTAATGGTTGATCTGAAACCTGTATATCAATCCCTGACAATTGATGAGGCGGAACTAAGGTTCGATGAGTTTAAGAAAAACTGGGCTAAAAAATATCCCTTGGTTATCAAGTCGTGGGAAAACAATTGGCTGGAGTTGACAGCATACTTTAAGTACCCCCAGGAAATCCGCCGGATTGTCTACACCACTAACACGGTGGAAGGGTATCATAGGCAACTTCGGAAGGTAACCAAGACCAAGACGGCATACCCCATAGACGACGCTCTACGCAAGATCATCTATCTGGCTACCCTGGACATCACGAGAAAGTGGACTATGCCGGTGCCGAACTGGGGAAGTTGTCTCGCCCAGTTGGTCATCTACTACGGCGATCGGCTGACGGCCAACATGGTTATCTGACGGCCTGACGGCGGGAATATTAGCCAAGACGTGGGTTTAGCGCTCTTCTTCTCCCGGGGATAGGTATCGGAAAAAGATGTGGGAGATGTTGATTCCTCTCCCACCTATCCCCGGCAGAACCTCGACAGACGCTCGGGTTGCTCCTCAGCATTGCCCTACCCTCCTTAAAGGTGGATATTGATTGTTCTCGGATCCAAGGGTATAATGACCCTGGGTGGTTGACGTGGCTGCTGATCTTGACCGGCTGGTCGAGGAGCTTGAAGCCTTGCCGCGGGAGCAAAAGCTCCAGTTGGTTGAGCGCTTGGAACGGGACGGCTTTTTCGATGACGACGATCAGTCGTGGTACTGGACGCCCGAGTGGCAAGCGGCCGAAAAGGAGGCCGACGAGGATATTGCCGCCGGGCTGGTTCACACGTTTAACAACGTCGAGGACGCCATAAGGTTTCTCCATCGTGAAGCCGGCGATATTGAGCCCGAATGAAATACAGGATCAAATTAAGCCATAGCCCGTCGTTGGCAACCGGCTTGCCTGGGACTATGTTGTGAGGTACAATAATTCTAACAATTGCTTAGAGGTGGTGACCATCGTGTCCCCAGCCATAGAAAAAATTTCTAGAGAGTTCTCCGCATTGCTGCCAGACGAACAAATTGACTTTCTGAAAACAGTGATTACCATTCCTCCGGGTCATTTGGTTCAATTCGACGGCCGGATTCATTTTATTCCCGAAGGGCCACCTGTATCTGATGAAGAAAAGGATCTATTTACCAAGGCAGAGGCCGAAATAGAAGCAGGGAAAGGTATCACTCTCGATGAGCTCCGGACAAGGCTCAACATTTGACGTTATCCTGTCTAAAGACGCCACAAAATATATCGAAAAACTGGATATCCGCAGGCAACGTCAAATCTGTCAAGTGTTTGTAGACATGGCGACGGATCCGTTGTCCGGCGACATCGAAACCATCAAAGGCAGTCCAGGATATTTCCGCCGCCGTATTGGCCGATACCGTTTCAAATTCAAACTAATCATGGAAACCAGGGAGACTGGAGAGGCAGGAGAGACCAAAAAGATCAGAGAGATCCATGTGCTTGACTTCGGCCCGCGAGGCGATTTTAGGTATTAGAGTTAGTGCCCGTACCTCTGGTGGACTGTTGCGCCGGCCAGATGTCGATCCGAATTACCCTGCGGTTCAAGGGGGACGTCCTAGAGTTCCGGAACGTGGGTCCCCATGATGACGTTTTAAGGCCATCGTACTGATCTCCCGGATCCCCCCGGGAGATCTTTTTGGGCGTGCTCACGCCGATGCTCACCGCGCACCCTACGCATTATGCATACGCAGGTCACCAGATAGCACATATTGTATATCACGCAAAACTGATAACACTATATGCACCGTATGAGCCCTGATCGTAGAACTCGTAATGATCAGTCCATTTGTTTCTACACACGGACACCCCCAATTCTAATTTTCTTTGGCTGTTCGCCGGTTGAGGCTCAATGCTCTTTTGATCTCCGCCGCCTTCTCCTCGCTGAGGTAGCCAAGTCTTCGGGCCGCGTGCAGCGTCGATACGAGAGCATCAAGCACGCTGGCCCGTTCGTCCTCCGACAAGCCCGCAATATCTGCAAGAGAAACCGATAAGAAAAGGGCTATAGCATTGCCTGGGTCTCTTCTAAAGGCTGCCCGCGCCCCCTCGTAAAACCGCTCGATCTCCTCGTGATTAGCTTCAATCGTCGCCATTACTACCGCCTTCTCGTCGTCAACCGGATGGCCAGTCATAATCTCCGCCACTGCGTCGTACAGAGCGGCCATGGCGACCATCCCGATAGTTGTTACATTCAATCGAACCACCTCCCAAAAAATAAAAGAAGCCTTGATGAAAAGGCTTCTTGGCCGGAACCACCACCGGAACTTTCCCTCCGGGGTAGGTGTCTCTTACATTATGACACAGAGGGGGCGGGTGACGGATGCGCATCAATGAGCCCGGCTATAATGGACCCAGGAATTCAGACAGTAGAAACGGGAGGCTAAGAGCGATTGGTGGTTCGGAGGCGTTACCCGCCTGATTTGAAACGTAAGGTAATCTTGGAAATGCTTAGGGAAGAAAAGACCATAGCGCAGTTGTCGAGTGAGTACGGAATTCATCCTAGTCAGTTGAAGAAGTGGAGGACGATGGTAATTGATGGGCTTCCCAGCCTGTTTACAGACGAGCAGAGAGCGATTGAAAGGCTGAAAGCGGAGCATTCAAAGGAGAGTCAGGATCTGTACGCTCAAATAGGCCGGTTGACAACTGAGTTAGCCTGGTTGAAAAAAATCTGGCATGTAGCCTAAGCCGAAGTGAACGTGTGGAGTTGGTTGACCCGGGCGACCCCCAGGTGAGCATATCGGCCCAGGCCAGGCTCCTGGGCCTGAACCGGACAAGCCTATATTACGAGCGTCGTTGCCCGTCAGAGGAGGAAGTTAGGCTCAAGCACAGGATAGACGAGATCTACACTGCATACCATATCCACGAAGAGAACGCCACCACAGGATCTTCCAATTAGGCCGTTTCTACGAAAAAAATTACTTTGACGTTGCCCTGGATACAACCTACCGATTTCTCCGCACTTCGGCTAACGGGGTCACCTACTTGATAGGGCAAGCCGCTTTAAGTCATGCCAGACGGAATGGAACGATTCCTGCTTGAAACGGGTAAGCCCGTTGTGGACAAGAATCTTACCGTCCAGCCGATTAAAGAGCCGCCTCGTCTTTCGGATCATCCCTCGTCCTTCCCCAGGCCGGGAATTGAGTTGTTGACGAAGCTTTTCTTGGACAACCCCAATGCGCTGCTTCACTTCCGCTGTGACCGGCTCTGAGAACCCGATCGCACGCCTGGCAATCACCATGGCCGCAGCATGGTGCACGGTGACGCCGTACCGTTGCATATACTTCCAGCGCCCGATGGTGGAAGTGTGGGCCGGCCATACCTGCTTTACGCCGACCCTTTCCCTGAAGGCCTTACGGGTGATCGCCTCGATGACTTTCCGGAACGGAAAGTTGGCCGCCATCCGGTTGAAACGCCTGTTCGTGTTCAGCCGGTCCTTGCCGAACTCCAGTTTCTCCACTGCCAGTGGCTTTCCGAGGCCTTTGGCTATATCCACAACGACCTTGGCCAGGACGCCTATCAGGTAGGTGCGCCGGAAACTGCGGATGTACTCCAATTCCGGTATCTTTATATATAGAAAGCCATTTGGATGCACGGTCACCTGAAACTCCCCGTGGAACTTGTGCAGGGCTTTCGGATACGGCACCGTAAATCCTTCCGGCCAGGCTTCCGGCTGGCCGGTGTAGCCGATGTTCGCCAAGGTTACGCCATCCGGATTGGTGTCCACCCCTAAATGCCCAAGATCCGGCGTGCTAACGGCGCAGGGCGCTTGCACGGTAAAGGTAATGTGAGGCCTGAATCGGCCGTCGGCGCTCTTGATCAGTTCCACGCTGTATTCGGCCCCTGAAGCGAGCAGTTCCCAGATCCGCAGCCGGTGTTTTTCCGGTATCCACAGCTTCCCTGCCACCTGCGGGGCGCGGGTCATCTTGCGCCGGCCCGCTTTGTCCACCCCGTTTTCTTTGGACAGATGGGAGATGGTCACCAACAGGACGAATTCTCCGTCCCGGAACCGGATCTTGATGTTTGGGTTGCCGTCGCCCTTCGTGGCGTCGCCCCTTGAGTACAAGCGATTCTGTCGGGCCGCTCTCCACTCATCGTTCGTCGCCCTGCCCCGGCAGACTTTATCCCAGAGAGAGCGGCCGCCGAACACGACCTTGGGTATGGTACCAGCCTCCTGGTGCGCCTTCAGGGACGCGAGTTTTTTGGCCAGCGCCGCCACCCGCAAACGCCTGCCGTGCACCAGGCGTTTGGCCCGGTCGATCTTAGCGGAATCGTTCTCCTTTATCACTCTCTCCAAGTCTCTGTCCGCGTGGGCGAGCTTCCTCTTTGCCCGGGCCAGCTTGGTCTCAGTCTCTTTGCTCTCGGTTGGCAGAAGCTGGCGCTGTGAATCGACCACTTCCCCGGCCTGCAGGATGGCGTCGTCAACGAACCGCGAGTTGATGCCAAAGATGCCCTGGCCTTCTACTTTGAGCTCTTCCCTGGTCCTGCCTTCCATGAGACGGTTGAAGGCCCACCTTACACAGGCACAGAACAGCCGTGCCTCGGTGTCGACAGGAGTTTCGCCTTCCTTGCACATCGGGTCGGCCGGTCCGTGCCCCTGGAACCACTCGCCTATGACGGTGAACTTTATCTCGCCACTGGACGATTTTTTCTTGTTTTTCTTCTTGCCCTGCTTCTTCATCTGGATCCACCCCGTAATAAATTGCCGTAACCTGTGGCAGTCTTCTCCACCCTGAGCGGTATTTAGAAACTGCGCAGCAGCCAGTTCACTCGGCTCCCGGTGCGCCCACCTAAGGTGATATATCGCCCAAGACGGGCCGCGTTGAGGCATATCCGATCAGGCTTTCAGATCCCCTCAAGCCCGCACTCATCTCCGTCAGGAGGCAGACGAGGCTTACGCACCTGGTCCTATAGGGCAATAACATTGACGGCTAGTTACTTGTTGATTACTATATTACCAATCGTACACCCTGCATAAACATGCTGTCAATAGCTTAGATAAATATTTTATGGATAGCCTGCCGGATATCGGAAGTGGGGCCGGAAGGCAGCACTTGGCGGCTTCACCCACCTGAGGTG
>Ga0307376_10004621_pt1 | contig 12559 bp, 9 predicted proteins | sample TR2MG_FD_202536 | JGI IMG/M metagenome (GOLD analysis project Ga0307376, IMG submission 202536) | Soil microbial communities from Risofladan, Vaasa, Finland - TR-2 | ecosystem: Environmental > Terrestrial > Soil > Coastal area > Acid sulfate soil | place: Finland: Risofladan, Vaasa | collected... | reverse complement strand
GAAGCGACGCTGACGATCAGCGTGGTGGACGGGTCGTTGTGGGCCTGGATCACTTTGGCGGAGAGCTTCTCCGGCGCTTCCAGCATCCAGATAAAGGCGTGGGTATCGAGCAGCAACTTCACGGTTGACCACTCAACCAGAAGTCGTCGGGGAGCGGTGCATTGAAGTCGGCACGCATGTGCAGCTTGCCGCGATAGGCACCGAGCACCCGCGCCTGGCGCACCGGCGCAACCGCCACCAGCTTCACCTGCGTGTGGTTCCCCGCCTCAATGAAGATTTCATCGCCGCGCCTGGCGGCCTCCATCAGTTCGGCCAGGTGGCGGTTGGCTTCGGCGAGCGTGACGTACTTGGCGCTCATGGTGGAACCTCGTATTTGCATCGATATTTCATCTTAGCAGCCAGCGGCCAAAGGAAGATCCCGAACAACCCGGCCAGGCGACGCGGCTCAATGGCCCGACACTGCGCCCGCCATCCGCCGCAACGCCGCCTGCAGCACCCGGCGCAACACGCGGTCGGTCAGCGTGGCCGGCGTGGTCAGCGCCATCCGCTCCAGCGCCGCAGCCTCGCCGTCGATCGGCGCACCCGGTCGCGACAACGCCTGCAGCAGCCTGAACCGGCCGCGCCAGTTGCTGGCCGACGCCTTCAGCCAGTTCAACGCCGGCAACAGTTGCTGTTCGACGTCGGTGAAGTCGCTGCCGAACGGAAACTGCGGCAACAATCCTTTTTTCTGCAGGGGCAGCAGCGCCTCGCGCAGATGATCGGGATGATGGCGCCGCCAGGCTTCGGGTATCGCGAAATCCACGGCCAGCTTGCCGTGCGATTTCGCCTCGGCGCTCAGCACATCGAGAAAGCGCGCGTCGCTGATCGACAGCATCGCCTCGACGCATTCGCTGTCGCTCTTGCCGCGCAGGTCGGCGACGCCGTATTCGGTGACAAACAGGTCGCGCAGGTGGCGCGGGATCGTGGTCTGGCCGTAGTTCCAGCGGATGTTGCTTTCGATGCCGCCGCGCACTTGCCGGGTCGAGCGCAGCAGCAACGCCGAGCGGCCGCCGGGCAGTTCGTGCGCCATCGCCACGAAGTTGTACTGGCCGCCGACGCCGCTGACCACCTCGCCATCGGCCAGCGTGTCGGACACTGCGGCGCCGAGCAGGGTCGCCATCATGCAGGTGTTGAAGAAACGCGCGCCGCGCCGCTGCAGCACCGCCAGCGCCTGATGGTCGCCGTACAGCTGGTTGACGTTGGCGACCGGGCACATGTCGATCGCATCGGGGTCGGCCGCTTCGGTGGCATCGAGCCATTCGTACAAGGCCTGCGTGCCCAGAAAGAACGCGCCGCGCAAGTAGTGCCCGCCGGGCGTTGCCGGGTCCAGCCGGCCGGCGGCGGAGGCCTGTTCCTGGGCCGGATCGTCCCAGCTGCGGCGCTTGAGAATGCCGGCCTGCTGCAGGTGCATGAAGCCGTCCATCACCATTTCGCTGGCGCCGTACAGGCCGGTCTCGAGCGGCGCCAGACCGCCCATCGAGGCGGCCAGCGCATGCGTGGCGCCGCGGCGGTCCAGCGCCACCAGCGCGCGCCGCCACTGGATGTTTTCCTGCTGGCGCAGCAGCAGCGCCTTGACCAGCGCATCGGACAGCGCGCCGATGCCGATCTGCAGGCAGCCGCCGTCCCTGACCAGCGCGCTGGCGTGCAGACCCAGCGCGTACTCGGCCACGTCGACCGGCGGGCGCGGCAGCGCAAACAGGCGCGGCGAGGCGTCGGGGCGCAGTTCGATGTCGAAATAATCTTCGGCCACCTCGGCCGTGCCGCTCATGTACGGCAGCTGCGGATGCACCACCGCCACGCACAGCGGCCGCGGCTTGCCGGCAGCCTGCACCTGGCGCAGGAAATCGAGGGTGAGATCCGGGTTGCACGACAGGCTGTAATGCACGCCGTCCGGCCCCTCGCGCCGCGCCACCAGTTGCACCAGCAGGTTGATGTCCTGCGGTACCAGGTCGCGGGCGACGTGGGTGTAGTTCTGGCTGATGTAGCTGCGCTGGGCGCTGGCCGAATGCAGCAGCGCGCCGGACTGCAGGTAGAACTCGTGTACCTCGACGTTCGCCGGCAGCGCATTGCGCGCCTGATCGAGCGCGTACTGCGGATCGACCTGGTCGGCACCGAAGTGACGTTCGAGGAACGGCCCCAGGAAGCGCGCCTCCAGCCCCGGCGCAGGCTGCGGCCGGGTCAGCGACAGCGCGGTATACAGGCGCAGCGAGCGGGTCGGGTCGTCGGCCGTGAGCCGGTACAGCGCATTGAGCAGGCCATGCGGCTTGCCCAGCCCCAGCGGTGCGGCGATGCGCAGATCCGGCGCCAGCCGGTCGGCAATGTGCTGCGCGCAATCCCTGGTGTCGGTGTAGCGGTGCTCGATCGGCATGCGCCCGATCATGCCAGAAGCCCGCCGCCGGCGGGCGGGCAGCTGGGTCGGAGTCCGACTACGTAAATCTCGTCATTCCTGCGGCTTTCAACAGCCGAATGGCTGGTCAAGCAGGAATGATGACGAGGAGGCTTCCCGCTTAAGCAAGTTCCATTCGATTCCGATGGGCTCGTGGCATGACCTACACTCATCGCATGTCCACGACGCCGCTTCCGGTAACCCCGCATCGCCTGCTGGCCGAACAGGCGTTGAGCCGCACCGCCGGTGCGCCGCTGCTGGGCGGCAACGCGGTGGAGCTGCTGATCGACGCGGCGGCGCATTACGACGCCTGGCTGGCGGCGATCCGCACCGCGCGACAGCGCGTGCTGCTGGAGAACTACATCATCCGCGACGATGCCGTCGGCCACATGTTTCGCGATGCGCTGGTGGAGCGCGCGAAGGCCGGGGTGCTGGTGGCGGTGGTGGTCGACTGGGTCGGCTGCCTGGGCCAGTCGCGCGGTGCGTTCTGGGCGCCGTTGCGCGCCGCCGGCGGGCTGGTGCGGGTGTTCAATCCACCGCAACTGGGCCAGCCGTTCGGCTGGATCAGCCGCGATCACCGCAAGCTGCTGGTGGTCGACGGCGTGCGCGGCTTCCTGTCCGGGGTCTGCATCAGCGCGAAATGGCTGGGCGACCCGGCGCGCGGCGTGCCGCCGTGGCGCGACACCGGCGTGGCGCTGCGTGGCCCGGCGGTGGCCGAGCTCGAGACGGCCTTCGTGCAAAGCTGGGACGCCACCGGCGGCACGGCGCTGCCCGTGTGGCCCCGTGCGCCGGCACCGCACGAGGCGGCCGGCTCGATCGCCCTGCGGGTGATCGCCACCCAGCCGGCCAGCGCCAGCATGTACCGGCTCGATCAGCTGATCGCCGCGATGGCGCGCAGGACGCTGTGGCTCACCGACGCCTACTTCGTGGGCATCGCGCCCTACGTGCAGGCGCTGGTGGCGGCGGCGCGCGATGGCGTCGACGTGCGCCTGCTGGTACCGGGCAGCAGCGACATTCCGGTGGTCGCCGGGCTGTCGCGCGCGGGTTATCGACCGCTGCTGAAAGCCGGCATCCGCGTGTTCGAATGGAACGGCTCGATGTTGCACGCCAAGACCGCGGTGGCCGATGGCCAATGGGCGCGGGTCGGCTCGTCCAACCTCAACATCGCCAGCTGGCTGAGCAATCGCGAAATCGACGTGGCGGTGGAGGATGCCGGCTTCGCCGGCCAGCTCGCCGCGCAGTTCGAACGCGACCTGGGCAACGCCACCGAGATCGTGCTCGCGCCGCGTCGCCATCGCCGCAGCGAACGGGTGCGCAGCAGCGAGACGCGACCGCCGCGGGTGCGCCGTGCCGGCGGCAGTTCCAGCCGCGCCGCGGTCGGCGCCCTGCGCATCGCCAACAGCGTGGGTGCCGTGCTGAGCAACCATCGCGTGCTCGGCGATGCATCGAGCGGCCCTCTGCTGACCGGCGCGCTGGCGCTGGCTGCGCTGGCCGTCATCACGATCCTGTGGCCGGCGTGGGTCGGCTGGCCGTTCGGGGTGCTGGCCGGCTGGCTCGCCTTCAACCTGGGTATCCGCGGCTGGCGCCTGCGTCAGCGGCGGCGACGCGAGCTGCGCGACGACGGCGACAACGACTGACCGGAGCCTGCCGCCTTCAATCGGGAACCCCGAATAACCTGATTCTTGGCACTTGTAGAAGCGCACCCTGTGGGAGCGGCCTTTGTAGGAGCGCGCTTGCGCGCGATGCTCTTGCTCCGACCAAGCCAAGAGCATCGCGCGCAAGCGCGCTCCCACAAAAGCCCCACAAAAGCCGCTCCAAATCGGGGTTATTCGAGGTGTCCGATTGATGTGACACCTGCGTAAGCTACGCCAAGTGAATGTTTCTACACGACCTGACAAGATCGAGCATGCTAGGCTCGCGCTCCCATGCCTGCCTATGACGACAACCCTCCGCGCCACGTACTGACCCCCAGCACGCTGAACCGGCTGGTGCGCGATCTGCTGGGCGATGCGCTGCCGCTGGTGTGGATCGAGGGTGAGCTGTCGAACGTGGCGCGGCCGGCTTCCGGGCACCTGTACTTCACCCTGAAGGACAGCGGCGCGCAGGTACGTTGCGCAATGTTCAAGCCGAAGACGACCGCGCTGCGCTTCCGTCCGGTCGACGGCCTGCAGGTGCTGGTGCGCGCCAAGGTCGGCCTGTACGAGCCGCGCGGCGAATTCCAGTTGGTCGCCGAGAGCATGGAGCCGGCCGGCGAAGGCGCGCTGCAGCGCGAGTTCGAACAGCTCAAGGCCCGGCTCGATGCCGAAGGCCTGTTCGCATCGGCGCGCAAGCGCGCCCTGCCCCGTTTCGCGCGACGCATCGGCGTGATCACCTCGGCCACCGGCGCGGCGGTGCGCGACGTGCTGAGCGTGCTGGCGCGACGCTGGCCGCTGGCCGATGTCGAGATACTGCCCGTGCCGGTGCAAGGCCGCGAGGCGCCGCCGGCGATCGTGGCGATGCTGCGCAAGGCCTCGGCCAGCCGGCGCTACGACGTGTTGTTGCTGACCCGCGGCGGCGGCTCGCTGGAAGACCTGTGGGCGTTCAACGAGGAATCCGTGGCGCGGGCGATCCACGCCAGCACGGTGCCGGTGGTCAGCGCGGTCGGCCACGAGATCGACTTCAGCATCGCCGACTTCGTGGCCGATCTGCGCGCGCCCACCCCCTCGGCCGCCGCCGAATTGCTGGTGCCCGATGCGCTGGCCATCGGCCGGCACCTGCAGCAGTTGCAGCAGCGCCTGCTGACCCTGCAGCAGCGCCGCTTGCAGGCGCACTCGCAGCGCGTCGATCACTTGCTGGCGCGGCTGCAGGCGCAGCGGCCACAGGCGCGGCTGGCGCGCGACCGCGAGCGCCTGATCCATCTGCGGCAACGCCTGACGGCGGTGCTGCGCGAACAAAGCCAGCGCCGACACACCCGGCTGGAGCGGCTGCACGCGCGCCTGCTGGCGCAGCACCCGCGCGCGCGCCTGCCGCTGCTGGCGCGTCGCCTGGCCGAACAGGATCTGCGCCTGCGCCGTGCGATCGCGCACACGCTGGAGCGTGATCGCACCGCCCTGCGTCACGCCCGCCACGCGCTGCATGCGGTGAGCCCGCTGGCCACGCTGGAACGCGGCTATGCGATCGTGTTCGATGCCGCCGGCCAGATCCTGCGCGTCGCCCGCGACGCGCCGCCCGGCACGTCGCTGCGCGCGCGGCTGGCCGAAGGCGAGCTTGCCTTGCGCGTGGTCGAACCGCCCGGGAACCACTGACCGCCCGCCCGCTCGGCCACCAGCTTATGGTAGGAGCGCGCTTGCGCGCGATGCTCTTGTGAATCATGGAGCAAGAGCATCGCGCGCAAGCGCGCTCCTACAATCCGTCGGAATCGCTTGGAGAGAAACCCATGCTCGACAAGACCTACCCCTACTACCTCGCCAACCGGGCGCAAACCTCGAAGACCATGCTGGAGGTGCGCGACAAATACAGCGGCAGGGTCGCCACCCGTGTGGCCGTACCCGACGCGAAAGCCGTGGAAAAGGCCATCGCCGCCGCGGTGATGGCTGCCACGCCGATGCGCAAATACAAGCCATGGGCACGCCAGGCCGTGCTGCAGCATTGCGCCGCCCGCTTCGGCGAACGCCGCGACGAACTGGCGCAGGCGCTGTGCATCGAGGCCGGCAAGCCGATCAAGGATGCAGCCGGTGAGGTGACCCGGTTGATCGAGACGTTTCGCATCGCCGCCAACGAATCCGTGCGCAACAACGGCGAGACGCTGAACCTGGAACTGTCCAGCCGTCTGGACGGCTATCACGGCTACACCCGGCGCGTGCCGATCGGCCCGGTGTCGTTCATCACGCCGTTCAACTTTCCGCTGAACCTGGTGGCGCACAAGGTGGCTCCGGCGATCGCGGCCGGTTGCCCGTTCGTGCTGAAGCCGTCGGAAAAGACCCCGATCGGCGCGCTGATCATCGGCCAGGTGCTGGCCGAGACGGACCTGCCCCGGGGCGCGTTCTCGATTCTGCCGCTGGACGGTCTGCATGCTTCGCCGCTGGTCGAGGACGAGCGCTTCAGGCTGCTGTCCTTCACCGGCGGGCAGATCGGCTGGGATCTCAAGGCCCGCGCCGGCCGCAAGAAGGTCACGCTGGAGCTGGGCGGCAACGCCGCGTGCATCGTCGATGCCGATCAGGGACCGAAGCTGGACCGCGTGGTCGAGCGGCTGGTGTTCGGCGCGTTCTACCAGTCCGGCCAGAGCTGCATCAGCGTGCAGCGCATCGTCGCGCATGCGGACATCTACGAGGCGCTGAAACGAAAACTCGTGACGGCGGTAAAGAAGCTCAAGGCGGGCGACCCGAAGAAGCCGGACGTGTTCCTCGGCCCGATGATCGACAAGGCCGCCGCCGAACGCCTACACGGCTGGATCGACGAAGCGCGGATCGCCGGCGGCAAGCTGCTGTGCGGCGGCGGGTGCGAAGGCGCGATGCTGCAGGCGACGCTGATGGAAAACGTGCCGAGCGACGCCCGGGTGAGCCGGCAGGAGGCGTTCGGTCCGTTCGCCCTGCTCGCGCCGTTCCGCGAATTCGACGAGGCGATCGCGATGGTCAACGACTCCGACTATGGCCTGCAGGCCGGCATCTTCACCGACAGCCTGGCCCACGCGATGCGCGCCTGGAACGAACTGGAACAGGGCGGCGTGATCGTCAACGACGTGCCGAGTTTCCGCGTGGACAACATGCCTTACGGCGGCGTCAAGCTATCCGGCCTCGGCCGCGAGGGCATCCGCTGGGCGATCGAGGACATGACCGAGATCCGCCTGATGGTGATGCGCGAAGCGTGAGCGCGCACGGCGCCACCACCGACGGCGTCAACCCGCCAGCAAAGAGGCGTTCGGCGACTCGCCCGCCGTGCGCCGCCACTGCTCTACATCGCGCAGCGGCGGCGCACCGAACTGCCGGCTGTACTCGCGACTGAACTGCGACGGGCTCTCGTAGCCGACCCGATGCGCCACCGTCGCCACATCGCAGCGTTCGGTCAGCAGCACCCGGCGCGCCTCCTGCAGGCGCAGCTGCTTCTGGTACTGCAGCGGGCTCATCGCCGTGATCGCGCGAAAGTGGTGGTGCAGCGAGGAGGCGCTCATGTTCACCGTGACGGCCAGTTCGTCGATCCGCAGCGGCTGGTCGTAATGCCCCTTGAGCCAGTCGATCGCCCGCGCGATCTGCTGCGACTGGCTGCCGCTCATCGCAACGTGGCGCAGGCGCGCACCCTGCTCGCCGGTCAGCAGGCGGTACAGCAGTTCGCGCTCGATCAGCGGCGCCAGCACCGGGATGTCCCGCGGCGTGTCGAGCAGGCGCACCAAACGCAACGCACTGTCGAGCAGCTCCGGCGTCAGCGGACTGACCGCCATGCCGCGACCGGCGGCGGTTGCCGGCGGGCGCGGCAACGCGGCGCCGGTCAGCAGCTCGCCGATGATCTGGGCGTCGAAACGCAGCATGGCGCAGAGGTAGGGCTCCTGCGCCGAAGCCCTGGTCACCTGCGAGACCACCGGCAGATCGATCGAGGTCACCAGGTAATTCGCCTGGTCGTAGTGCAGCACCTCCTCGCCCAGCAGCAGCTGCTTGGCGCCTTGCGCCACCAGCGCCAGGCCCGGCTCGTACATCGTGCAGACCTGCGCGCCCGGCACCTCGGCGCGAAAGAATGACAACCCCGGCAACGCCGTCGCATGGACGCCGTTGCCGCCGGTCGATCGATCAATGATGGCTGCCAGTTCCGCCCGGTCGCGCTCTAGGCGCGAAACCGGCGCATTGGCTTCGAGAGGATGGTTCATGGCATTCGGCACCCGCTGCTGGGGAAACAAGATTGCCTGTTCCTGCACGTCGGCGCGAGCCTACGGAACGCACTTTGCAGGATCGGGCAAGGATCTCGCAGGATCCGGCTACCGGCGGCTCGCCCTCGCTGCGCATACTTTGCGCTTCGGCAATCTCGCAGCCCAAGGAAAAACACATGCCCCTGAACATCCGTGGCTACGCCGCCCAGACCGCCACCACGCCGCTGGCACCGCACAGCTTCGAGCGGCGCGACCCGCGCGCGGACGACGTGGTGGTCGACATCCTGTACTGCGGCGTCTGCCACTCCGACCTGCATACGGCCCGCAACGAATGGCATGGCACCAGCTACCCGGTCGTACCGGGCCACGAGATCATCGGCAAGGTCAGAGCCGTGGGTGCCCAGGTCAGCCGGTTCAAGGTCGGCGACATGGTCGGCGTCGGCTGCATGGTCGACTCCTGCCGGCACTGCGCCGCCTGCGAACAGGGTCTGGAGCAGTACTGCGCCGAGCTGCCCACCTTCACCTACAACAGCAAGGATCGCCACGACGGCCGCACGACCTTCGGCGGCTACTCCGAGCGCATCGTGGTGTCGGACAAATTCGTACTGCACATATCGGACAAGCTCGATCCGAAATCCGCCGCGCCGCTGCTGTGCGCAGGCATCACCACCTGGTCGCCGCTGCGCCACTGGAAGGTCGGCAAGGGCAGCAAGGTCGCGGTCGTCGGCTTGGGTGGGCTGGGCCACATGGGCCTGAAGTTCGCCAAGGCACTCGGTGCCGAGGTCACCCTGTTCACCCGCTCGCCGGGCAAGGAAAGCGAAGCGCGCCGCCTCGGCGCCGATCACGTCGTGCTGTCCACCGATCCCGCCCAGATGCAGGCCGTCGCCGCCCAGTTCGACTTCATCCTCGACACCGTGCCGCAGCAGCACGACCTGAATCCCTACCTGGGCACGCTCAAGATCAATGGCGTGCATGTGCTGGTCGGCCTGGTCGAACCGATCGAACCGCCGGTGCACGCGGCCAACGTCATCTTCGGTCGCCGTTCGATCGCCGGCTCGCTGATCGGCGGCATCGCCGAAACCCAGGAGATGCTGGATTTCTGTGCCGAGAACGGCATCAGCAGCGACGTCGAGATGATCGGCATCCAGGACATCAACCAGGCCTACGAACGGATGCTCAAGAGCGACGTGCGCTACCGCTTCGTGATCGACATCGCCTCGCTGGGCCGGGCCGCCTGAGATCGACGGGCTACCGCACGGTGCGGTGGCCCGTCATCGCGGCGCGCAAAGCACGGCGTTACAACGGCGCCATCTTCGGCGCGTTCCAGCCCAGCGCGTTGTAGACGTGATAGCGCGCGATGCCCACGTACTCGTGCCATGCGGCATCGGTCAACGCCAGGTTCCACCCCAGCGGAGCGAACGACCAGACCGGCGCCAGCCAGTCGCCGCGCACCGGCGTCGGCCGGATGCCGAAATGGGCGAAGTACAGCAGGCTGCGGCGCAGGTGGAACGCCGAGCTCACCAGCAGCACCCGTTGCGCGCCGTAATCGCGTAGCAGCGGACGGCTGAACCGGGCGTTCTGCCAGGTGTTCATGCTGCGCGTTTCCAGTTGCAGGTCCTGCGCGGGCACTCCCAGTCGACGCAGCACCTTGCCGTAGACCGTCGCCTCCGCTTCACCGTGATGCTGGGCATCGCCGCCGCTGACCAGCACCCGGCACGCGCGGCCGGCCGCCTTGCAGTCCCGGTACAACGCCACCGTCTGCACGATCCGGCCGTCGGCGAAAAACGACGGCTCCAATCCGCCGTAGCCAACCGGCGTGGTCCCCGCACCGAGCAGTATGATCGCGTTGCGCGGCGCCCAGCTGCCCGAAGCCGTGGCGACATAAGGCCCCTGCAGCCCGGCCAGCAGCCACTGCGGCAGCGGCCCGCAACCCGCCGCCAGCAGCAGCGACAGCGCCAGCACGACCAGCCCCCGCGCCAGCCACCGTCGCCCGCGCCAGCCGGCCAGCAGCGCCAGAAGCAGCAGGGTCGCCAACGCGATACCGGTCATGGCCAGGGAATCCGCAAAGACGTGCAGGGTAACGCAGCGAGCGTGGCGGTCGTGACCATCGAACGCGGATTGCCTGTCGCCGGAAACCCGGCAGGCACCGATACCCCGATGCGGCCGACCGCACCCGCCCGGGCGGCATCGCCCCGAAAATCCATCCGTGCGCGAGGCTTTGCCACCGAGGTTGACGGCGACGGTCTTTTCTCCTGCCGCCCTTCCGATTCGCCCGCCGGGCCGTCATCATGAACGTCGCCACCTCACGGAGCGACGTCATGACCACTCTCGTCTTCGTCCACGGCTGGAGCGTCACCAGCACCGCCACCTACGGCCAGATGCCGCAGCAGTTGCAGCAGCGCGCGGCAGCGGCGGGCATCGGCATCACGCTGGCGGATATCTGGCTGTCGGAATATGTGAGCTTCGACGACAGCGTGACCATGGGCGACCTGGTGCGCGCCTTCGACCACGCCCTGCGCGACCTGCACCTGCTCGACGCCAGCTTCGCCTGCGTCACCCACTCCACCGGCGGCCCGGTGGTGCGCGAGTGGCTGCGTGCGCAGCGCGACAAGCCGGGCAGCTACAGCACGATCCGGCTCGCCCATCTGGTGATGCTGGCGCCGGCGAACTTCGGCTCCGCCCTGGCCCAACTGGGCAAGAGCACGCTGGGCCGGCTCAAGGCGTGGTTCAGCGGCGTGGAGCCGGGCCAGCGCATCCTCGACTGGCTGGAACTGGGCAGCAGCGAATCGCTCGCGCTCAACCTCGACCGCATCCACAGTCCCGATCCGACCGCGAGCGGCCAATACCTGTTCGTGCTGATCGGCGACCGCCCGGACCGCTCGCTGTACGATCACCTCAACAGCTACACCGGCGAGGACGGCTCCGATGGCGTGGTACGCATCGCCGCCGCCAACCTCAACGCGCGCCATGCCGTACTGGCGCTCCAGCGCAGCGCCGTCGACGGCGCGGTCGACACCCTCTCGCTCAACCAGCTGCAAGGGCCGCGCTGCGCGTTCAAGCTGATCGCCGGCGCATCGCACTCGGGCGACGCCCGCGGCATCCTCGCCAGCGCCGCGTCGGTCACGGTGGAGGCGATCCTGCGCTGCCTGCAGGTGCGCAACACCGGCGACTACAGCGCGCTGTGCGATGCCTTCGACGGCGAGAACAGCCAGCGCGACGCGAACAAGGTGGAACTGGAGCCGGCCGGCCCGTTCGCGCCGCGCGTGCACATCCACGATCCGCGCAGCCTGGTGATCGCGCGCCTCACCGACGAGGCCGGCGAGCCGCTCACCGGCACCGGCGTGCTGTTCACCGCCGGTGCACAGGCCAGCCCCGACCTGATGCCCGACGGCTTCATGCTCGACCGTCAGGCCAATTCGAGGAACCGCAGCACGGTCTCGCTGTTCCTCAACCACGCGCTGCTGGCCGGCGATGCGCGTGTCGCCGATCCCCGCAACAGCCGCCGGACGCTGCGTCCCGCCATGGCCAGCCACCGGCCGTATGGCGCCAGCGTGCAACCGGCCGACCTCAGCGGTCTGGTGCACCACGCACTGGCGAAAAGCGCCGCCGGCGACGATCTGTTCGACATGCTCGGCCCGCACCAGACCACCGTGATCGACGTGGTGCTGCCGCGCAAGATCCACGAAGGCGTATTCCGCCTGACGCAGAACCTGACGCCGGAAGATTTCAGCAAGCCGGTGGCAGGGCCGCCGATCGGGTGATGGGCCGGACCTCTCCTTGACCCATGCCTGCCGTGCACCGTTTTCATGCGCGCTCGCTAAGATGGGCGTGCCGACTTGTCGATCCAGGATGTTCGATACCCATGCCGATCTCGCCGTCCGAATCCCGCCGCCGTGTGCCACGGCCGTCCGTTCGATGCCCACCGCGCAGCCTGTCGGACCTTGGTGGTCGAGGCGAGAATTCGGCTGTGCGAGGACAGATTTTCGACGCTTCGCCGGCCCATAGTGGTGCTATGGGCCAAGAAGCGGCGGAAATAGGGACCGCACAGTCGGATTCGCAGCCCGGCCAACCAAAGTCCGACAGGCTGCCCGGGAGCATGGATTGATGGGCAAGCCCGGCAAACCACGTCCGGTCACGCCGGCGGACAGCGGGCGACGCATGCAGATGGCGGACTTGGCCCGGCTGGCCGGGGTATCGACGTCCACCGTCTCGCGCGCACTCAGCGGCAGCGAACTGATCAACCCCGAGACGCGCGAGCGCATCCAGACCCTGGCGCGCAAGTTCAACTACACCATCAACAG
>Ga0307376_10004619_pt1 | contig 12563 bp, 18 predicted proteins | sample TR2MG_FD_202536 | JGI IMG/M metagenome (GOLD analysis project Ga0307376, IMG submission 202536) | Soil microbial communities from Risofladan, Vaasa, Finland - TR-2 | ecosystem: Environmental > Terrestrial > Soil > Coastal area > Acid sulfate soil | place: Finland: Risofladan, Vaasa | collected... | reverse complement strand
ACCGTTAATGGATCATAGGTTCTCACCTGAGTGGTCTCATACGCCCTAGTTAGAAGGTTGAAGATTGGTTTACCTACTTCACCAAGACCAAGAACAATAGCTAATTTACGCATAATCTATACACTTGTCTATAAACTTAAATCTCGGTGAATAAGATTTTCTATGGAGCTGCAGGTTACTGTTTTCTCACCTGCAAAATGAGATCGGTTTTCCAGCCTGCAGCTCACGGTGATTAAAAGATGAGTGAACAACCCGAGCCCGCTATAAGAGAGATCGTGTCAAGCACGACCATTCTCCAGACTAAACTCAGTGAAGGCTGGAAGTTTGATCCATGGCTATGCGCACGCGGATCACCAATCACGATTGGAGACTATGGATTCTATTGGGTCCTCATCAAAGGTACACCAGAGGAAATAATAAAGCTCAACCCACTCATAGAACTTCCAAAGCAGGAGGAGCCAGAGATAATACAGAAGCCGATTGGCTACGCCACCATCTACATAGACCACTCTAAAGACCCACCAGTTATTCCCGAAGGATACGTTATTCTACACAAGGACCACATATACTCGAAGGGTACAGTTTATACGAAAATTGACGCGCCAGGCACCGTGTACCCTAATCCTTAAAGAAGTGATCTTTTTCCTCTATTTGTTCCCAGATAACAACATCTATTGATCGCACATCCTCGATGCTGGCTACGAAGCGACCGTTTATACACAGTCCTTTGAGTCCGAGAATGTCAGGGCCCTCTAATTCAAGTTTTTTCAAGAACCCCTTTTCAGTGTAAGTAATGGTTTTGGTTTGAACTTTCGTCATAGAAATAGTTACGTTGAATGTAACTAAAAGATTTGGGTTAAGTTATAGGCGGTGGTCTGAAGCCTCTTGCCTTGAACTCCTTGTTGAGATGCGGACTTTCATAGCTCTTCATCCCCGTCGCCCTGTCCATGATGTAGAGGACTTCTCCGGTTCTCAGACTGACTAGAGCTGCTTCGAGGTTGTCTGGGCTGAAGTATATCCAGAGCTGATCATCAGATTTGAGGGCGTGCATCGCAGTCCATCCCTCGAAATCTGGGTTCTTCAACAGCTTTCGAGTGCCTGATACTTTGCCTATTACATCCTTGTTACTCGTACCCAAAACCTCCTAAGATAATGCCCCAAGCCTAACGCAGCGTAGGCGTAGAGAACCATATATCCCAATATCTCGACATCAGACATGGGTCTCAACCCAAACGCTTCAAGCCACATCAATGTTTCCAGCCTCATCTATCACAGTTATATCCACAGATTCTCCTGGTCTGCGAAGGATCTCCTGTTTCACCCTCATACCCATCTGAGTCCAACTCTCATCCCAGTCCTCTAGCAATGCCTCCCTATCAGCTGCTTCAATCTCGTTCACCATAACTCTGAGTGCGCCTGCGTTAGGATTCTTTACGACTATGAGGATGGCTGTGTTGTCGTCCTCAACTCCGTAAGTGCTTGTGAGGTAATCGTAGGTCATTTCAATCTTCATTTTCTTCATGGATTTTCACCTAGTTGATGCTTCATGAACTCTGTATCAGAGTTCGTATAGCTAGGGTCTTCGTTTCTGATGCATTGCGTAAGCTCTGCCTCAGTACAGTTGGGGCAGAGAACCTCTGCGCCGATCTCTGGGTCATGGAAGTCCTTAACACAGTCTAACCTAGTGGCGATTACTTTAGCCTTCACAGATAGCGCGTCAAGCCATTTCTGGAACGTCTCAGCTGAAGGGGCGATGGGGGGTATTACCTCTGGGAACCTCAGAGGATCCTCCCCCGGCACGATCACTGGAGAGTCAAGGGAGATAACATTTTGAGTCTTCGGGTTTAGCCATGCGTTCTGAGCAGCTGCAAGCTGAGAATTCAGGATGCCTATTCTTCTATACGCTTCCGCTGCGTCTAGTTCTAGGATCTCTTTTTCACTTGCTGTTATCCAGTCTTGCACTAACGAGAAAACCTGTTTAACTTTCTCCTTCTCAGTGTCACTGAGTTTAACTGGTTTACTCAGAGCCTCATTTAACTTAGCTAAGAAGTCACTCATACGTCCATCTCTCCACGGCCTCTCTAACTAAATCGCTGACCTGCTTCTCCCCGATCACGTTATTCTCCACCAGTAACTTTACTAGAGAATCCACTAGATAAAAGAGCATACGATTATCCATTAACTCAACGGCTATGTCGGATGGCCAGTATCTTCTCCGTGTTTCCTCAGTCATACTAATCCACACCTATGATTTCCTCTACCGTATTGAGCGCATTCAGATCCAGTGCATAAATCGAAGTCCTCGATATACTCATCATGGGATAGCGTCATAATCATAAGTCTAAAGATACAGACCTTCTGCTTCGCCTCTTCCTCGCTTTTAAAACTCATTTCACCCACACCTCCGGGTCAACAAAATCATTGGTACATCCTTTACAGTGATACCGTTTGTGCGGTTTCCCGTCTATTCTCTCCCATCCGTTATAACGGGTATTATCGCTTCCACATTTAGGGCATTTCACATAAACTCCTCCATTAATAGATCCTTCACATTAACAGGCGTTCTCTCAAGAAGAAGCCTGATGAATCGTCTGCAGTTATTCTGCCACGTAGGTATGCTCAACGCAGGGGCAACCATCCCTAAGCTGTCGAGAAGGTTAAGCGGATACCATTCACTCAGCTTCTTATACATCTCAGCCTTCGGGTCACCATCAGGTGGATGCGTGACTTCACTCATATCTATTCCCTTGCTGCGTTTCTGCCATGGTAGCTTCTTGAGTCTAAAATTCTTCACCATCACAGCCGCATCTGAAACAGTTAACCCAGCCTCTTCCTGAAGCATGTGCAGAATGAATTCATCGTCTTGATATCTCCACTTCTCAAGGACTTCCCGTGGCTCCTTTGACGCTGAGGCTAATCGCTCGAGTTCACGCCCTGATGCAAGTGATCCTGTGATGGCTGCTGCGTCTAGGAGTTCCTTCTGTTTTTCCTCAGTCATCTTTTTTATAGCGCGCGCCTGTCGTTCTGTCTTCATTACTTTTCTATGTTCTACAGGTAGATCTCTAACAAAGTCAGCTGCGCCTACTCTTTGACTTACCCATCCTTGACTCTTCGAAACTAGTTTGCCTAAGGAAGACTGGTTTAACCCAAATTTAGTTAGCATCAGTTTAAGCCACATGGCTTCCTCAAGCTCAGACATAGATTTTCTCTGATTGTTTTTGATGAACGCGATGGAGTAGGCTTCGAGGTCAGTCATCTCCTCAACGGTGATTCTAAACTCTCTGTACCCCGCGATCTGACCCCACTTGAATCTGCGTCGACCGTCAATTATCTCATAGATATCTGGATCGTCAGTGTATCTGCAGGTAAGCGCGTCTTTAATGCCGTGCTCCTGGATGGATTTTAGAAGTTCATCATCATCTACTACATCCTCGCCGAACCTCATGTCCTCCATGAGGCACAGCTGGTCTGCCCTAACAGTGATGTCTTTAATTGTTCTTGTCAGGTTCAAGGTTTAGTTCAGTCTCCATTACAACCTCTTCTTCTGGGGGGTCGTCATCTACGCTGTGGAATCCTTGCTCATCGAGGTACATCGGTGCTTCACCTTCAGCCATGAATGGGCTTGCTAGGACTCGCATTATTCGCAGAGTATTCCTTCCTTTCCTGATGAATATCCTTGTGTGTGCGATGTGTCCAACGATGTTGCCTCCGATAGCTTTGGGTTCAAAGCTGTATGCATCAGGGGTTGATGAAACTTGGTTGGTGATCACGGCTGCTGCGTTGAACGCCATGGCGAGTCTGATGAGTTTATGCATATGCTGGTTGAGTTTCTGCTGTCGCGGTGCAAGGGTTTCTCTGCCAATGTACTCGCTTCTAAAGTGGCTGGTTAAGCTGTCTATGATGATGAGCTTTACATTGTTCTCCTTGATTACTTCATCAGCGGATTCCAGTAATGCAATCTGATGCTCACTGGTGAAGGCTTGAGCCATGATGATTCCTTTGAGGACTTTGCTCGGGTTATCCGCGAAGTATGGGAACCGTGACGCGATCTGTATGATTCGTTCAGGTAGGAAGATGGACTCTGAGTCTATGTATAGCACGTTTCCCCCTAATCCACCCTGCTCTACTGGTAGTTGTACTGTCACGCAGAGTTGGTGGCACATCTGGCTCTTCCCTGATCCGAACTCTGCGAAGAACTCAGTTATTGACTGAGTGGGAATACCGTGCTTCGCATCCTGCCCAGGTGAACCTTGAATAGATAAGAGTTTATCGAGTGACCCACATCCAGTTGTAAGAGATCGCTGTCCTTTACGTAGCTCAAGAAGATCGTCGCCTTTGATGAATGTCAGTGATATGCTTTTCCTCGCTATGTCCATAAGTTTCTTGGCTTGCTCGCCTGATACGCCTCCTGCTTCAAGTTCTTTCATCGGTATGGTGACTAGGTTCTCCATGGTGGTTACACCCATTTCCGCTAACTTCGCTATGGTTGCAGCTCCGATTTCGGGGATGTCGGAGATTGTCTTGTATTTTGCCTGATAGTATTTTCTAGGATCCACAGTCATAATCTCGACCTCTTAATCACTTCATCCTTCAGCCATTTTCGATGAGCTAGGGCTATGTTGGGAAGTTCTTGCTCTATTTTTAGTAGATTAATTTCCTTCCATTCCTTTTTGAAGATTTTAGTGACTACGATGTCTTCGTATTCACCGTCTTCATTTCTTGATCTAACCAAAATTATCGTTTAGTTGTTGCTCTGTAAACAATATAAGGTTTCTGATAACGTCATAAGCGTGTTTAAGATGGAAAATGGTGCAGTATTTACAGTCAAACTGCCTGTTACAGAAGTATTCTTCATCCCATTGGTCGCATTGTTTAGGCAGCTGACAGCCCGTATAAAAATTGGTTATAATGGTTATAACGGTTTCTCATATTTTTGATCTCTTGAAATCCATTACATCCATCAAATATTCCTCGCCTATATCATAGGTATTAGTTGTATACTCGCCGTTCTGGAATTTTTTGCTTGCGCCTTTTAAGTGAAAGGTGGCTTTCTCAAGGAACTCTCCTCTAGGCATCCATCCTATGATTTCGTAGCTATGGTCTTTCCCGGTCTTCTTATACACCCATAAGTAGCCGTCGCATTCCTTGTTAGGGCTTATCGCTACCTTCTCTGAAACATTCCACAACCAGTTTGATCTGGGAAGGTATGGGCTTGGTTGGCATTTGATGTCGAGTTTATAGCCACACATGATGATATCGAAGCCATCGTCTTTACTCCATCGACGGCGTTTAGTTTCAGGGCGGTTTAAGAGAGTTAACTCCACGGAGGTTCCCCACCATTTATTCACCGCACACTCGGAGAGCACCCCAACTCGGTTGACGTCTTCCCCGTCCTTAGCCGGTATCCATCCGGGTTCCTTCTTTAACTCTTCAGGGTTTAACAGGGTTTTACAGTGATGGTCGATTAACACTACCTCTTCATCGGATAAATCAACGGGGTAGTGGCGAGGCATGGTATTCACCTACTATTGAGTTTAGCCGAATCTGTATTACCGAGAAATCTATTGTTAGTGCTGGTGGTTGACTCTAATAGACGGGTGAGTCGCATATGAAGCGCATTCAGCTCCATGTTGTGGTTTTCAGATCTTGTCTCAAGCCAAAGAACGCGGGGTTCAGGCTCTAATCTTCTTGGGTTAGGGTTAGGGTCAGAGGCTTCAGATTCCTCCCTGTCAACTCTGAGCATGTTGTCGTATCGGTTAAGTTGTCTATGTAACGCATCAATTGTGTGTTCGATTTCAACCATCACTCTGCCGTATGATGCAAACTGATCACAAAGGTCTGGAATGAACTCTCTAGCTTTACTAGCTTTAGCTCCTTCACTACTACTATACATTTAATATCAATTATAGAGGATTGTATAGAGTATTTAAATTACGCACGCAGAAAACACCCTGGTTATCAGGGTGTTTTACATTTTCTTATAGTTCTCGTAGCTCCACTTCTCGACCTGCATCATCATCATCAACTTCTTAGCGACTTCTGCGTTAATCGGATGAGTGTAAACCGCTTCCCCTGAACACATCTCCATAACCTCTACAACGTCATTATCCTCGAGGTGGATAAGTGCCTGATACTTGTGGTCTGGTTTCTCAAGGACTAAGTATCTGCCACCAAGCATCATCCCAAGCGGCAGCCACCCAGCGAAGTCATCAGGGTACTTCATATATACTCGAACCCGTAGGAAATATATGAGCCCAGCGCTCACACACTTGATGCTGGGATGCTTTGCTCGTATCCTTTGCTGGGCTCAAATTTTAAATAAAAAAATAAAGGTTATTTGAAGACTAGATTATCGCCTTCAACTACGGTGATGGTTGCTGTCTGTCCGGGGGTAACTGTTGCCACGGGGGTTTCCACGATTTTGGTTATCACTAGGTTCGTAGTTTTCTCGTTTTTGATGTTAAGCGTCGCCACGATTATGTCTCCTAAGTTTAGTCCGAGTTCAATATATCTCTGCAGGTTATTGAGGTCTTTGTTCATCCATATTAAGTTAAAGATTAACCGATTCCCATCCACGTCTACTTGAACTCTAGACCATGCGAGGGCGTCATTCAATCTCCCAACATTCTCTGCTGTAAATGACCAATACTCAGATGAATGAGCACCGATCTCCGTGTTACATAGGGGAACACAGTTGTTTTGAAGCGCCTCAGTCATGTGTGCGATGAATTCACTGTATTTATTGTAGTTAGAGTCCTCTGAGTTGAAGTACCAGTGTTTACCGTAGCCCTGTAGATTCGGTGCTTCTGATGCGAATCTAGGCCAGTCATGTGCGATGTTGTGTTTATTCACCATCACGGCGTTTCTGTAGCCAGCTAACCTTATTCGTAGCTCAATGGCTGCTACTATCAGATACATTTCGCTGTTCGGGTATTCGTTAATTACCTCAACTACGACTCTTTCTCGTCTTTTCTTTTCCTCATCAGATAAGTCGTCAGTGTATCCCCATCTGCTCAGCACGTCATCGTAGATGCTTTGCTCAATAGTAGCCCAGCTCTTATCACCCGTCATAGGCAGGGTGGTGTTATCTGTGAAGTGGTTACGGTCTACGATTACGAGACCATCCCAGTTATCCAAGAAGTAGTCAACGTATTCTGGTGTCCATGGCCGAGTTCCTTGAGTGAATTTTGGGTTAGACGCCAGCCTAATGGTTTTCAGATTACGCTTCTTGAGGTCATCTATTATGAGTTGGCAGTTAGCTAGGCTTGTGGGTGTCGTTGAGTATCCGTCGCTGTATATCACGGTGAGGGGTTCAACTGGTTCAGGTTCAGAATCTTCCAAACCAATGTTAGTGAACAACTCATCTGTGAGCACCCATATCTGATCTGCTGGTTTTCCATGAAGCCAAGCGTTGAAACCAAGATCCTTTGAGAGATACCATTTACCTATGGTTTCAGCCCAATCCTTAGTAGCCTGTGTAAGTGACCCATCCTGAGGATGCCATTCATTCCATTCACCCAACCATACACGGTAGTATTGGCTCCATAAGTTATCACGTGCGATCCTGTCACTTACCGTTTGATCGCTTCTATACCAGTCGTGACAGGCGATCACTACTTTACCGTAATACTTCTCAGATGCGAGGTCCTGAGGCGCCCAGACGTTATCAGTTATGTACCAGGGATCAGCCCACACTATGGGTTTACTGTACCCTGTGGCTATGATTGCGTCGGTGCATCTTGTATAGGCTTCACGAACCTGTGTTCTATTGGTGACTGAGGTATGCCAGTTACTCTGGAAAGGCTCGTTGAAAAGCTCCAGGTATATTACCCTGTCATCGTTTTTCACTAGGTCTGCGATTTCAGCCCATTGATCTATCCACCCCTGTGAGCCGAAGAAGCCTGCCATATCCTGCCAGTTATGCAGATCTAATCCTGCTTTCAATCCGTTGGTCTCCAGAAGGGTTAGCGTGATGTCGAGATCTACCCAGTTGTAGAGTGAGTGATAGCTGCCTGATGTGAAACTCATGGCTAATCGGATGTGATCTAGCCCCCAATTCTTCGCGTTGTCGATGTCGGTTTGAGTGATTTGTTTATAGTCTTTACCTACACCGCTCGGTTTGAATGTGGATAAATCTGGGTTATAGGGTATGTCAGATCCAGTGATCTCGTAGTATGCTGGTCGTGGGATGCCTGAACCATCAGCAACATTATAGTATCGGGCATCGTCTGTGGCTGGGCCTCTTAATCCACTCCACCACCAGTTAACAGCGGTGTGAGCTCCTATTTGGGTGAAGTAGGAAAGCACCTTAGCGTATAGTTTTCTCTGAGCTTCATCGTCCTGTGTCTTTAAACCATACTCGGTTATCCAGGTGTGTTTACCGAGGTTGGCGAAGCGTGTGGATCTGTCGATAAGTCCCTGCAGTGTGCTCTGGGTGTCTATTCCGTCATAGTAGTTGAGGCATATGTAGTCCCATATTTTGATGGTTTCATCAATGAGGTATGTTGGTCCTGCTTGTATCATCCCGAATCTGGGTGCGAGTGGTTTAGAGGTCACTGATTTTCCAGCCATGTATGTGTCACGCATCCATGAGTAGAACATCTCAGGGGTTATGCTTCCGTCAGCGTTAATCCAGTTCGGGTACTGGTTAAGCCCCAACTCGTTGCATAGCTGGTATCCTTCTACGTTTGGTTTATCGAGTTGTGTGATGAAGGCTTTAACGAAGTTCAGCCAATCAGTTCTCTTCGCAGCGTCCTTGAATGTCTCACGTTGATTACCGATATAGCTAGGAACATTTGATCCCGTGCTCCATGTGTGGATGTTGTGGATTACTTTAAGGTTGTAAGCAGCTGCTTTGTCAACGATGTGGTTGAGTCTGCTGACTACGGCTTGACTGTATGTGCCACGGGTTGACTCTACGGCGTTCCAGAAAGTAGGTAGGATGATTAATTCTATCCCATCATCTTTGAAGCGTTTGAAATCACGGTCAAGTGTAGCGTCAGTGATCTGGCTCCAGTCCTGATAGTTGCCGTAGTATGTGAGGCTATAACGCATAGGTATTGGAGTTGGCGGTGTGACGGGTGGCGCCACGTAGTTTGACTTCAGCCAAACGATATCAGGGTCAGATCTTCCGTCATCACGGGCCTGAGAATACTTCCAGTAGCTGATCCCGTATCCCTTATCGATGCCATAGTTGAGAATCAGTACTGTGTAATCCTCATCCCATTGCCAGTTAGTTAGGCTGGGCAGTTTAGTAGGATCCTTAGTTTCGATTTCACCGATCCATCCACCTGAGTAACCGAAAGCCATCGCGGTTCGTATCTGCAGGGTTCTGTAGTTATAGATGTTCAGAACATTCTCCCATGAGTTCAATGGATTAGAGGTTGAGTCATATAGATACGGGTGAGCTGTCCACACTACGTTATCTCTGAGGTTAGCCCCAGGGTTAATGTTGTATTGGGTCATCCACACCACGGCTCTCGATGGGTCTATCGCCCTGATGAGGTCAGTGATTATGGCGTATTCTTTGAACACATCAGCGTCGCTGGTTACGTTAACTCCATCCCATACGTTGCTGAACGGCTCGTTAGCTATCTCCCATGCGATGATTCTGTCATCGTCTTTGAGTTTAGTGACTACTTCAACCCATTTGTCCCTCATAGCCTGTGAACCGAATTTCGGGTCAGTGTCAACCCATTGGCTTAACAGGTGGTTATCTATAACTGCCTTCGCGCCATGGGCGGCGATCTTAGCTAGAACCGCGTCTAGTTGAGTGTAGTCAAGTAAGCTGAACCTCACTACGATTCGAACCACGTTGAAGCCCCATTTATCGCCTTTGAGAAGAACCTGATCCCATGAGGTGAGGCTTTCAGTTAATGCATGAGCTGGTCCGTTCCATGGAATGTTCTTTTGCCAAATGATTTTAGAGGTTTTGTCAGCGTAGTTAACTGAGATAGTTGCATACTCGAAGCGTCTGCTGAACACTGAGCCGTTTACCTGATAGTCCTCGAGGGGTTCTCCGTAGTTTTGACCTGTGAGAGCTTGCCACTCAGGTTTTTCAGTTTGAACCCAGCTACCATATTTTATGCTCCAAGGTGAACCGGATTTAACTATAAGCATGTGGCTGCAGAACGAGAACCTCATGTTCCCTATGTCCTTGTTGTGAAGATCACTTACCTTGTTATCAGCCATTAATTGCTTCAGAAGGTCAAGGTTCTGCTTGTACCTAGTCTGAGATCTGCTGTTGAAATCAGATACAGTCCATCCCCACGGGCCTTCTATCATCTGTCCATCAAGTTTCTCAATAAGCAAGTCAGCTGCTGCTTTGAAGTTAAGATACCCATAGGTGCTGTCAGCTTGATTCAAGCCATTAGCGATTATCTTCACATACATATCTGATTTAACGTAGTCAACCAAGTCTCGGATGTCTTTAGCGTACTCGTCATGGGTGTATAGTTGCCCTGTTCGGGGATTCACTGGGAACACTGGGTAATGCGCTAGGTCGAAGAACGGGCGCAGGCAGTCAGCGAAGATGGCTGAGTACCCTAAGGCCAGTCTGTTCTCACACCATTTTTTCAGGTAGTTACGGTACCATGGATTAGCTGGGTCACATGCTCGTTCATTGGTGTAACCGCTATTGATCAAGTATTCTCCAGCCTGGTTTTTCAGGGGAACATCGTTAGCTACAAAGTCGAACCATTCGTTCCAAGCTGGCGGTGGTTCACCTGTGGCGCCTGCGTCAAGCCAAGCCTGAGGCGTGGTTCTTCCATTAGATGTGTCGATGGCTGTGGCGAAATACACAGCTTCGAAGCTTCTATAACATTCAATGAAGGCGTCTGGTTGCACGCCTCGGATCTGAGCTACCTGAGGATCATATCTAGTCTCGAATCTCTCATACCTAGTAGCGAGGTCTTTTACCTCTGCGGCGGTCCAAACGTTATTGTTGTTCTGGTTCTGCCAGTATCCTATTCCTATTCCACGTTTAATCTTCATTCCAAGTTCAACTCTTTCTTACATTTAGGGCATTCAAGTCGTTCATCATATCCACGCGCCCAATCAACTACTATCCCATGAATAGGGCATCTAAAAGCGTAGAATGGTATAGGGTTTTTCCAGCCCACCCTAATTTGATCTCCGACATATACATAGCCCTCCAGACGTAATTTGATTAGCTGCAGTATAGTCAGACGCATAGAGGATACATGTGTTAAGGGTTATATCACGATAACTACTTTGTTTAACCATGGCGATCTATCTTCTCAGCGGCGCACCGGAGGGAACCCTTGTCAGCCCCTCTGATCTTAAGTTAGCGACTGTTGGTGTGGTATGTGATGACTGTGGGTATCGGTGGCTGTGGGAGCCTAAGCGCAGCGAGTTCAACGGATCCACTAGCAACTGGATGTTATACGGGGTGGCTCCTGATAGGTGGGTTCTCGTGGATGACACGGATCTCTTAGAGTGTCCTAGTTGCAGTGAAATTGTGCACCTATACTGCGCTATCCATGAGAGCGGCGCCGTGATCATCGCTAATCCTGATGAGTATTTAATTGAGGATGAGTGGTGGGGCGGCGACGAGGCGCCTTAATGGGTATAGTATATATTTTTGATCATATCTGATCATACTGAGAAAACCAAGTATATTATTACCCGGGTAATAATCGGTTTTATTTTCTCTGAACCTTAGCTTTGATTCGTTCAGATATCCGTGGGTCCTCAATGCGGTTCTCTAGTTGGTAGGTTTTGTCTTTGATTCGTTCAGATATCCGTGGGTCCTCAGTTAGCTTCTCTAGTTGGTGGGTTTTGTCTTTGCTCCACTTCTTATCTTTGTTATACTCTTTGGCGAATTTCTCCAGTTTCTCATCGAAGTCATCTGTTGATTCAACGAGGTCATCGTAGAGTTTCTGCAGCTTAGGGTCCGTGAAGGATTGAACCAGGATCACGATCTCATATCTATTGAGGTCTCTGAGGGCTATGATGTCCCCGTCTTTGTTTCTATAGGCATTTGCTTTCATTTCATCCCGTCCTGATGTATCCTTATAGCGATGTAGCATCCGAAGAACATTCCGGGTATGAATCCTAGAATCAGAGTGCCTATGGTTTTTGTTATTTCTGTTATCATTTTTATCGCCTGTGTGCTACTATGATGTATATGTGCTCAGGTTTCCCCCTGTTTGTACATGTTATATCGTAGTATATTTCAAATTTGAGTAAGTGTCGATACCTCTCCGTGAGTTCGCTGAGTTCTTTGAAGAACCTGACATGCCCAGATGCAGTGTAGCTTGGCGCTGACAGTATTATTTTCTTTCCAGATGGCACGGCTGCTAGGATCTCTACGTCGCGGTGCACGTGTTCTAGGAACTCTATGAATGTGGCTGTTGTGTATCGTCCAGCTGTGATTATGCTCATGTCTTTCTCGACGTCTACTTGCCTGTAGTCGCCGAAGCCTTTCTCTCGTCCTATTGTGATAGCGGTTTTTGAGTAATCTAATCCACGGTAGTGATGCCCTGCTTTAACGCATAGTTCACCGAATTGTCCTGGTCCGCATCCGAAGTCTAACACTGTTC
>Ga0307376_10004618_pt1 | contig 12563 bp, 9 predicted proteins | sample TR2MG_FD_202536 | JGI IMG/M metagenome (GOLD analysis project Ga0307376, IMG submission 202536) | Soil microbial communities from Risofladan, Vaasa, Finland - TR-2 | ecosystem: Environmental > Terrestrial > Soil > Coastal area > Acid sulfate soil | place: Finland: Risofladan, Vaasa | collected... | reverse complement strand
ATTCCTTCTTCTTTTGGAGGCTCTATTTTACCTTCTCCACCTTCCCCAGGAGGAGTCATTTCAAGAATTCCCTTTTCTTTCGTAGAACTAGGAGCATCTTGTAATTTATAAGTAAAAGCAACTAAGTTTCCAAAAGCTTTTTCGTAATTCACCATTAAATCTTTTGTAAAAACAGGCAAACTTAATATTTTTTCTCTCCATAAAACAAGCTCATAATTATTAAAATCTTTTTGAGCTTGTTTCCATAATTTTTGAGCCTCTTCTACTCTTTCAGATATTTTCGCATTAGCTTCTTTTGCTATTTTATACAATTCTCTATATTCTTTGAAAAATACTCTTTTGGCCCAACCGCTAAGTCTATTCCAAATCCCAGACCATAAACCGGCATTCTTGACTAAATTGTTTTTGTCCTCAGAACATTGTTCAACAAACTCATCTAAAAGATTAGCATCTTCATAGTATCCATTTTCATCAAGAATGGTCGCAAACAAAGCCGCTTCTTTTATACTAGGAATATCATTTTTTCCAAAAGTCATTTTTTATCCTCCGTTTTATTATACTCCGGGACTTCCAGTTGGACTAGCTCCAGGTCCTAATTCTGGTGTAGATCCTGCGCCTCCAGGGCCTCCAGGAGCGCCTCCAATACCCATTTCCCCTCCAGGAGGTGGGGCAAGCTCTCCTAAGCCTCCTGGCATCCCACCAAGCTCTCCTCCTGGCATTCCTCCCATTTCAAACCCACCGGCTTCAGGAGGTGTTCCACCCCCAGCCTCTCTTTCTTTATTATCAATTGGCTCCATTACTTCTTTTTCAGGATCCAAAACTCTTAATTCACTAATAGTCATTTTTTGTAATGATTGCTCTTCCTTCATTCTAATAGCATCATTAATCATTTCTTGTCTCATTTTAACTATTTCGTCTTGATAATTTAATCCCAAACTCTTATATAATGTTTGTAAAGATACTTGCTTGTTTCCAACTAACCCAGAAATATTTCCTATATAATCTTGAAGATCATATAAATTCATTTGATTCCATTCAATTTCGGGTACGATTAATCTTTTAACCCCACCATCATATTCGTAAAAATTTTGAATTTCACTAATAGGGGCAAAAATCTTATTCGTAAGCCACTGGGCAATCATATTTCTAAAATTAAAATATCTTTGTCTTAATACCTCTAATCCAATTGAGGCTGAAGAATAAACCGCACTTTCAGTATCAACAATTGCCTGAGGAACCATTAACCCAGTATAAATATTTTTTACAATCATATCCATATCTGGACCTATATCAATTATCTGCCCATTGGATCCAACTTTTTCAATTGAAATACCAGCATGAGTGATTAGTTTAAAATCCTTGTCATATTGGGCTTCTTCTAAAATTTGTCTATAATACTCTATATCTTCTGCAGTTGCCCTATAATCTCCGTCAGTATTCCCACCAACTTTAATAACTGTTATAGGATTTATCATACTATCCGCTTGAGCAAATTTACAATTTCCTTGAATATTAATTAAACCATTTCTACGAGTAATAAATAATCCATTAGGAACTTCAAAACAGAAAACATCATTATTATATTGAAGTTTTTCAATATATCCACCCCTTCTTCCTAATTTTTTATTATTACCATAAATAGTTGGAAATTTTCCAACATTTGTATCGAGCGACCAAGTTATAGAATAAAATTTAGTACCTTGGCCATTATATTTTATATCTAATCGCGGAGCATAGCCACACTTAAAAGCCATTTCTTGAACGTCATCTGCTAATTGTTTTGATACTGTACTGTAACTGTAAGCTTTAGTGTTTCCTCTTAAATGTCCAGTTAAAATTCTACCATCTCCTTCTACCAAAGCTTCTAAGATAATTTCTAATAAATCAGAAGAAAGTCTTTTTACCCATTTTGGAACTTTCTTATTATGAGCACCAGAACCTATTTCTTTTTTGAAATATTTTGAAATTTCTTTTCCATAAAATCTCCAAGCTTTTACAAAACCACTCTTTTGAAGTGTTTTTGCCGTACTTACATGGAAATCTAAATATTCTCCCATTTTACAAAAAGAATTTTCCATTTTTTCAAAATCAGGAGAAGACTCGGACTGAGAAAAAGCAGTACAATAACTTGCCTTTTCTTCACAATGTCTAACTGAACCCTCAGAAATTAAATATCCTAAAAACCTTAAATAATCTTTAATGGGAACTTTTTTATTAAAAATATTTATAAAATTAATTTTCTTACCTTTCCATTTAACAACTGAACGAGATTTATATTTTAAAGTATTCTTTACGTCTTTCGCATTTATAAAATCAAAATTTTCATATCCCCTTTTGCTATTAAATTTTGATAACCACATTCGATGATTAGGCGTCACTAAAACATCAAGTCTCTTTCCAGTAAAATGATACATATCTCCTTCATAATGATACTGAATTCTATTTGTATAATTTTGATATTCTAATTCTTCAGTATCTTTATTAAAAGTTGCTATTTTATCTTTTTCAGTTATTTCATTATAAAACTTAAAACCTTCATTTGTTAAAATTTCAGTATCAATCGAATAACACTCTCTTAATTTATCATAAAGCATTAAATCTTTAAATACTCCAACAACAATACTCGTTCCCCTAACATCATAAGGACTCGTTACCATTTTTAAATGAGATATGTTAAAATTATCTAATGGTATTGCTTCACCTTTTCTAATATGATGTAATATTTTCTCGGGTATTTGTTTTCTTAATTGAACATCAGCAGGATTATTACTCATAGCTAAACGTTGTAATACTTGATCAGGCTTTAATGAGATTACTGAATCACCAGCAAACACACTCTTTTTGACTAAGATGTAATCGGGGTTTTGAACAATAATCTTGGCCCATTTCCCCGATCCTTCATCTAATTCAGCAAATGGGAAACAATTATGAATAGCAATACCATTAGCAACATAAGAATGATCTTCTTCAACTTCTAAATCATACATAAAATTTTCATTAAATTCTTCTGTTATATCTTCCATCTCTTTTATGTTTAACATTTGCCAATTATTATATAAAGAAGAATTGGGTGAACACCATTTCATTTCTTTTAATTTATCTTTCTTTTCTGTTTTTAAAATATTTTTAAATAAATTGTATGCTTCATTAGCAACTATTTTTATTCTATACTTATCAGCGATATTTTTTTCTATATCTTTTTCTACTTTGGAAAAAGTTGGATGAACCCCAAGTCTTCGTAAAATTAAAACAAACTGATTAATTAAACTTTTTGAGGAAGAACATATAATAATGTGACCATTACTATTATCTACACAACCATCTCCATCAATAAATCCAGCTAATAACTGTAATTGTAATTTTGGAGGCAATAACATAATATCTTCACTTAATTGTTTTTCTTTACTATATTCTCCACAATGTTTTTGGAAAAATTTTGCCCATTGTGGACCATTTCTTAAATCACCTTCTAACCAATGATCAAATTTATCTTTCCCAATAACAAAATGTGAACTTTTACTCATATATGTATTACCCGAATATCCAGTACATTCCTCTAATAAAGGCACCAACTCTTCTTTAATGTAATTCCCATCATAACTACAAAATTTTATTCCATTGTATTTTGTATAATTTTTACGTTTAGCCTTACAATAACATCCTTCAGCTAACCAATATCCCATTAAATAACACAACTTTTCATTAAAATTTTCATTTTCAACAACATCGTTGTTAAATGGAGCATAAACAATATCATTTTTTTCTATATTTTTCATTTTTATAAATTCTGGTGAAAATTCTTTTTTATTAATTTTACCACAATTGCTACATTTTAAATGTCTTGGCAATACTCTAACTTTTCTTATTTTACATTTTGGATTATCACATAAAACTTCTTCAAATTTTGATGCTAATATAGGGTGTTTACCACTAATAATTAATGAATTAGGAATACCTACCGTTTTTATCTTATATATTTTAAGATGTTCTTCAATAACTTTACTTGTAGGTTTTTTAAATATATTAACAACTTTTTTCTTATTTCCTAAATGGGTTAATACATATTCTCCAATTTTTATATCTTTAATTTGTTTTAATGTTCCATCTGACATTGTAATTAAAGAACTTCCCTGGATTTTCTCACCTAATTTCCAGTACTCAAGCGCAACTTCCCCCAACGATTGCATTAAATTCATCTCTTCGACCATGTCTTCAAAAAATCTTAAAACACGTTTGTCGTGACATTTTATATTTATCTTACTAATTGGATAAGTAGCGTGAAGAGTAATAGCATTTCTAACAATAGGGTGAAGCTCAAAAAAGTTTCTAATCCAAGCATTTACCGTAATTCTATCTCTTGGTAAATTAAGATTAGCCATAGTAAACAATGGACTATAAACTTCAGGTGCCAATCTTTCAACCGATGCTCCCGAAGAAGTACCAGATCCTGAACTAGTAGAACTAAAAGCAGCTCCTGCTTTTTTCTGTAAATAAGACTCACTATGAGCAACAGCCGCTACGGATAACTTAGTATTACCAATTATTCTAGCTCCATCATCTAAAGAAGACACTTGCCAATCTCCTCTATTTATAAAATTAGAGTTTCCTGTTTCAGGTGTTCTAATATTTTTATTAAGATTACTATTATTATAATTTATTCCTTCTCTAATAATTCCTTTGTTTATATCTTCTTCTAAAGATGCCCTTCTATAATCTGTTAAACCATTAGCATTCTTAGGTGAAAGTCTAAGTGTTTTTGGCATATTTGATACGGGCCTTGATCCTCTTCTAATTGACATGCAAACTCCTTAAAATCTTTTTGGTATATAAGCTAACACTGGCTTAGGTAAATTTGACTTATCTATGTTATGTTTACTTATCTTGAACCCATGTGTTTTGTCAAACTTATATGCTAAATAAGCATAGATAAGGGCCATAAGCCCGTCATTTTGTAATTTTCCTTTAACATAAGTTTGGTGGGGCATTCCATTTCTAATTACGACTTTTGATTCCATTGAGCAACATTGTCTAACTAACCATATTATACTTTCATAACTGGCCCAAGGAAATCTTATTTTTCCTTTTCTTAACATTTCAAATATTTCACTTATAGCTTTGTCTTTATCCATAACAATTTCTAACTCTTCTTGATTATATTTTATTCCACCAGAAACCATACCTGAACTTCTTACAGTTTTATATTTATCCCCATATATTTTTTTTAACTCACTTGATAAGTCTTCAGCAAAACCAATATCTCCCATTGCCGAACGAATATTAAACAAACGAAAAGAGGCTTCTACAAAACTTTTTTTCGAATCAAAATCAACCTTTTTCAATTTAGTAGCAAATTGAATAGAAAATCTTTCCTGATTATCGACTGACAAAATAACTCCACAACAAAAAGATTGACCTCTTTTAATATTATCTACATCGGGTTTTCCTCCCCAGTCAACACCTAAATAAGAAACTTTCTCTCCTTGATCTATAAAATTTACCATAAGTCTATCTTCATCTCTACATGAATTATATATTTCTTCAAAAGTAATAGGCATTCCTTGACCTGAATGAAACTCACCTAAAACTTCATTGTTCCAAATAATTTCAGAATTTAAAGGGTTGTTTTCTGGCTTTTCTTTTTCTATTACTTCTTTTGTAAATTCAGGAATGAACAACTGATTAAAATGGAATCCAACAAAATTAGAATCTTCTTTTCCGGGAGTAGCTTGCCATTTTCCTCTTTCAACAGCCTCAACTTTATCTTGTTCCTCTCCACAAGTGGGGCATTTTACAACATTTTCATATAACCATATTTCTTTTTCCCAAATATCAGATTCAGGAGTGTAAAGTAAAAAATAATTACCACATGCCCCACAACCTAAATAATATCTTCTCTGATCAGATTGTTCCCACATACGATAAAAAAATGTTCCCTTTTGTCTTGGGGTTCCAAAATAAACTTGAACTCCACCAGGTTGTGGCCCATATTGAGCCCTCGTTAAACATTTTATCGCTTTACCAATTGCTACTTCAGTCATATCTTGAATCTCATCGCAAAATAAAATATCAAAAGTTCTACCAAGAACTCTCGTTCCTTCATTTCCTATCGATTCACACCACAAAGTATTACCATTTTTAAATTGTTTATAAAATAGAGAATCCGTAGACTCTCTTAAACTATTCTTTTGTGCTTGAACATAAGGTTTAAGTTTACCAGGATGTTTTTTATCCGTATAATCGGGAACTATAACGGAATCATTAATCATTTTTTCAAGTTTGTCTTTTGAAAATGAATGCATTAATTCAAGATGGGGGAAAGCGTGCATAACTCTAATGGGAGGAAGATCTCCAACACCAAACATCCCACTAGCAACCATATAAAGTTCTAAAGCAGAAGCCATAACAGTGGCTCCTACTTGTCTACCTTTAACTATAACTATAGGTTTTCCATCCGATTTCATAGCTACTGATGTAATGTGCCTATATATATCTGCTACAAATTTCCAACCATTTGAGGTAATTTTAAAAGGTTTTCCATCCAATTTTAAATAATTTTCAGTAAAAGAAACGGAATCAACTTTCATAAGTTCCCGTTTCAAAGATTCAAAACTATTTTCAGGACTCCATAAATTATCAACAGCCATATTTTTTTAAATATTCCTTAAATAAATTTTCATCATAATTATCTTTTTTTACTCTATTTTCTTTGACAGTTAACCATTGATGATTTTCAGGGGCAAAAGCAGCTTCCAATTGTTTTTTATTATTTAAATCAAAAGCTACTAAAGGAAAAATATGATCTATGTGGTAATCTTTAAATTCACCTGGACATTTTCCTAAATAATTAATGATTCCTAAATAATCTATACCATATTTTCGACTTTCTTGTATTTTACCTTCTTTAGTATATAAATTAAGCGCAGCTCTTACTCGTTTTCTAACTTTCTCTCTTATATAAAAATCATTATCAGTTTTTCTTTTATATGTAGCATTACAACCCATACAATATGGTTTATCATCAATTCTTCGCCAAACTTCTTTTTCTTTATGACACATACTACATTCTTCAATAGGCGTTTTATAACAAGTTGGGCAAATTGGTTTATTATCTATATGGCTATTTACTGTTTTTAATTCGCCACAAATACTACATATTTCTTTTGGTTGAAATTCTCTTTTATAACAAGTAGCACAAATTGGCTTATCATTATTCATTTTATAAACAATTTTTATTTTTTTGCAAATGTCACATTTTCTTTTTGGTTGAAATTCTTTTTTATAACAACTTGCACAAATAGAATTTTTATTCTCATCTCTTTTTTTTGTAGTTTTTAATTCACCACAAACAACACATATTTCTTTTTTTTGATAAAATTTAGAATAACATTTAATACAAACGGCCTCTTTATTTTCGTTTCTTGTATGAACTTTCTTCAATTCTTTACAAATACTACAAACTTCTTCTTTCATATTTTTCCTCTACATTTTTGCTGGCTTAGAAAAAACCTCTGAATTCTCATCTTCGTTATTTACATCTACAGAAGATAATTCATTTAATCCAATTATATTATCATCATTATCAAAATTCATATCTTTTTTACTTTCTTTAATTTTTCTTTTAATATAGTCTCTTATATCATTTTTTTCATTATCATTAAGTTTTTTCGAATCTGGCCTTGAAAGAATAATGTGCATTAAAGCCGGGGCTTCAATGTGTCCATCGCGAGATTTACAAATATTATCTATGTGTTTTTTTATTCCTTTATGTTTTAATAGGGCTTCCGGTGCTTCAATTTCTTCAGCTCTTTTTGATAAAAAAAAAGATTTATCTCGGCAAGACAATTTAAAACCATCTTCTGCTTCTTCTTCAGGATAATGGCCCTCGAGTTTTCTTTTTTCTTCTTCCACATGCCTTTGAACAAATTCTCCTTCAGCTTCAAAACCTTTCCTAAATGATTCATTCCCTTGATTCTCAAAAGTTTTTCTTAATCCCTCATAACTTTCATCAATATCGGATGATTCATATATATTATCTATTTCATCTCTTGAACCAATATAATTTTCGTTAGTTGGAATTCCACCTTTTATTACTGCTCTACTATTTCCTTCTAACTCAAATTCTTGAGGCATTTTGAAAATACTTAAGGAATTCTCTATAAATTTTTTCCTATCCCCTTTGTAATTTGGGGAATTAAGTATTTTATTAACAGTTTCTCTAATATCACTACCTGACATATCTTGTATATCTTCATATGAATAATGACCAATTAAATTATCAGCTAATTCTCCAACCATTCTTGAAGATACATCATTTTGTATTTCATCTTTAATAACACCCTCTAGTCCATTAATCCCTTGCTCAGCAAATCTATTTACCATTTGTAATTTAATTAGCTGAGCATTAGAGTCGTTATTTGTGAATCCTATTAGTAATCCTGCAAAATAAACGGCCCACCAACCATGCTCTCTCCAATTGCCAATCTCAGCAGGTTTTAACCCCCTTTTTCCTAATCTTTTAGCAATCTCTTGTTTTACTTTTTCAAACTTATCTTTCTCTTTTTCAAACAAATCTGGCTGATTAACGGCCTGATTTAATTGAAAATCTGTCCACATTTCAACCGGCATAATAGGCAAACGTTCCAATTTTTCTAATTGGATACTATCAGCCAATTTTCTTATTCTATCATCAACAGCTTCCATTTTTTCATAATCGCCAATACTATCATAAAAATTGGCAACTTTAACAAGATTATTTATTAAATCAGATTTCTTGGCCAATTCATCTTTAAACTCTTCTTCCATTTTATCTAATTTATCATAATACTTGGCACCTTTTCCATCTTTAAAATCCTTAGTTTCTTGTAGATGGTCTTTTACTATTTCTTCTGCAACTTCTGGATCATTAGTGTGCTCTAATTCAATTTTAATACCTTTTTCAAATTGTTCTTTATCAAAACGTTCCTTAGGTTGATTATCACCCAAACCACCTAAAATTTCATCTTTTACTTTTGCCTTAGCGCTTTTTTCAAGTTTATCTAATCCAACTCTTTGCCTAATTTCTTCAACTTTAGCCTCTACTGAATCAAGTTCATTCTCTTTAAAAACATTTTTAATTGCTTCAAAAGGAGATTCAGCTTGTTTTAAAGTTTTATCAGCAAATTCTTTTAACCAATCTGGTAATGCTGTTGGTGGAGCATATTCACGATCATTTTTACCAAAAGACATTTTAAATCACCTCTTATGCGTAATATTGACTTGACCATTCTCCGAAACCTTCCTCGCGAGTTGGATCATTATTTTCACCTAAACGTAATCTATCTTTAAATTCTGGATAACCCATATCAGCAATAACTTGTAATATTTCCAATTCTTCTCTATCATTCATATTATATTTCTTTTTAGCATCTGCCCAAAGTTCTTCCATATTTCGGCCACCAGAAACTACGCCATTAATTAAAGAGCCAGAAATAGCTCTTTGAAAAGGAGTAATGACCATTTGAAAACTAGCAGTTCCAGCTTCTTTTGTTAATTCTCCCTCATGTTCATCTTCTGCCCTTCTTCTTCTCATTTTTTTCTTTTGTTTTGATAAATAAGAAAGACCTTCCAAAGCATCTTCGATTTGGTCTTTAATTTGTTCAACTCTTTTCCTTAACTCATCTACTTTTTTAGTATCAATTTCATCATCATAATCAGATTGTAATGCTTGAGAAATATATGAATCGAGTTTTCTATATTGGCCATGTGCTTTTTCTAAGGCCGAACGATTACCTAAAATGGAAGATATTTGTGGAAGACGAGAAAGTTCATTTAGAAAAAATTTTAAAAAACATTTTGGAGATTTAGAAGTTCTCCAATCATCATCTTCTTGTTGTTTTTGCCCCATAGGTCCCATTCCTGGACCCATCCCAGGGCTCATGCCCATAGGAAACATACCTTCAGCCGCATTAGATATAATTTCATCCTCTTCGACTACGATAATTTCACTTTTTATATTTTCATCTTCTGACACTGTGAAGATCCCTTCTTCTTTTGCCATTATAAAATCCTCCAATTAAAACTATATTAACTATTTAAATTCAAATCTATAGGTAAAGTCTTTAATTTTTCTAATATTTTTTCTATTTTCCTAGAAACACTTTTCTGTAAAATTAACAATTCTTTAACTTTTTCATCAATAAGCTTTTTTTCATCAACTTCACAATCTATTTTTTCAGCAACTTGGTTATTGGCCATTTTAATACTCCCTATCGTGAAATTTTATTCAAAGCATTTATTAAATCACCAACTCTATCTGTCATTAATTTTTGAGAATTGATTAATTCAAGCATTTTATTAATAATTGTCCTTTGATCATCTTCCATACTATATATATATTTTAATAGAATATTTAAAGAATTATTATTTTCTCTTGTTAACTCTAACATATCAGATGGTACATACCACGCAGGAACATGATCATTATAAACATTGTGCATATCATCCAAATGTTTAGTGTATTCTAATATTTTTTTTGACATTTCTTCTTGACTATTTATTGATTTTGTTAAATTATCAATAATATTATCAGGTTTAGGTTTTTTATATTTAGATATAAAAAACTCCACAACCCTAATTAAAGTAAAAACAAGGCCAGAAAATAAAGCAATTATTGCTGAATCAGTTATTTCCATATTAATATCCCCATTTACTTACCATTTCATTAATTTTTCCTAAATCTGTTCTATTAGATTCAAAATTTTCTCTACACTTTTTTATAGAATCCATTAATTCTTGTATTTCTTCTGTAGTTAATTTATTACCAAATTCTAATTTTTCAACAATTTCTTTATTTATTTCGGCATTTTTTATAATGTTAGTATCAAATTCACCAACTAAAGAAAATAAACCTTGAAATAAGTTTCGACTACTATTATTGTCGGCGTAAAATCCGAGTGGAAAGGCATATAAACCGTCAAGACCAACGCCACCGAATGTTTGCGAGTAGAGTGGACTACCAGTAAACGGAACCGAACCAAGTCCGGCGGCCGTATCACCAAAATCACAATTTACAACATTTTGATTATCCATAATATTATTAGCATATATACATCTTTCTCCAGTTTTATAATATATATACACTCTAGCGTTAGCTTTTTTTACCTGATCTTTTTTATCTTCTGGAACAAAAACTAATGGGCACATATGAGAAACGCAATCTCCAGCACAAGAACAACCTTTTATAATTGGAAGCCCAAAAGGACATTTTTTTAGCCCATTTTGATCAGACCTAACAAAAGAGCATTTTTTCATTTTTTATCCTTTTGTAATGTTTTCCAATATTCTATCATATCTTTAATAGCATTTTTAGTAGCATCTTCCGCATTCTGTTCATTTTTTCGCATCTTTTCAATAAATTCTTTTATACTTTCAAACTTCTCTAATCCATCACCAGAATATAAATGAGGTTCATTTGGAAAATTTTTAGTATCATCTGGTCCAACTGGCTCAAAATGAGCGTTTTTCATAATAATTTCCAAACAAGCTTTTCTTTCTTTAATATCATATTTTTTATATCTATTCTTTTTTGTTTTATTTCTCCATTTTACCCAATCCTTTATTCCACCTGGGAATTTTTTCATAAACTCAGAAACACTGCCGAAATAAGGAGAATTTTCTTCAGGAGAATAATCCATATTTTTTTTCCAAACATTCGGAGTTGTCCCATCGTTTTTAGGTTCCATATGAGAAAGCTTTCTAATATATGAGTCAATATAAGTACTTAAACTTCTAAACAACTCAATATCCCCAGAATCAGCTACAATTTCAGCAAGCTTAAGAATCCTATTAAATGACATTATTAAACCTCGCTCCCATCAAGTAAATATTGTATCATCTTATTCTTAGCAATTTCTAATCTCATCAGTTTACTTAAGGGTATAATTGGTAATAGTTTATACTCAGAAAGAGTTTTTATAGTTTTCTTCGAATCAACATCAAGCATTTGATTTATTTGAGTTTTTATATGATTTAAAGAAATTTTATTAATGTTCCCTCTGTATTCGATTATCGTTCTTTTTAAATTTTTATCTATGTGTAAATTAAACTTTATTAATAATTTTATTGCTCTTAATATTCTTCTTGGGTCAAAACCTATAGTTAATTCTGGATTAATTGGAGTTCTAAGAGTTCTATTCTCAATATCTTTAATTGCCATTTTTGTAAGATCCAAAGGGTCCTTAGAAATATCCATCGGCTGAAGTAAAGTATTAATTGTGAAATCTCTACTATATAGTTCTTTTTCCATTTCACTTGGATTACTTATACCTAATCTTTTCAGCTCTGCTTCGATGCCCGGAATAACAAAATGGTTAGAAAAATCAATTCTAATATTATTAAAATCTAATGATGAATGTCCATCATCATAAGTTCTAAATTTTGCTTGTGGCCACTCCCTATTACAAATTAAAGCCAAAGTAAAAGAATTTTGATCTCCAGTAGTAATATCTATGTCTTTAACCTCTTTTGCTGGAATTCCCATGATTTTATCACGAGGTAGTCCACCAACAATATAAGGTGTTGATAAA
>Ga0307376_10004617_pt1 | contig 12564 bp, 17 predicted proteins | sample TR2MG_FD_202536 | JGI IMG/M metagenome (GOLD analysis project Ga0307376, IMG submission 202536) | Soil microbial communities from Risofladan, Vaasa, Finland - TR-2 | ecosystem: Environmental > Terrestrial > Soil > Coastal area > Acid sulfate soil | place: Finland: Risofladan, Vaasa | collected... | reverse complement strand
AACTTTGAAGACGTTTATGAAAAGAATTTAGAGTCTTATCTAAGAGCTCAATCCTTACCAGATGAAGTTCGCAAAAAACTCATCTATGTTCATCACTTCAGAACACCCAAACTTTGGGAAATTTATACAAAAATAATGCGAGAAAATAATATGTTCGAGTCGTTTGAGTATCATGCGACTGGAGGTATTGTTGCCAATATGTCAAGTGACATGGCAATTCCTTGTATCATTTATATTCTTCCACTTATTCCTTTAATCAATGAAGCGAAAAAAGCAGGTAGAAATTATTTGAATTTTCATATTTTGGGTGGTGCTAATTTTAGGGATATGTTGTTTTATGAGTTGTTTAGGGTTGTAGTACAAAATAAACATAAGATTGAATTGAATATAACTTATGATTCTTCTGGGATTTATAAACAAATTATGCACGCAAGATTTATGAATGTTAGAGACGACGAAGGTTATATGCGAAAGATGAATATCAAGAGCGACAACCTACAATATAAATTTCTTGAAAATCTTTCGGTACATGATATGTCTCAACGTATATTTGATAAACTTGCAGACACATGGGGATTCAAAAGAATTTCAGTTGATGGATTGTATGATCCTGAAAGACAAACATTTTGGGAAGATGTAAAAGCTTATGCTATATTATATGCATTTGATTTGTACTATCATCTTCAACATGAAATGAGAGAGTTTGCTGAAGCTGTTTATCCAATGTGGGAAAGCGGAGCCAAAGAAGAATTGTACACTGAGTTGTTCAATATAACTCGTGTGTTGAACCAAGGGAAGCTGACCAAGAAACAAAAGATTAAAGCACATAGCATTCCACGTTCAATGGATATTCTTGCAAGTCTTGACGAGGATGTGTGTCATTCATTAGTGAAAACATATTTAGCTAAAGACGAATTTACAGATTTAGATGACCACACAAGGGTACTTACTGTATGATTAATCAAAGATATAATCAAAACAAAAAGCAGTATATTGAACTGCAAGATGGGGAAAAGTTCTGCCCCAAGTGTGATGGAAAGGGACGTGTACCCAAAAATAACAACAGTCGTGAAATAAGATTTGCTAAAAATCTTAATTGCGACAAATGTTTAGGAGATGGTAAAATTGATTGGGTCGAAGAAGCAACAGGAAAAAAACAGACTGCATATTGAACTTGAAATTGATGAAGATGCTGGAGAATTATTATGCGATAAATGTGAAGGTAAGGGTGGGAATATTTGTAATCATCCTTCAAGCGATTTAACTAAACCGCAGTGGGTTAGATGTACAAAGTGCCAAGGACGTGGAAAAGTTGATTGGGTTTCACATATAACAGGAGTTCCTGCGCCAAAGATGTTCGGATTTAGTAGTACGTCCAGTTCATCATCTTGGGCTGGAGCACATTGCCATGACGATGCTATTGATGCAATGTCCAAAGCACTTGCAGCAAAAATAGATGAAGAAATCCTAGAAAGTATTATAAACGATAGTAACAAATATTTAAAATCATACAATCCAGGAGGGACATAATTTGATAACGGAATCGTTTCTAAACTCTTGTTTCACATTGATATTAAATAAAAATTCAAGGGTGAGACAAACAAAAGCACTGTATCGTGATATAATCGACACATTAGCTTTCAGCGAGTCGAGAGAAACTATCGAGATTCCAATCCCGATCCAATCAAAGTTAGACTGTTTAAGAAAAATTTCAGAGTTGTTAATGTCGGATAAAAGTCTTGATAGTGTTTTAGACAGTATCGCGTTTAGTGAGAAATTCAAGCAACATAGAGACTTTCTTGATTTAAAAATCAATGAAGAAATCAAAGATCATATTTTTGAGGATATTGTTAAACAAGTAAGGTTGCGTAAAAAGATTAATGCTTTGTTTAACAATTATGATGAACTCAGTAATGTTTTGGAATCAATTAGAGATGGTTCATTTGAGTCAATTGATGATCTTGTTGAAGATTATGAAGTAACAATCAAAACTCTTTATTCAAACATGATGGAGAGCAACCGCGCTGTAACAATCGAAGCTGCCGCATCCTTGGATTTGATGAAAGATGATTTTACACATGTTACGGAAATGATCTTGAGAAAGTATGATAGATCAAACAAAACACCAACAGGATTTCAGTTAATTGATAATGAAATTTTGTATGGTGGATATGAGCCATCAAGGTTGTATGTTTGGGGTGGTGGTTCCGGAGCAGGTAAATCAACAATGCTGAATAATACAATTATAAATTCAGCAACGATCAATCCAATTACGATTGACACCAAAGCGAGAGCTCCTGTAAGGGGAGAAATTCATAGGGTATATGTGTATGTAACATTGGAGAATACTATCGAAGAAGCTCTCATGAGAACATATCAGCCATTGTTTGATGTTACAATCCCACAAATGCTTTCAGAAATTTCACAGGGTGTTGATATTAAAAAGAGAATTAATGATAGATTGGCAGAGAACAGCTCAACAATCATTATGAAGTATTTTCCAGCAACGACAATCAGTGCTCTTGATTTGATGGGGGTAGTTGATGATGCCATGGAAGAATATGGGCAAGAGAGTGTTGCTGGACTGTATATTGACTATCTTGATTTGTTAAAGACAGATACAAGATATGACATTTATAGATTAGAATTGGGGCATATTACATTGGCATTAAAAACTCTTGCTGTTCAATTTAATATACCTGTTATAACAGGCACACAGCTTGGAAGATCAGCATATAAAATTAATCAATCATCTGACCTTGGAGTTGATCAAATTTCAGAATCAATTAAAAAGGTAGAGCATGCTGACTTCGTTGGACTATTAGCAAAAGATCCAATTGATGATTATTTAGTTCATGGTAAAATTGGAAAAAACAGATCGGGTAAAAGTAATGTATCAATTGACTTCAAAGTTGATTTTGCAAGATTCAAATTTGTAAGCGCAACAAAAAGTGCTCGCAGAGATACAAATGGGGAACAACCACAACGCCTTGGAAAAGACAAAGTTTCAAAGGATTCATGCGCAGCTATTCAAAACTTTGGAGGACTTCATACAATTTGAGAATGAAACTGGGTTATAAACCATATTTAGATTTAGAACAAAATTTAAATTGTCATAATCTACCCGGTTATTAGTGTGTAGGTAAATTACTTAGGAGGACATTCACAATGAGTAAGAAAAGAGTTTCGTATCAGAACTTGTTAAAAACAGCAATCGCTGAGTTTGATACATCTAAAACAGTCGACGTTAAAGGCCCCATGCTTGACCCGATCCTCAAATGGGACGGACAAGGCGAAGTGCCGATTTACAAAGATGCTGCAAGTATTCTCGAAAGGTATTACTTCAATGAGTCATATGATAAAGGCGTTGAAGTATCTGAAATGGAATACAATGAAGATGGTACCGAAGCAAAAACTGATGCAATGAAAGATGCAGAAGGCACAGGTACAGAGCAAGCTGGTACATCCGATAAGGCTACTATTCCAGCTGCCAAAAAAGAAATTGAAAAAGACCTTGCAAAAGAAGGTAAAACTTCAAAAGGTAAAGCAGTTTCTGAAAAAGAGTTTAACGGCAAAAGTGCTGTAAAACCAAAGAAATATGTAGATGAGCAAGATGAAGACATGGAAGATGATGCTTCTGAAGAAGAAGCAGATGAAGAAATGACTGAAAGTCTTGAAAATGCAGTCATCGAAAAACTTATCGCTGAGATGGAAGAAGAAGATGAAGAAGATGAAGACAAAGAAGAAGTAGAAGAAAGCGATGTTATGGGTTATACCGGTGATGGTGTAAAACCTGGAATGGAAGCTCCTGATGAAAAGAAAGCTTCTGGTCCTGAAGAAGACACACAAGGCGCTGGAACAGAACAAGCTGGTACAGGAACAGACGCAGGTCAAATTCCTGACAGAAAAGACAACGCCGATAAAATGGTTAAACCAAAGAACTACAACGAGCAAGAAGATGCTTCTGAAGAAGAAGATGAAGAAGAACTTGACGTTGATACAGAGATCAAAGAAGATGCTGGAGTTGGCGCAGGTCCTATACCACCAATGAAAGCTAAAGCAAAAAACGATAACAAAGAAGGCGACGAAGCTGATGCTTATGAAGAAGCCTTCCAAATCTTCAAAGAAGCTATTGAAGATGAAGATGAAGAAGACGAAAAAGAAGAAAAAGAAGAAGAATAATCAAGTTTCTTAATAACTGGGATTATAAGGTTGGGTAGGCAAAGTTAAATGCCTACTCAACCTTTTTACGAATCCTGAAAGGACTAAAATGAAGAAGAGATTGATAATTGAAGACAGAGCAAGATTTATCAACTTCAAAAATCGAAAAGTCCGAACCCCTGTCACTTTAACTGTAAATGATTCTGAATTAAAGCATCTCATGATTGTAATGAGAATGGCTGATATTCAAAACTGGAAGGTTGAAGATATTTCTGATAACCAAAAAACAGAGGTTATTGATTATGACTATGCAGAGCCAGAAGAGGTAATCATTGAGGAACTTGAAGAGCCAAAAACAATACTCGAAAAGCTAATGAAAGATGGAGAAAGTGAATCATGAGAAAGCAAATAACAATCATACAAGAAAATTCATCACCGCTTGTTATTGATGATCGTGATGACCGTGATCTAAATGAATATACAGCTGAGATGGCCAAGCTCTTAGAAAGTAACAATGTATCTATTATACATACCTCCACATGTTCAGTCATAACCCGACCCAGTAAAGTAACCTCTATTATTGTTCGTGAATTTCCTTCATCTGAAGATGATAGTAAAGCAGAGTTGATGAAACAGGAAATTCCCAAACAGATAGAAGAATCTCCAGATGGAATCATTTCCGATTAAGGTTGAAAATATGGAACAAATAATAAATTTTATACCTCTTGCAGTATATACAGTACTCGCATTAATTTGCTTGCGTATATTATGGAAGGGTTATATATTCTATACACGATCTAAGCACGTTACAGGGTTTGCAGACTATTTGACTGTTTTGGAGTACCATATGAATAAGGCATATGAACTTATTCATAAGGATCGCATACTTGTATATTCATTAGAAGGTATGCGTATTAATGATGATGAATTTAATACTATTTCACATGACTTTGTGAAGCTTGTATTGAAGTTTATTGGTCCGTCGTTGAAAGATGACTTTCAAAATTTTTATGGGGATCAAGACACTTTTATCTTTAACATGATTGAGTATTTCAACACTCGTTATGAAGAAGATTCTATAAGAAAACAAACGATGGATGAAATAACATCGGATAACGATCAGGAAAACCAAGAGGTAATACATTATGAGCAAAGAACCTGAAGTTGATGTTTTGACTCAGTATCTTTTAGATGAAGCTCCTAAAAGAACCTCTCGAACGACTGTCACTCGGCAAACAAAAATTGCAAGAGCGACTGGCCAATTGGGAACATCGCTGGCCAGACAAAAGAATGATCCTTTGTATAAAAGAATGGTTTATTTTAGAGAAAGATATTATAAGTATAGAGAAATGATTCGGAAAAAGTACAGTCCGAGAGTTAGAAGCAAGGCCAGACGATAAGGAGTCCATTAATGGCTAATAAATTAACAGACTTATATGCGCAGCTAAAATCTTCAATTGTGGGCACAACGACACAGAAAACTGATGCCGCTCTTGATAAAGCTGTAAAAGATATTATTTCATATAAGTCTCACAGCGGAAGAAACGGATATATTGATTTAGTAAGAACAGTAATCGCTAAGTCAACGACAGGTGTAGGTTTCGGTGGTGGTGGTTTATATTCTCAAGCTCAAGCTGGTCCAGCAGCATTTGGACAAGCAACAAGGTTAATGAGATATAAAACATATGAAGCTATTGTATCCAATATTGATTATGCAACCAGAGCGTTAAATGTGCTTGTTGACAACATTCTGTCACCAGATGATATAACTAAAGTATCTTTGGATGTTAAACCAAAGAATTACCTTGAGGACGAGGTTCCTGCACAGTCAAGAGTAAAACGTGTAAAGGAAGTTATAAAAGAAATCAAGCTGGAAGAAAAACTTCATGCTCTCGTTAAAAATACTCTTTTGTATGGAGATTTCTTTTGTGAGATTGCTCCACCAAAAGTTGCACTAACAAGCAAATCAATTATAAGTGAGAGTGGTACCTATCGAGAATACATTAACGACCAAATAAAAAATGGAATCAAACAAGTCTGGACTGAAAAATTCAAACAAGAAAGAAAAGACAGAAGCTTAAAAATTTCAATTGATTACTCTGCTTTTATGGAAGCATCAAAAAGTGATATGAGTTCTGAATCAAAACTTGTTAATTTAACATTGATATTTCATAAACCCAGTTTAGTTATAAAATTACAAAGTGCTTTGTTTCCAATTTGTTTTGGTTATCTTGTATTCCCCCAAACAACAGGAATGAATATTGCCGGTGCTTCATTTGAAGACGAGGCAGTTAATAATATTTGTATGTCAATTTTGAGAAATGTTCAAGATAAGATTCCTCAAATGGCAGAGTTTAAAGATAATAAAGAATTAAAAGATATAATAAAATTTATGATCAGGCAAACAGATCCTAATCAAGCATTAGAGATCAGATATATTCCACCTGACAAAATGACACATTTTATGGGGCCATCGACAAAGTATTATCCATATGGTGAGTCGATGTTTGACGCAAGTCAATATTCATCAAAAGTGTTAATGGCACTTGAAACTGCACTTGCGGTACAGCGTTTATCCAGATCGACTGAAAAACGTAAGATTGCCATCGAGGTTGGTCTGCCGCGAGATGCAAAGAAAGCTATTGAGCAGATGAAAGAAGAGTTTAGAAAACGTAAAGTAAGCCTTGATAGCTTCGGTACCATTGACACAATACCAAGTATGATTACAACATTTGAAGATGTATATATTCCACAAAAGGATGGTAAAGCATTTGTGGATATCAGTACATTCAATGAAGGCAATGTTGATGTTAGAAGTAAAACTGATGAACTAAAATTCATGAGAGATCAACTAACAGCATCGTGGGGAATCCCACCAAGCTTTATCGGGATTGAAGAAAACCTTTCAAATAAATCAGCGTTGAGTGAAGAAAACATTTTGTTTGCTCGAACTGTTATTGGGCATCAAAAATATCTAAGCCACCAAATTGAAAGTTTGGTTGCAAAAGTATTTGATATTATTGATCCAGAGCAGGCGCTATTATTGTTTGAAAATATAGATATACATTTACCGTCGCCTAAATCTTTGCAGTATGAACGTGAAGCAAGATATATGAACGAATTGGTAGGACTTATTGAAAGTCTTGAAAGAATAGGAATACCTAAAGAATACTCCAAGAAAAAATACCTATCACACTTTGATTGGGAAGAAGTCAAGAAATATGATATTGACCAAAAGGTTGATGAAACATTGGACACATCAAAGAAAGAAGATGATGGTATGGGTGGTCTTGGACCAGGCGGTGGATTTGGAGGTTCAACTTTCTAATGTCTGCAACTAATATATTACAACAAATACAAGATAAACTGATCAGCAAATATGGATCTGATATTGAAGTCGAAAGTGCTATGGATGAGATGTTCGGCCCAGGATTTGTTAATCAATATCCTGATAGTAGTGACGACAAGGCATACGATGTGACTAATGCGAATGCTAATGATGTTACTTACACAACGAATCGTCCCGCACCACAAATAACTACGAAGAAATCACATAATAAAATGAAGAATCCAATGAGTGAAGCTGACGGAATTGATACAGAAAAAGAAACCATGGCTGTTGCTGACAAAGCATTAGATGCTGCTGATGCGGCTGGAGCTGAAGCAGGTGCTGAGGCCGGAGCAGAAGCAGGTATGGATGCGGACATGAATATGGGAGATGTTGGTGGTGCTGGCGGAATGGATAACCTTGGTAGTCTTGGTATGCAAGAAGAAGAAGAAAAAACCCCAACAGAACTAGGAAGGATTTATGAACTGAAAAAGATTTACACACGCTTAACATCCATCGAAGCATATCTTGGTAATGAATCTGATCAAGAGTTACTTGAAATAAGAAATTATGTATCCCAAGGAATTGAACTGTTTGAAATAGTATCAGCAAATTTCAATTCGTATAAAGACAGACTTAACGAGATAATCGTTATGTATTACAAATTTATTTTAGAAGTTTATTCATCTGTTAAAGACTATTACAGCAAACAGAAAAAGTCAGGAGATAAATAAAATGTTTAATTTTAAAGATTTACAAGAGATGAAACTGTTTACTTATTTCTATATAGATGGTCATGAAAACCTGACAACAGAAGGAAAAGAAATTCTTTACAATTTCACAAAGACAGCTTCACAAAGACAGATAGAACATCTATTACTGAAAGGTGAAATGGTTGAAGAATCTGAATGTTTAGCCGAATATACAGGCGGTACTGGAATCTTCGTTTCTGGTGGAGCAAGCACAGCACAAACGATTTTTAACAACACCAATAAAGAAGTAGCTGCAGCAGCTCTCGTTGCACTTGCAGTAACAGTTGCATATAAAATATATAGGGATTACCTTAGTAAAGCAGCACAAGCATGTGGCAAAGGAAAATCGGGAGCCTTAAAGAAAAAGTGTATGGCTGAATTTAAGAAAAAGGCAAGACGAGCAAAAATAGCATCTATGCAAAAGAGTATGTCAAAATGCTCTAAAACGAAAAATCCAGAGGTTTGTAAAAATAAATTACAGTCAAAGATTGCTGCGGAAAAGGCAAAAATGGGAGAGTAAAGACATGGGCAGTTTAATTATTGAGCAACAGATTTTTTCGGAAGCTAAGATGATAAAAGAAACTCCATCTAAAGCTATTTTCCGTTGCCCCATCCAAACAGTTGATGAAGTAAATCAAAACCATCGACTATATCCTTCGGGTGTTTTGAGTGAGGGTATGGGTCAATGTGATGGAAGAATGAAACGTAGAGCGTTCTATTCTGAACTTGATCATCCACTTCCAACAGGTAACGATCAAGTTGATGGTATAAGACAAACAACTGTTTCTCTTGAAAAAGTTTCGCACATCATTAGGGATTATGAGTTCAGAAACAATACATTGATTGGAGAGATGGAAACAACAAGCACACCTAACGGTGGTATTCTTTTAGGACTATTAAAAGATAAAACTGGTGTTGGATTCAGCATGAGAGGGTTAGCAGAACTGGAAAGAAAACAAGACTTCAGTGAAGTTAAATCTCCATTGACAGTTATCGCTTTTGATGCAGTTTCTATGCCTTCACACAAAGCAGCTGTTGTTGACTTCAATGAAATGAAATTTGAAAGTCATTTATTGTTTGAAAGCCCAACTGGAATGGTATGCTTAAACGGTAGATGTTTTATGCCGAATTACTTTGATAAATTGATCGAAACAAAAATGTTCCAATTCTTTGATAGGTGGATATAACAATATGTTAAAACTGGATGAACATCTAGCACGAATACAAGAGATTGATCCTATTACAGGAACAATGATTGCTCTTTCCGCTGCAAGTTTGATTATCTCTGCCACCAACATGTTTAAGCAACATTTTACAAAAGGATCACGGCAGTGTTCTGATCTTGCAGATAAGGAAAGATCATTGTGTATGTTACGTGCAAAATCACTTGCTAAAAAAGTTGAAGCTGCGGCTTTAAAAGATGGTATGAACAAATGTAAGAAAGCAAAAAACCCTGAGCAATGTAAACAAAAACTACAGGTGAAAATGAAAAAGGTTACAGGTGAAATTGCATATTTAAATAGTCGATTTGCAGATGCTAAAAAGAGAGTATAAATAATGAACCAGCTTGATAAATATTTAGATAGAGTACAGGTACAAGAGATAGAACCTTTGATATTGGGTATAGGTATCATAGGTGCTACGGCTGGTATTATTAATGCGATCAATTTCACTTACAGAACATATAAAGAATATATGACAACTGCTGGAAGAGCATGTACTGATCTAACTGAACGTGAGAGATCAATTTGTATGCTGCAATACAAAATCAGAGGAAGGGAAAAACAAATAAAGCAGCTACAAACAATATCAAAGACATGTACTAAGCATAAGAAGGCCCAGATATGCAGAAGTAAATTTGCAAAAGAAATACAAAAAACAAAAGATGAAATAAAACGAATGAGGGAACGTATTAAAGCAGTACATAAAGATTATAGACATCCGATGTCCTTTAAGAGGAAACTTACTTCATGAATATAATTACAGAACAATATCTTAACCAACTTCAAGAAGCTGATGCTGTAGCCAAAGCGTACAAAGAGTACATGTTTGCCGCAAAGAAAAAATGCCAAAGTCTTAAAGGTGTTGATAAAAGACAATGTTTAACAAAGGGCCAAATTGAAGCAAAGAAAGCTCAGCTATCAAGGTTAAAAAAATTGGCTGGTGAATGTAGGACTGCCCAAGACCCAAATAAGTGCCATCGAGTAATGATGAAAAGAGCTCAAAAAATAAATGATAGTGTTAAAAGTCTTCTAACAAAATATAGAGAAAACGCAATAAGAATACAACGAAACCAAATGAAATCTGAGCAATAAGGAACTAAACATGAAGATTGAAGTATTATCGAATGAAAATTCCCATCGAGAACTATTGCCCCAAATTGTAGATCGTATTTTTGCAGTATGCCGAAACGACTCTAACTTTCAGCTTAAGGATGAAATGCAGATAGTTGAAAATAGGATGGAGGGGTTAAAACAAAAGATTGAAAAACAAGTTGAGTTATTACAACAATCAAATGAACTCAGTAAAGACCTCATGCAACGCATTGAAGTACTGGATAATCAAAACGAGAAAAAACAGATGGAACTATTAGAATCCTTAGGAAGTGATATATGATTATAACAGAAACCAATATCCCAAATGTAGTACCAGACAACATCCCACAATCAAAAACAGTATTAGCAGATAACATAATTGCAAATGTATATCCTTTGTTCAATGAAGTCTATAGTACAAGGGTTGATGAAATTGATTTGCTAAAAAAGAATCTGAATGTTAAAAAAGAAATGGTTCGTAAGCATAAAATAGCTTTAGAGCAAATGATGTTCGAGTATAAAAAGAAGAAAAAGGTTGCCAAGTTATTAGATAGAATAGAGAAATTAATAACAACGGGGCTTGTTTATGACGGAACACTAAAGCACGAGACAGTGATTTTACTCAAGATTGCAACTAAACTGTCAGATGAGAAGCTAGATTACCACTTGAAAGATACCATGAGAACCATTAGTAAAAGATTTTCAAGATGAGTTTGAAACTTAGGCTCAAAATACCCTTTAGTTTTAAACTCACCCACGTTTCCTCCTGAGTAGAAATCCAATATCTCCATAAGTTTAGAACATAATTAAAATACCTGTTAGTGATATCCAGGCGTATTTTATTACGTAATAAAATTAGTTAGGAGGAATAAAACAATGATGAAAGAGTTGCTACACGAAGTATATGCGACTACTAAGAAGTTGTCAGGAGTGGATCCGTCCAAACCTGGTAACCTCAAAGCAGTTCTGGTCGATGATGCTGCGTTCGATGCTTATGTAACCGGACTTGCAGAATCAATCGAGAACAAAAAAGATCGTACAGCATTTTGCCAGCTGGCAGAAAATACAAGAATTAACCTTTTGGAAAATTCAATGTTTCAAATTAATCCATATGAAACTTTGACACTTCCTATTCTTCGTGTTTTCTATCCAAAGTTAGTTGCTAAAGAAGCTGTAACAGTTTCACCGATGGATAAACCTGAAACAATCAAAGCTTTTATTAAAGCTACATTCAGAACTTCGAACCAGACACCTGGTACAGATAGCTATAACGCACCTGTAATCAACCCTGATATTTCACAGGGTGCCGCAGTTGGAACCCCAATTGCTGCTTCAATGGCTGTTCCAAGTTCAGGATTTAATGTTTTGGGTTTACTTAGTCCTACTGTGACAGCCAGCAATCCGCCAATGGCACATTTGGAAAGAGACTTCGAGATCACAGGCGTATCAGTTGATGGTACTGCATGGGTAGATGTTTCAATCATTCCTGCTGTTGAAGGACACTTTTCTTCAAGTGTAACAATGTCAGTTGGAGTAACAGATGTTGTTTCTGGTAAAGTTGATTACCTAAATGGTACAGTTGACATTTCCAGTACAACTGGTGTAGTTCTGTTTGCTCGTTTTCAGGTGACAACTTCACTGGAAGAAAATAGAATCAATCCGAGCGTGACCTTGAATGTAGACAAAATTCGTCTATACGCAAGAGATCGTCAGATCAGTGCAAACTGGACAATCAACATGGAACAAGACATGAGAGCTCTGTTTGATGTATCTATGCAAGCAGAAATCGTAAACATCTTGGGCCAACAGGTTGCTCTGGATATTGATAGAGAGATCATCAATGCATTGCTTACAGCCAATACACGTCTGAATGATGCATCACATACAAAGGCATTCGGCAGACTACCTCCTCCAGCTTACACATGGGGAACTAAATATTGGCATGAAAACATCATCGTTCCATTGAACGAACTGTCAGGGCAGATCTACACTGATACAAACATCGAAG
>Ga0307376_10004615_pt1 | contig 12571 bp, 3 predicted proteins | sample TR2MG_FD_202536 | JGI IMG/M metagenome (GOLD analysis project Ga0307376, IMG submission 202536) | Soil microbial communities from Risofladan, Vaasa, Finland - TR-2 | ecosystem: Environmental > Terrestrial > Soil > Coastal area > Acid sulfate soil | place: Finland: Risofladan, Vaasa | collected... | reverse complement strand
TTACTTGCTTCTGTATCTTCAAGTACTACTGGTTCTTCCTCTAATGGTTCATTGATACCTTTGAATGCTTCTATGATAGGTGAAATCTCATTTAAGAATTTATCAGATTCTTTATCTACAGGGCCACCTGATGTAGCATATACAAAATCTAGACCATCATAGTCACCAGCTGCTAATTTCTCTACACTTTCAGGAGTAATAAAGACACCAAAGTTGAAGATCAAATTTATGAAATCATTAAAGCTTTGACGAGACATGTATTTCTCAAGAGCTTCTTTATTAGCTTCATGCCATTTGGCAATTTGCTGGGCAAGCTCATCATCAAAAGTGTCTACGTATTTTAAGAAGTTTTCTGGATCATGAAGGTAATTCACAAATCTAGCCATGTGTTGAGACTCACGGCTCAATTTGACATAATCGGTTAAAGCATGAAATGAATCTTGAGTATCTTTTTCTAAATAAGTCTCTCCTGTTTGACCTGCTAAGAACTTAAGATAGTTGTTATAACTAACATGTAAATCATCATTGGCTTTACTTATTTGTTCTAGCTCATTATCAGTAACTTCTTTACCAGATCTGAATCTTTTAAATATGCTATCATACTTGATAAGGCTTTTCTGAAGATCTACAAGGTGCTTTAGCTTTTCTTTTACTGCAGGAATTCTTGCTTCTGATTCTGGACTAGCTCCTTTAAGAGTATCAATTTCTCTTCTTAATCCTCGGATCTCAGTAGAGAGTTGACCATCATTAGTAAAGTAATCAAAGAGGATATTAAGATCTGTAGAAGAAGCTTTAGCTAAAGGCATGTACTCACTTACAGCAGCATTCATAACTGCTTGCATTCTATTTTGAGCATTCTTATAAGCAAAGGTTCCAAAAGCATAATGCATCTTGGCTTGCTTAAATGCAACTTTTCTACGCTGATAAGACTTGTACTGATCTGCTTCTTTAACTGGATCCCACTGATATTCATTTGTGTCATCTACAAACAATCTATTAGCCTCTTCAAAACTATCTCTTACACCTTCAGCATGGCTAAGGATCTTATCAAGTCTTTGTGAAACTCCTACATTATGTTTATCACCCTCAGGGTTATTAACATTCATAGCTTCAGCAAGATCTTTTGGATCAAGTTCTTTTAACTTATTGAGTTCTGATAGAAGAACATCAGCATGTCCGGTTTCATAAAGAGTATAGAAGTGTTGAAAGAGACCATCTACTTGAGCATTCTCAGCAGCATGTCTATCATTACTTAATTCTGCTTCTTGTAATACTTTTGCTAAATGATTTTGTTTAATCATATTTAGCTCCAGAGCATTGGCATATTTCTCAGGATTTTGAGCTACCGAGGTAAGAGCCTCTTCTACCTTTTTTATCCAAGCAGCTTTTTCTTCTTTAATTTTTTGAATAGTACCAGGAGTTACCATATAGGTAGGCTTTCCTTCTGCATCTTTACCAGTCGGAATCTTTTCACCAGCAGCAAGAGCAGCGGTTCTTCCATGAGTATAAAGAAGGCTTTGAGGCCCTTGGATAAGCGCTCCCATAAAGAAACCAGATAAAAAGGTTTCAGCACCTTGTTCAGAGAATTGAGCACCAGCTCCTTTCTCAAAAGACGCATAACTTTGACGGTGACCTGCTAATGCTGGATCATGATAGATCTTATCATAATAATCTTTAGCACCCACTGCTACAACATCCTGAAAGGTTTCTTGTGCACCTTCTGCAAAATTAGCAGAAGTGTATCTTAACATATCAGCAGTAATGATAAGCGGAGCTTGTTTCCAATATCCAGCTTTTCCAAATCTTTTGATTCCTTCAACACCTTTGTATACTCTCTTGCCGGCTTCTTCTCCAGCTAAAAAGCGAACACCACCACGAGCACCAGTCATCTCTACAGCTAATGCTTTAGGAGCCCAACCTTTAAATGCTTTTCCAAGAACCAATTGATTAGTGTAATAAATCATAGGGATATTTAGAAGAGCATCTTTAGTTCCTGCATTCACTGCAGTTCTGCTTATTCTCTCAGCTTCAGCTCCCTCAGGAAGTTTACCATGTTCATTGTACCATTCCCCGGTAAGCTTGGTTACCATATCATTCTGAACCATACCACCTTCTAAACGGGACTCTGCAAATGCAGCATTCATCATTCTAACATCTCTGTAGAAGGATCCTACTCCTCTAGCCATTAAGGCCATATTTCCTAATTTCTTAGTTCCTTTTCCAACCTTCTCTGCAGCACGAGCTTCAGCTCCTACAGTTTTGAAGAATTGAGTGGTCTCTCTTAAAGGATTTAGAAAGTTACCAGTGGCCCTAGCAGCATTATAGAACTTACTAGTTTCTGCTAAATTGTTAAGATTTTTTAAAGCATGCGCTGCTGTAGATGCTTTGTGAGCAGCTTGTACATCTTTAACATATTGGGTTCCTTTGGTTATTCTAGCTAGATTACGAGCAAGAACACCAGTCATAGCAGGGGCTGTGATTGGAGCATCTAATCCTCCAGCAGCCCAGGTAGCTCCTACGAGAACTGCTTCTTCTGCAACTAGGTCAGCAAGAATACCAACAGTGTATCCAGAGTTTCCTAAGAAGTTTGTGAACTTGGCACCAAAGCCAGGTTTAGTTGACATGGCAATCCCCATTCCTTTTTCAAAGGATTTGGCCATTTCAGTATTAGGACTAAAATCTAAAGGGTTCTTCCATTGCTCAAGCATTGATTTAAAACCTTCTCCAGCAAGACCCATCCATTGGGTTCTCATTCTATTGAAGTCATCAAACCAAGAAGCATTAGAATTATAAAGAGTTTCATTATCTCGGAAAGGAGAGTAACCGAGTTGAGAAAAATTAGGATGATTATAAAAGCGATCATAATCTAGATCATTCACACCAGTATTAAATCCTTCAGGCTTGGCCCAATCAGTATCATGTTTTACTAGAGCATCAATATTCTGAATAGCAGACATAGCCTGATCTCTAACATTCATACTTCTCTGGGAAGGATCTGGATCTACAAGATCTCCAAAAGAGTTACGATAAAATTCTTTTTCTGAAATACCAGAATCAGTATCAGGAACAAAGTTTTCTACAAGCTTGTTTTGACCTAAATCATTTTCTGCTTCTCTAAGTTCTGCTACATGTTGATCAGCATTTTTCTGGATATCACTTCCAAGAAGGTCATCAGTAGCCTTAGCCGCATTTTTGAAAATAGGGTTTTGGGTAATAAGGGCTTCTATATCTGCCTGATTACTTGCCATATTCGGTATTCAATGTCTGAAGTGCTTGATTCAATTCTTCTTTGGTAAAGTACTTCTTTTGAGATTGAAGAATATTCCAAGTTTCTTTAATGTTTTCTCTACTAGGAACCTTTAAGATCTCAAGTAGAGTCTTTCTAAACTCGGCCACATTATCAGTAGCTGCATATTGTCTAAAAGGAGTTTTTCCTATGCTTCCATCATCGTTAACATAATTCAACCAACCATCAGAATATATACCATTATCATCTTTTCCAATCTCAACAGTTCCACCATAGCGTTTGAAATTGTCTAGAACGATTTTTCCACCATTTTGAACTAAAATTTCTTCTGGAGTATGTTTTGATCTAGCATGCATAAGATTCTTAGCTTGATCTTTATCTACATATATGGTAGCATCAGGTGAAAAAACACCATCTCTATAAAAATATTCAGCAGATGTAGGTTTCTTCTCAGTTCCTCTAGCTTTATTAGCCCATGCTTCATTAGAACTAACTGTAATAGCTACTAGGTTTCTATCATTACCACCAACATCATCAAAACGAATAGTTGCAATAGGAGCAGATTCTTTTGAACGTCCTGCAAGTAATTCTGATATCACATAGTTTACAGCAGCTTTAGCTCCTGGATCTCCTTCAAGTTCACTAACTGGCGTATCACCTTCTCCTACACCCGTATTAGTTCCAAGAAAGACTTTACTAGAGGGATTATTTAAGTCTGCTTTTATGCTATGTAAATACTCTCTTTGATCTTGACCAAGAGCACTTCCATTAAAGGTAGCTTCCATTCCAGGAGCTACAACACCACTTCCACTAGAACCAGGTCTAGTTGACTTAAGATTAAGAGCAGTTGGGTTTTCAGCATATACTTCACTGAATTCTTCGGTAAGTTCTTCCCAAGCATCTTGAGCATCTTCTACATCAACTTCACCAGGATACTTAGCTAAAAACTTTTCATTAAATTCTGTAAAAGAACCAGAGGTATTAGCAAGATCCGCATCATCTTTAAACTCACTTTTTCCATAATACTTTATATAATCATAAACCTTTTTCTTATTATCAACATAGGTTTTAGCAAGAGCATCTCTTACATTCCGTGTATAATTATAAGTACTAGCATCATTATCTAATTTAGTAGCAGTACCAGCATCAATTAAATCAACACCTTCAAGACCAGTTGCAGTACCTTTCTTAGTTATATCTTGTGCACGAGTATAAAGATTCTCCCAGCTATCAAAGGAAGCTGAATTATTAATATCAGGATTACGTTCCCAACTTCCATATTTTAAAGTGAAATCAGGATTAAGATATCCACCTTTTCCATCTTTTCCACTATAAACTTCTAATAAGGCTTTTTCTGCATTACGCTTTTCTGCAGGAGTTCCATGTTCATGAACAGCAAAAAGTTTATTATATAAAGTCTTGTGATAATCAAAACTAGAAGCTCTAGTTTGATAAGCATAAGATACAGCATCAGCATTAGTATTTTTTTCAAAAGGAGATTTAGAAGTAGCTCCAGGAGATACATCAGCTTTTCTCCAACCAGTACTTGCACCAGTAGCTTTATTCTTAACTTGCTCAGTAAAACTTATACGTTCTAAACTATGTAATTGCTTTTTATCTTCCATATCAAGAGCAAGATTGTGCTCCATTCTCATCTTATCATAAGGATCAGCTTCTTTACTTACTTTCCTATGAAGGTCAGCCCAGTTCTGAGCATAACGGGCCATGTCCATAGTCATTTTAGCACCTGCCATAGCAGCATCTACACGAGCTATTTTAGAAGCATTATCTAAACCAAGAAGTTCTGAAGGCTTAATAGGATCAGTAGTAGCATCCAAGTGCTCTTTAGTAGCAGTGTTGATTCCAAGTTCAGCCATAAGAGTATCCATAGTACTCATTACAACTTTAGCTTTACTTTCAGGGATGCCTTTTTTTACAATAGCATCATCAATAACATTTATCTGAGAAGTAAGAAGATCTATAGCAAGAGTTACTTGTTTTTTAGGATCACTCATGCTTTCATTTATCAATCTAATTTTATCATTAAGGTAAACGCTTTCAGCTTCTTGTTCACCACCTTTAAATGATTCAGCATTTTGAGCTACCCAATTTTTTCTTTCTAAATAACCTTCTGTTTTGTAAACAGCTTGTGCACGAGGATCATTCTTTATAGCAGCAGTAAAAAGATTTCTAAGTTTAGGTGTAACCTGTTGGCCATTGGTAGTAGTGATATTATAACCATCTCTTGTATGAGTAACACTTTCTACTTCTACTCCATAGTCTTTAGCTATTTTATTAAGCTTTGCGGAAATATCAGTATAAGGGGTATATGTAGGCGCACTCATGCCTAGAGCAGTTGCATCATCAGCATTAGCATATTCTTGTCTTTTATATTGTAATTCTTGATCTCCTTTTCCCCACCATTTTCCACCACACTTTTCTTCATCACCAAAGCAATTCTTAAGTATTTGAGATCTCTGTGTTTGAGTTTGATATTTCTTAGTCCAAGCTATATCATGAGTAATGTTCTTATCATTGATAATAGGTTGAAAAATTCTATAGGCTGAATTAACATTTTCTTCAAGAGAAAGATCTACAGTAGAAAGTTTTTGAATATCATTTTGTACTTGTTGAAAAAATTTATCACGTTTTTCTAGATCTGGTTCTCGAGTCATTGCCGAGTTCAACATCATCCCATACAGATTGCTAATCTTATCGTATCCAGCTTTATACTGAGATTCCTTAGTTTCTAAAGCCTTTTGATAAAAATTGTAATCAGGCTTAAAAGGCTGAATGCGTGGGATATAATCGGTTATGCCTTGGAGATATGTTGCCATTTTGAATACAAAAATATGTTATTATTCTATGCTAACTCTATAAAGTGTAATAAACTTTTAAAAGTTAACTTTTTAAACTTCATCTTCTCTTATTGCTGAAGAAAATTCTTTTGAGTACTTATTTAACCATGTATCAGCTCTAGCTCCACCATCCTTACTATACTGTACTGGAGGTTGTACAAAGTTCTGATTCATTCTCTGTTCCATAATAGCTTCTCTTTCACCTCTGTTATCACGAGTACCTCGGGATCCAGTGTTGATACCTCTCACCTTAGCTACAAGATCAGGATCTAGATTATAGGTAGCAGCATCCTGGGCTATAGAAGCAAGTTGGTTATCATAAGAATTAGCATTATTCGGAACCATGTTAGATCCTTTATATCCATAGGTGTATCCGGTTATAGGATCAACCTGGTAGTGAGGATACATATAATTCATGCTTTGAGTCATTCCTCTATTGGTCCAGGCATTGTTGAATGCAGAGGCCATTTCACTAGTAGCTTGACGCTTAGAGTTATCAAACTGCTGATTAGCTATTGTAGTCTGATCATAAAGCTTACTGGCTATTGCAGCATTGGCTTGATCAGCTTGATTATAAATACCAGCTTTTATATCCTCATATCGATTAGCTTCATTCACATTAAGGTTATGATACTTACCTAAAGTGTCAGCTGCATTTTTAGCTCCTTTTCCAGCAATTTCTGAAAATCGAGCATTAAAGGCTTGAGGACCTGAGAAGAGACCTGCTCCTTGGGTTCCTATGGCCATTTGCTCTGCATTAGAAGCAAGTTCTCGGGTTGGATCATAGAATGTATGACCAGGGGTTTGTGGAGCCAGCTTAGGGGCCCACGGCATGTATTTCTTAATACCAAGTCGGTTAGCAGTAGATAGTCCCATGTTAACTAGATCCTGAGTCCAAAAAGGATTATCAGGTCTTTGGCCTACATATCTCTGTTGTGCTGCAGGTACAATCTCTTTATCTTTAATTGGTTCAGTAACGGGTATTTCTTCTGGTAATTTTTTAGCAATCATGGCTTGACCAACAGTAGTGTTACCAAACCATCCATCCACAGGACTAATAGGCTTATCTCCTTTACCATAAGTCTGATCACTAACACCTATTGGTGTAAGGTTAAATTGACTAAGAGTTTTTTCAAATTCAGGATTATCTGCCAAATCTGACATTGTTCGATAAGCACTTTGGAATGTTTCAATATCATCTTCAGATAAAGGAGTAAGTCCAAGTTTTGTAGCAGCATCGGTATATGTGGCATTCTTCTTGGTTCCCTTGTCCCATTTTTTATTTTCAACAATATCTCTAGGGTAGGTCTTGTTGATTTGAAATATCTGTTGTTGAGCATCTAGAAACTTAGATACCAATTGATCTTGAGTAAGATTTTTAGCTGCATTTTTAGGATCTGCATTCCAGTCTTCATAAAGCTTTTTTCGGAGTGCTTCATTCTCAGGAGCAGTTAAGGTAGCTTTTAGGAAATCATATCCTTTATCCCACTTATCAGAACCTTGAGTAGGAACAAATTCAAATTTGGAACTTCCACCTTTAGGATTATCTTTCTTTATTTTATCTAATAAGCTTCCCATAGTATTATTTTAAATAAGCTTTAAGTTTTTCAGTTGAAATATCAGCTACAGCTTCAGCAGTAATATCAGGATCCTTTTGTTGTAAAAGACTTATAACACGAGCTCTAGACATACGTGGAGCAACAGGAGTTGCCGGTTTAGCATCAGCGCTAGTTGGAGCAGGTATGACAGCTTCTTGAACAGGAGCTGCTGCTGGTCTAGGCCCAGCTGCTGCTTGTAGTTTAGCTACATATTCAGGATCATATTTATTATAACCTAAATCAGGACCAACATAAGTCTCAGGAAAAAGTTTCTGAAATCCTGCAGTAAAAGGTTTAGCTGCAATTTGACCAACTTGTTTAACAAGGCCGGCAATAGGAGCTTTATATTTATCTTTTTCAGCAATCTTTCTCATTTGACTATCCAGATTCAATCTGGTCATATAATCAGTTTCAGGAGTAGCATCATATTGAGCTGAAAGTTTTGCTAAAGCATCGGTTTCTAATTGAGCTCCTTGAACTTGTTGTTGTTCAAAAGCAGATTTTTCAACACGAGCTCTTATAGCATTGGCTTGTTCATTCAAAATAGAAGCTATATCAGAAAATTTATCAGCATCACTCCATGGATTTACATCTAAAGAGTACCAAGGCGTTTGCTCTTGTTGATGATCTAGAATAAGCTTTGATGCTTGTCGCATCTTATTAGGATCTCCACTAGATAAAGCATTCTTATATATACCAGCTATTGCAGGATAGTTTCTAGTAAATTCACGGAAATCATTAGGATCTTCAAATCCAGGTATCGATTTCCCACTATCTTCATTATCAGCAAAAGTTACATTGGCACCTAATGCCGCCATAGGAATAGAAGAATATTTATCAAAGAACTGTCTCATAGTAGGCTGAGTAGGGAAGGCTTCCATCTCACGGAATCCTCCAGGACCTCTAGCACCACCAAATCTAGATATTGCCATTTGATCACCCATTTGCTCTTCCATCTGAGGAGCTTGTTCTTCTCCAGGTTTTAAAGGAAGAATATCTTCAGGCTTTATGTTATATGTGGCCATGTACGGCATTGCTGCTGCAGGGATCCCTTGAGGGAAACCTTTCATGGATTCTTGTATGAGAGCTAACCTACCGAGTTTTAGATTATAGTTGGCTATCATCTTTTCAGCAGTTTCAATATCCCGATAATCAGATTCTGGATCATCTAAAGTCTTACGGTACTTACTGATATCATACTTCTTTGAGATCTCTGCAGGAGTGATTCCTTTCTTATCTTTAGGATAACCAAAATATTCCAGATATTCCGGATTCTTGATTTTCATCTTCTTAGTATCCGAATAAATAAAAGTATCCTTAGGAACATTCAAAGGGACCCCGCCACCATGATGACGATTACCTGAGATCTTATAGGTAGTAGGTAAACCTCCTTTGTCTGGCAGATATGCAGTCTCGCCACCTTCAGCTTCTATATTAGCTTCATCTCTAGGAACAGCTGTCATAGTACTTCTAACTTCAGTTTCAGGAGTTGACATAGCTCTTTGTTCTGAATTATAAAAAGGAGCCATTTGATTACCATAGATAGATGCATTGGCACCACCATATGCAAAATTTCCACCAAACTTACCAGTAATAGAATTACCTACATCCTGTTGATTAAGTCTAAAACGACCAAACTGATCATAATCACCTACATTTTCTCGCTCATTGGTAGAAGCCCAACTATGAATATCTTGTTTACCTTCATTAAACTCATCAAGACGATTCTGATGCCCTTGACCAGCGATGTTTTCAAGTGCTCCCCATTTACCTATTCTTTTCCAGAAATCACCTACTCCGGCTTTCTTTCCTTTTGAATCACTGTATGCAGCAAAACTTTCTGGTACTTGATTAGCAGGATCATCTCCAATGGCCTGAACCATTTGATTATTATTCAATGTTGGAGGAGGAGTATATCCAGGAAGATTTTGATCATCCATACTCGGATCACCTATCTGAGGATTAGGAGCAAGTTGCTGCATTAATTGATCAGACGGAGGAGGAATTAAAGAATTAACATATCCAGCAGTAGCTTTAGGTAAAGGCACACGACCACCATAATTCATATTTGGAAGACCAGTAATTACTACTTTCTTCTTACTAGGGACTTTCTTAATTCTTACTTTTGCCATATTATTTGATTATATCAAATTGATACCCCATTGCTTTTAACTTCTTTATTTCAGCAGGAGTTAATTCTAATTCATCACCTTCATTATAATCACCACCTTCTTGTCTAAATCCAGTAGCACGAGAAGGATCTTGACTCATAGCTCTCCATTGTTGAAATGCTTCTGGATCTTGTATCTGAGTAGGTGCAGCAGAAAAAGGAGTTACATTCTCCTGAATAAATCCAGGCAATTTAGGATTTGGTGTGAAAGGTATAGGTGGAGCAGCTTGTGGTGGAGCTTGTGAATAATCATATACATTAGGAGGTAACGGTTCTCCTGTCATAGGATTAATCTCAGTACCCTGAGTAAAAGCAGCATTCTGATCTTCCATATATTGTGCATCGTCAGCTGCAGCTATAGCAGGGGTTTCTGTACCTCTGCCATATCCAGGAAAATTATTCTTAAATTCTTCCATGCTCATACCATCGATAGGTGACTCTTCATAAGAAGAGCTTCCAGTAGTAGAAGGAGATCCCGGCATAGGACTAGAAGCTTCACCTTTAGGTCCGAAAAGCTTTCTTAATTTGTTTCCTACTATAGTTCCATCAGGATTTCTTTTTCCTCTACCACCAACAAAAGGATTATCACCACTTCCTAGGTAAGTACGCACACGAGGACCCATTCCAAATATTGATCCTAATGCATTAGGTTTAATATCTTGATAGAAGTTCAAACCTTGATCTTTAAAGTTTTGAGAAAGTTGTTTATTGTAATCAGCATCAGAAGTACCTTTAGATCTATAGGCACCAAGTCCTGGTTGACCATAGAACTTGTTTTTTGTCTTCCAGGCCCACCCACCATAAGGATTACCAAATCCAGATCCCATCATACGATTACCATAAGGATTAACTCCATTAGGATCATAGCCAGCATTATCTTGAGTAGTTCCTTCTTTAATTATTCCTGATCTGAGAGCGTGGTTATAAATCTCTTCATCATTCCAATTTGATTTATACCCTTCACCCATATGACCTTTAACTTTAGATCTTAGATCTTGTCTTTTTTTATAGCCGGAATCATAATCCCAATTATTATCTCCATATTTAGCCATAGGTAAATCACCATCATAATTATAGTCACCGCCATATTCTTTAAAACCAGCTTTAGCGCGTCTTGCAAAAGCTTTTCTACTAGGAGTACAAGTTGACTTACTCATGGGAGTACAGTAACCTTTATGGGCCGGATTTACTGCACCACTAATCCAATCTTTAGAACCACCTTTCTTCATTTCAGAATTAAGCATTGGGGTACCATCAGGCATCATATGATATCCTGATTGTTGATCCATTTCAGATTGAATAACATCAAAAGCATTTTGTTTTATACCTGTAGTAAATTTTGCAAGACCTTCTGATAATGCTCCAGGACCTTCATTAATTAAAGGAAATCCACCTTGTTCCATACGAGAACCACCACAACGCATATAATCAGAACCATAATTAAATTCTGGAAGTTCTGTATTTCCTTGAAATATTCCATTATAAGCTCCACCATAGGCATTCTCACTAGTAAGGGGTATATTGTAAGCACCTCCTGGTTGTTGATTGAATGTAGATCCTTCTATGTAATTAGAAGCTTGAGGCCATTGATAATCTTCACCGAACATTTGCTTAGGAGTAACCTCTCCTGTGTAAGCATTAATATCATTAGCAAATATATTTGTATCTAGATTTAATGATTGACCACCTTCTTGAGCTATAGGAATCTGTGGAGTAGGATAACCATAATCAGATATTCCTTTTAAAGTAGGTTGGGTAGGGAAAGCATGTACTTCAGGAAAGCCACCAAACTTTTTATTTGTACGAATTTTCTCTAAAGTCTTTACACGAGATTCTGTACCCTCAGGAAAAAAGGGCTTTTCTCTTCGAGGATCTTCTTCTATATTCCATCTTTTTTGACCTTGTTTATTTATATAAGACATTACAGGATAAGGTATACCCATTCCTGCAGCACCCATTGCATTAAATAAAGGACCTGCTAAAGCACCCTGATGAATTAATTTAGCTGTCTCATCTTCTCCCTCAGGACTTTTGTACATAAACTCTTGACCTGAAGGATACCCCATATAGGTAGGTTGACCAGTTCCTCCACCAAGAGGATCTGTAGATTGATCAGCTGATGGAATAGGTAATCTTTTTCCTGCATCACCATATTGAGCTTTACGATATCCGCCTTTATTAAATTGTGTAACATTTAAGTTTGGATTATGACCACCTCCATAATTATCTATACCATGAGATCCCACATCTCCTAAAAGATGACCGGCTGCTTCTGCAGTAGAAGCTAAACCTTTACCAAAAAGAGCTCCTGTTCCTGAGAATTTTGTAGGATTTACCATATCATATGCAGTCTGATAAGCGCCTTTTTGAGCAGGTGCTCTATAAGGAGTTTGAAATCCTCCTACTATCTCTCCTTGTTTCGGTACTATATTTTGTGGAATAAATTTTTGAACTCCTGTTGTTTCTGAAGACGGATACTGAATACCAGAAAATTGTCCAGCCATTTGATATTCAGGCATTCCGCCATACTCTAAACTAGATCCATTATAGGGACTCTTAATATTGGCATATTCTCTAGAGAAGAATTCTTGATCATTTTGAATCTGAGGAAAAGGACCCTTTCTTCCTTTAAATGCACCACCCATGGCCATATTATATGCTTCTGGAGTAGGGTACTTTTTATAGAAGTCTGCATTTG
>Ga0307376_10004614_pt1 | contig 12572 bp, 13 predicted proteins | sample TR2MG_FD_202536 | JGI IMG/M metagenome (GOLD analysis project Ga0307376, IMG submission 202536) | Soil microbial communities from Risofladan, Vaasa, Finland - TR-2 | ecosystem: Environmental > Terrestrial > Soil > Coastal area > Acid sulfate soil | place: Finland: Risofladan, Vaasa | collected... | reverse complement strand
TGCTTCTGGATTTACCAGCACCCAGGTCGAACCGGAGTTATTACTCGTTAATGTGCGCTCCAATAGTGCTATTCGTTTCTGTTTCATACCCTCCAATAAACATACACAACACTCCCCCTCGTCCTGTAGCTCCTCCTGCCAGCTATACAATGCACTGAAAGGAGCTACTACCAGTATAAAGTGTTTACCCGTGAACATAGCGGACAGCCAGCGTATCACGACCAGCGTCTTACCCAATCGCATCTTAACGAATAACAATGGGTTGGCTTTGGTCAAGCAATACAACAGCATCCATTTTTGGTACCAGCGTAAAATCTTCATCCAGCCATAGCTTTTTCTAACATAGCTGCATCACGTAATTGCAGTATTTTGGTATATACAGTCATTGTCTCAGTCAATCGTTGTGCTGTTGCTGAAATATCAATATCCAGACCGAGTTCATTGCAGCCGTCCGCCATAATACGTAAAGCTGCAAACGTAGCCGAGCTGAACTCCTCCAATATACTTGTAAGCAGTACCAAATCCTCGGAGGTCAATGCGTGTTTCATAGTAGCTTGTGCACTGTCAACAACAGGCTGTAGAAACTCCGTTCTAAATGTTTCCGCATTGCCAAGCGTGTCGGAAGATTTGGACCAATCGATCTTGGAATTTAGTCGCTCAATTATCGATAGCATGTTCTGGATCAATACTTTCATTATTGCTCCATCAGTAAATGTAATAAAGTTGAGGAGTGCCCATTACAGGGCACCCCTCCCGCGCCACACGTCCGGGGAGAGTCGTTCCGGATCTACGCGGTTTTCTTTGCTGCTGCTTTTTTCTTTGCTGGTGCTTTGGAATCTTTTTTCGCTGCTGCTTTCGAAGTTGCTTTTTTCGCTGCTGCTTTCGGTTCCTTTTTCGTAGCCACACCAGCAACATACGGCACAGTCTTTCCATCGACGATAACCAAACGCTCAAGCGGTTTGGTCACCTGATGCGAGGGCTTGCGTCCAGCGTTAATTTCCGCACGCTGCACTGAGATGTATACTTTAATTTGCTTTTCAGTGCGGTCCGGGAATTTCTTTCCAACCATCGCCAGGATCTCGCTGTCGGCATGTTTGCGCTCCATAAGCAGCTCACACACGTAACCAGTGGCGCCCGGCGTGCGTTCCTTCGCTTCTGTTTTCTTTGCTGCTTTTTTCGCTGTCTTTTTTTCGGTGCTGCTATTCGATTCATTGGATTTCTTCGTTGCCATTGTAAAGCCTCCGTCAATTTGAGTGGATGGTGTAATTATTAACATCGCCAAGTTTCCCAATTTCTCACAAGCGTATAACCGCTTGCTCCTGTCTGCAAAATCTTCCGGTGTGAAAGTCGTAGCTGCTTCGTGATTCACTAAAAAATCTTCACTCGGTGCCACTCCTTCACGTTCGTACCCGTCAAGCATTAATTGATACTTAATAGCTAAAGACAAATCAAGTACAGATCCTCCTTCCGGTGGAAACGGTCGATGTGGGAACGCGGTTCCCCACCACCTGTGAATAAGACTTTCAACAGTTAAATTCTTTGGGCCACGTGCAGCTATTACACTGTCGAGCATAGCACGAAAAGCTTCATACTGCATAGTTGCTATCATGCTTTTATTTATTGCTGGCTTTGCAAGCGTGTTAGGCACAGTCAAGCTCCTCGTCGGTTAGTTCACCCCAACCGTATCGCTCTGCAAAGTTATTATCGTTAAAATCAAACATTGTATGCGACGAGTGTTTCAACTCGTTTCCCGCCGCAACATTTTCGTGATCCTGGAAAGCCAGGAAATCGTCCGCTGCGTGTGCTGCATCCCCGCCGGGCACGTCAAATTCTGCAACCATACAACCTCCAATTGTTTAAGTGTGGACTCGCTGCCGTATTACCGGATATTGCAGTGCTATCTGCCAGCGAGTTTCGCCGTTTAACGGCTCATCAGCACACTTTATTTATGCTTTGCTGCACACTTGTCACAAAACCAATAATCCTGAATATCGGGAGCAGGACCGTTTTCCGGGTCGCCTGGGTCAAGTTTTCGGCCCGTTATGTATCGTATCAAAAAAATCGTCAAACTCAGGACACAACGAAAGCTCAACTGCATCTTGAATTGCCAACTCACTTTGATGGATAGGACGTTCTGGGCCACGTACACTTTTCATAACTATGCCATCTCCGCGCACTATTTTGGCAATGCCATAACACGTATCATCGAAATATACCTTAACAACATCTTTGTCAACTATGTAACTTGAAATCATTGTTGGTTCCTTTCTTGGGCCGAAAAACTATAATTCAAAAAGCCCAAAATATTGCGTATAACAACAGCAACAGTTTCCGGCGTTATTACTTTTGATATGCAGCTTGATTGTATACACCAACTGTATTCGCCGCTGGAAAGAAACAGTACAGTGACGCTATCCCACTACGATTATGGCTAATTACAATTGATTCACTTTCCATTCCGGGAACTGATTGCCGTGCAGCTTGATACAATTCGGGAAGGCGTGCAATTCGATCGCCCGGCATACTGCCAAAATTTACTGAGTAAAATTTAACACGCTTGTTCGATACATACTTATGACCGTAGGTAATTCCGATCGCTCGCACAGCAGCAGCTATTTTGCCGCTGAGTTCAAGCTTTTCTTTGCTTACTGTGCTTCCCATAATCGACCTCCGCTTGTGTGTGTGTGTGTGTGTGTTCAAGCCCTACACATATAGTATACATACGGCGCAAACTTACGGCCATACTTTTTTTAATGTTTTACTCCACTATTTACGCAGATCCTGGTAACCCATTGTAATTCAACGACTTAGAGCTTTACAAAACGGTAGAAAATTTATGTTTTTACGTATTGCCCAGCATGTTTTTCTTTCCTTATTGCGAAACTGCCCTTAAAATGCCCCGATCTAATAGTATACGTATAGTAATCCTTATAATTTTAAAGTGGGCTTATAAATAAGTATACCCTCCCGTATACCCTATTACAGGGGCAAAAGATAAGCACTTTCCTTTCTGTCAATAAAACATTGAATATAAAAAGGGGTGGTTCACTTTAGCAGAAAAGATTCCCACCCCCGGAGGCAGCCGCCGAGGGCCGCTTATTCGTAAATACTTTTTCTAATCACATCCCGTAATTGACGTTCAACTTTATGCATCTTAAATCGCTTCGCAATATCAGCCAAACCCTCCAGGAGATCGTCCGCTTGCTGGACAAGCTTTTTGAAATCACGAAGCATACCCTCTGGCATCCGTGAATTCCATTTCCGTATAAACTTCTTGACATCGGAAATCAAATCACGCACATCTCGTGCGACACGTAAGAGCAAAAAGACCAGAGCAGCAATACCAACAGCACCACCGGCCGCAGCCGTAAAGGTTCCAATCCATTGACTCACATTTTCAAACATACAGACCTCCTATGGCTTGAACGTGTTAATAGTGTTCATGCCTGTTTGTGGACAAGCAATGTGAACATGTGGAGTATCAAGCTCCATCTCCGTAATGAAACGAAAAGCAGGATGCCCTGTATGCTGTAGGATCTCACTACGTACTATTTCAGATTGTATACCCTCGACTATGAAGTCAAGTCCTCGACCAAATTTGTGTTGTGTCAATAGGGCTTTACTTGCTTTCGAGTCAGGAAGCCTGAAACCGCGCTCCTCCGATACCCCACCATAAGGATATGTGTTTATGTATATACGACGAGTCGATCCAGCTTTTTCAAACGCATCAAATTTCGTTTGATTGAAATACCACCTGATTGAATCTGCGCTCCAGGATATACGCGGGTCAACGAATTTCAATGCCCTGTCACCCCAATTGTCGAAAATCATTTTTGGAACCAACTCACTAACCAAAAAATTCTTTGGCTTGTAATATGTCAGCTCCTCATTTTGCAATTGTAAAGAGGACAAGATGGCGTGCAGCCTTCCAATTATGTCATTGGCCTCAGTGATTGGCTTGATCGTATTCAGTAGATACTCGATTGAATGCATAATAAACCACCTCAGATATGATATGTGAAGGATGCTCCTGCTGGAATTCCCTTTTGCACTGATGAAGTAAATGCTGAATTTGAATTCACAATATCTGAGCCGGATACCTGAAGCAGATATGCTTGAATCGCCAGTGTCCCTCCAGCCGGGATATTGAAGTGCCCAACTTTGTCAACCGAGTTATCTTTAAAAATATTTGAGCTTGTCAATGAAGCAACTGCGGGAAGCATCCATGCCGGCCACTCCTCAGAGCCACCCAGATCCGGATCAAGACGAAGCGATGGAACTGTCGAGCCAATGCCAAGCCAGTCAGCAGCGAATGAAATTGTAACTACACCACCAATGCGAACAACATGCATGGTCCCGGTCGCTGGAGGAGTGCCAAATTCACTTCCAACAGGAGCAAAGTCGACATCGCCCTCATAGTAATCTGCAAACTCTGTTTGACCCGCTCCCGGAAATGTAATTCCTCCAGTATTGAAACCCATCGGTCCAGCATTAATTATAGGTCGCGCATTGACATCCAAACTTCCCCGTGAGACTTTGACGTTTCCATCTGTCCCACCATTGACACCCTGCCCTGGTGTAAGGTAAATGAGTCCACCGTTTCTTGCTATAGAAGAATGGACAGCATCACCAGATGAGATTTCAAGCGAACGTCCATGATCCTCTACCGTTTGCGGACTGGTGTTAATATCCGAATTACCTGTATTTGCAGCAGGGGGGCCGAGCTCTAATGCTCTGAATCCTGGTGTCGCGCTGTATCGTGTACAATCCTGATCAAGTTTTGCATCGTCCCCGAATACAGTGTCAAGCCAATTGATCCAGCGATAGGTCCATCGTTTGAACCAGTTATCATATTGACGAGGAGGAATCTCATCAAACCCCCATCCCTCGGTCTTATAAGTAGCTCCCGGGACCACTACGTTATTCTGACCACTTGTCGGGTTTACAATGTCATTGTCAGCCCATTGCGGTAATGTCGTTGGCTTTGCCATTAAGAACCTCCATTAATAAAGTATCTGTGTTTTCTCGTGACCGACAATTAAGCGTGTGTCAATATAGGTTTGATACCCGTTTTCCGCTGCACGGTAACAGAATGAAGCATCCTCTGTCGACATAACCTGGAGTTCACCAATTGTAATTGGAGCTACCTCAAACCATGGGTACGGCATCGATTCAAGTATACCGCTCTGCATCATAGTGAATCCAAAATTACCATGTCGTGCAGGAACGATTCCATTTATATCAGCAGCCGCTTCTTCTGTAATGAAATCGAATTTCTTATTCTCGATTATTTTATACGGGTCATAATCAATAACCCCTGTATATGCGTTTGGTAAATCGGGTATGCGGTAAAGACCGCACAAGATTGGATACCTTCCAGTTTGCGCCGATTCGAGCAGAGTACATATTTGCTTCTTCGTAAATATTATATCTGAATCGAGCCATAGAATAAAATCATACTCACTACCTACGAATGGCTTTTGGGAAGCTGGTCCAAACGAGTCTCCTCCCAAACATAGATTTCGAACCTTGCACATACCCATCGTATCCGCGAAATTATAAACATACTCAATACCCTCGTTCGCGAGCATGATTAACAATTGCGACCATTGGCTCAACCAAATCATAGAGAACCGATTTCCCGGAACACAAATCATCAATTTCATGGTAGTAACTCCGACCAGTTTCCGCCTATGGCGGGTGAATAAACAAGCTCACTAAATCCATCCCCATACACTGGAGTAGGTAAAGTGAGTTCACAATATCGAAAAGGATTATCACTTGCATTCGCAATAATTTCGCACTTCACTCCAGCAGCAGCAGCACGGTCAACCTTGGACGACAACCCGGAAATCGTAAACGCTTGAACAGAGTTCACAAATATTACAACTTTCCCGGGAAACAATTCATTGAGTATTACCATACCGCCACCAACCAGTTTACCAATATATGCAATTAACAACTCGGGTTCCCCATGTGAAGAATTCAGTTGGATCTTAAATAGTATACTGTCCCGGTAGTCACCATCTGATTCACCAACTAACCGGGACTGTCCAACTATTCCTCCAATAAGGTCAAGTTGTGCTCCAAGTGCAAAAGTTATCAGTCGCCCTTTATAGGTATCGCTCACGGCAAACTCAAGAGATTGCATCTCATTGACGAATGCTGAAAGCGTTCCTTTAAGATTAGTATCGTTTGACTTCAGGACATCATGCCTATGCTCGAACTGCTCCAAGAGTAGTGCCAAAGCACGTGCGACATGATCGCTAATTACTATATCTACAAGTGAAGATCCCTCGTGATTTCCGAATGTAGGAAGACCAAGGGATTCCTGATCGATACGAAATCCATATTCTGATATGTCAAATCCATCACCAAGGGTATAAGTGCTCATTATAGTCGGGTCCTTTCAGTCGTCGTACGATTGACAGTGAAGAGCACAGTCGAATTATCACGCTTGTAGAATGTGATGTTGCCGCTTGAAGGATAATCAATAAGATAACGTCCATTCGCCATTGCCATAATAAACTCCAGGATCGTCTGAATAGTAATCCCATCAACAGTATCTATGAGTTGGAAATCAGACAAGTCGCCGGACGGGAGTTTAGCGACAACAGCTTGCACTCCTGCTGAAATAGCGACCAGCCCATCAGAACCGTCGCTCAATAGCGTGTTATTAGCTGTGACAACAGTGTCGACAGCTTGTAATAATGCACTAAATGAACCTACGATACCGTGTCCTGCCACTAATTCGTCCCAAACTGCATCGGCGATTGCTGCTGCGGTTACTGTTCCAGTCGTCCATGCTCCCGCACCATGTGAAGAAGTGAGTACACTATCAACATCAGCAGCAGTGATATCATTCAATCCAGCAATGTCACTCTGTACATCATTAATTTCAGATACGATCTGCGCTGGAAGTGTCGTGCCCGTGTCAACAAGTATTGCATCGACCTTTGTTTCCACAGCATCAACATTCGTTTCACTTGCCGGATCGGAAGGAAGATTATCCGTCTTTGCTTTGATCGCATCGATCTCGTCATCCTTCGCTGTCTGCACCGTGGAACCCATAATAAAGTTCGTAGGCAATTTCGTTTCAATGTTGTTTACACCAGTATCAATATTGTCAATATCAGTGTTGGCTGTTATTGCTGAATCGCAAGCTGATACAACATCAGCACTTGACAGATCGTTCAGCGCTGCGATGTCAGCTTGCACATCATTTATTTCACTCGTGATCTGCGCTGGCAGAGTTGCTCCGGTATCTGCAAGTATGCCCGTGACATCGCTTTCAATATCAGCAACAGCCTTTCCAGCAGTACCAGCAGCAACATGACCACTGAGTGCTTCATCCCAAACTGCATCAGCTATTGCAGCAGGTGTCGCACCAGTACCAGTTTGCCAGGAACCGCTGCCGTGTGCAGCAGTCAATGTAGAATCCACATCAGCAGCAGAAATGTCGTTCAATGCCGCTATATCTGACTGAACATCGTTGATCTCGCTCGTGAGCTGTGCAGGAAGTGTAGTTCCCGTATCAACAAGAATAGCTGCCGTATCTATTTTGATATTGTCAATTTCCTTTGCAGAAATATCTTTCGTGCTCGATCCACTCAGGACAAGCCCGTTTACAGACCCTCCAACGAATGCTCCATCCCCTGCTGAAGTTGCACGAAATCCATTCCCCGCTCCTGCTGCTAATTGTAAACCATGTCCAGAGCCAGATGGTACACACGCCATCGCAGCAGACGAACCGCCAGTGATATATAATGCATACGCACCACTCGCGCCGGAAGTAATCCTCAGCCCATAACCAGCTACACCGCCAACCACGGAAACTCCATCGTCATTGCTTGACTGAGCAAGAATACCCTTCGCATTATTTGAAGCTGCTTTGATTCCGTTTCCTAATGTGAATCCACCCAAAGCATATATACCATCGCCACTGGAACCACCCTCGGCGCGTATGCCAGCGCCAAGTGCATCACCAATCGCCTGAATACCAGAATGATTGTTTCCGGTTGCGGTTGCTTTGATGCCTGGGCCTCCATTGGCTCCACCACCGGGGTATCCTGTTGCATGAATACCAGCTTTATTAGTCCCTCCAGTTGTGTATATTCCATCATAAGCGCCCGATGCACTAACCTTCAAACCGTTTCCGGATGTACCACTTTCCAAATTCATACCATTGACAGATGCCGACTTAGCATGTATGCCGTCTCCTGTAGCACCGAAGGCTTCTGCGAGGATTGCATCGCCGCTTGTTACGCCTCCAGATATTTTTATTCCATTTCCAGTTGCTCCACCAATAGAATCGAGTCCATGACCAGAGCCATTACCTGTAAATTCTGCACCAGTGGCATTGGTTCCGGCTTGCGCTTTAAGTCCCGAAGTTACCTGCCCCTGAACGAGCAAGCCAAATCCACCAGTTGCTCCACCATACATACGAGCTCCGTGTCCTGTACCTTTGCCAATAGAATCAATACCAAATCCGCTCGTGGCCGCTTCAGCAACTATTCCATGCCCACTCGTAGAACCGCCGAGAGATTTTATACCATGTCCTGTTGTTCCTCCGACAAACTCTGCTCCATGTCCAGCAATACTTCCAAGAGCTTTGATTCCACTCAGACCACTTGCCAATGCAGCAGAGTAAATTCCATTTCCAGCGGTTGATCCACCAGTTGCGTTTATGCCATGCGAGTTTGCGCCTCCAGCAGCCCTGATACCAGCGCCCGAACCGTCCGCTATTGCAACAATACCATTCCCATTTGTACCACCAGCAGCCCAGAGACCACTTCCTGATCCTGCACTAATGGCAGAAATTCCATGTCCTGTTCCCCCTCCAGTAGCGGAAATTCCCGCTCCTGTAGCTCCACCAATACACGAGAGTCCAGCACTTGCGCCAACGCCTGTAAACTGAGCACCGGGGCCTGATGAACCGGCTGTTCCAATAATAGCTGGCCCACTGGTATTAATGATATTCAGTTGTTTAAGACTGAGTACCGCATTGTTTCCATCGGTATCGCTACCGTTAATCTGGCGCATATCAGCCACAACCGGACGTGTCCAGACGATGATTTCCTGATCGTCCCATTCCTTTGTTCCTGTTTGGTCAATGAATTGAATGATGATAGGATATTTATTATCATCAGGATTCAATTCTGTTGCTGTCAACGTGACCAATACTTGTGTTGTCGCTCCTGCAATAGCGGACGGCAATGTCCCAATGTTTGCGACATTCCACGTCCCTCCAGTGTGTCGAACGATTTTAACATCGCCAGCGGCAAGAGTTGGTGCAGCTTTATAGTTTGGCCGACTTGCTGCATTGATCAGCGGCACTACTACGAAGCTGGTTACATTTTGCTGTCTTGTGATTTCCATTCATTACTCCTTTATTTACAGATTATACTTAGCTACCCAACTCCAACCATAATACCATTACCAATTCCCCGCATCACTGGATGTGAACCAAAAAAATCGCTGGCAGGTGAAAACGGTGTCCCTGCACTTGAGAATGTCGATGGCGAATTAAAATTATTCCAATCGGTAGTTATTTGATCTGCCGTGAGAACAGCCTTTGCCACACGAAGCTCATCATACCCACCATCAAACGCGGCATCTGCGTGAACATGACCAATATTGATTCCGAATCCTGCCGTATTACCGATTGTTGCGGAGTAGCTATTTGTCAAGGCAGAAGAACCATTATAGTAAATTCTTCTTGTTGATCCATCATACGTCCACACTATTTTGCGCCATGCACCTGTTGTCCCTGTGCTCGGTCCCCAATCGTTTCCATTTATATTAAATCTGTGTCCATTCCCTTCAAATTTCTCACCATAGTCGGGTGCTCCCCAATCATTCGCTCCCTTACCCCATCCAGAACGGTATCCCCACGTATCAACTCTTTCATACCACATCATTGTTAGGGCTGTTGTTGCTTGAATTGCCACAATATTTGATGCGGTTAATACGTCACTCGATCCATTGAAATCTTGTGCCAAACTTCCAGAAAACGGTCCTGCTATTTGTGTGGATGCTCCCGATGCCGTATTATTATTGGTTGTGCTGTCTTTAACGGTGGAACTCGTCAAATCATTCATGTGATAAACAGCACCGAAACCTGTCCAAACATTATCAGAGCCGTATGTGCTGTTTCTTGCTGGCATTGTTTCAGATGGAGCATTGTACCAGATATAAATATCGGTATCTACTGCCGAGGACAGACTTGGAATCTTGACATAGATTTCAGCAAGCCCGTTCGCAGGATCATTGTCAAGTACGATCCTAACAGTTTCTACGCATCGTTGAGTCGTACCCGCAAGGTCGCTCGTCACGCGAATATCCCCACCATCAGACCGTGCAGGATAACTCCCATCAGCATCAAACATTTCCGATGGGAGTTGCGCAACCGTCAACAACACCACCTTATCAGTAAGTGTTGAAGGAACCTTTGTATGGTCGATTGTGAGCTTGCACGCACGACCCCAACCAGTAGGGAAAGCCATTTGTCAATCTCCTCTATGCGAGTTCAGCAAGCCATTTGTCTTTAAGACCGTTGACGAGATTCTGAATCTCTGTATCTGTCAACGTGTTATCGAATGAATTTGCGTTCGATGCTGCAAGGTGCGCGACAGTATAGAGCACATACGGCTCTGGTGTCTTTCTAATCAAACCAACGAGCTTGATTGTCGCGTTGTCAATCTCGGAATACCATGCTTGTGCGGCGACAAGCAATGCACCAAGAACCCTGCCCCTGAATTTTCTGGAATTGTACACCGCTGCACGCTCTGAAAGCGTCACATCCCACTTATCAACAGCGATGGTTTTCTTGGCGACCTGATTCTCGTCCTCGGTAGTGTCATAGAATGCTTGTTCGTCAATCTCACCCTCATTCCAGACATAGATCGCTTTCTTTGTTTCACGAGCAACCGGCTCTCCACTGTTTTCTGACAATCCATATTCCAGATAGTGAAAATGATAGAGGACTGGATTTGCGATACCCGGACGCGCAATTAGTTCGGGGTTGACTGAAATATCCAGTTCAAGATGCGCTGCTCTCAGATCGGAAAGTACATTCGCCAACGTCGCCATAAGAAACTCCTTTTATTAAAAATTAAAGTTCAATTATCCTTTACGGTGTCGGTACATTTACCCGTGCAATATTAAATCGTGCGATCGATGTAGGCCCTATTGCGATGTTTCCAGTTGCGTAATCACCTGGGTATGCCGGAGCTGGATCGCTTTCATCAGTGATCGCCCATTCTATTACAGCCGTAGCTATTCCCGGGATTACGAAAATGGAATCATAAAATCGCTGTTCAATCAAATCCTTTCCAAGAGGTGTATTTGATTCACCATAGTCCACAAAACTCTGAGCCACTAATGCAGTGCCGTTCACTGGAAATGCTTCCTCTAAATATCTTGTAATTGTGATATGTGCGTAAACCAACTTCGGGACTGGACGCGAGTATTTGATCGTATGATCTATACCTTGTGAATCTGGGACTGTATAGCCTGCTCCACCATTAGCATTTCCAACAGTTTGAATTCCCGCAGCCTTTACTTCCCAAATCTTTTCCGCTATTTCCTGATCGTCGCCACCCTCTACAATAGCTTCAAAACTATGTGGGAGGCGTCCAGCACCGTCTACACTGTCAGTATCATTTTCAAAAACTGTACAGTCAACAACACCAGCAATATCATTAAGGATTCGCGCTTGTATAGTCTCAACAGTTGCGGACCCGCGCGACTGCAAACTTGCTTCTCTACGTGCGCGAGCTTCGCCATCTGTTTCAAGGTCTGTACCTAAAGTGGCATCCTGTAAATTCTCTACACGATCCCAACCGGATACAGGAGTTTGAATTATATTAAGAGCTCCTTCAGTGTACACAAGTAAACCATCTACGGGCCCGGGAGCTGCGATTGGTCCGGTAAGATCAGCTCTGAATGTTACGGGGGATCCAAATTCAGTTAATGATAATGAACCCGCGACCAATATAATTGGATAGCCAATTTCATTTTCATTATCAGTAAGACGGAAAGTCCCATCCAGGTTATCCTTCGCAACCATAGCAGTAGAACCTGTCAAGGCGTCGTTGATAATCGAAACGAGATCGGTTGCAATAGCTATTTCGTCTCCAGCACTATTGGATGTGAAGTCCTCTCCATTGATCTTAACTGTATACGCTGGATCACCATCAGCAGTTAATTCGATCGTGCATCTTAAAATATTAGCTTGATCAATTGTGACTGCCGCTGCGGTACTAAATATATTTTCCGTATTTTCAACTTTTGCAGTAGAGCCTAAAGGAATAGAAGTTCCTTGTGTCCCGAAGCAGCAAGCGACAACAGACGAGTTCGATGCAGCTCGTCGCGTTAATCCTACAAGCTGGAGGATATTATCCATTGACAAATCTGTTGCGAACTTTGTCTGGCTGTTGTAAAGTAACTCCACCAGCTCCCACACATCAGCAGTTTCCTTGGCGAATGGACCTATCAGCCCTCCAAACGTGGAACCCTCGTCGGTGCGAGGCGTGCCAAATATTGTGGCAAGTGCATCTTGAAGACTACTC
>Ga0307376_10004613_pt1 | contig 12576 bp, 22 predicted proteins | sample TR2MG_FD_202536 | JGI IMG/M metagenome (GOLD analysis project Ga0307376, IMG submission 202536) | Soil microbial communities from Risofladan, Vaasa, Finland - TR-2 | ecosystem: Environmental > Terrestrial > Soil > Coastal area > Acid sulfate soil | place: Finland: Risofladan, Vaasa | collected... | reverse complement strand
CAGAGTTTAGGGGTAAGCTAATGCTGCTTCAGTGTGGCAAAGCTGATGATGTTGACTTCTATCAGGAAGATGATTGCATCTACGTACTTTCAAGGAACTATTCTTTTGAGTACATTGGGCTAGAAGTCCATGACAAGAAAACCTTAGAGGAAATTGCAAGTATATTCTTGCAAAGTGGAGACGAAATCCACGAGGTTCTTGGCAAAAGGGGCATTGGTCGAAGCGCATGTAATACAGTTAAACTTTTGAAGGAGTACTGTTATGATTAAAGAAATTGAAGCAATACTTGAAGCTAAAGGCTTGTCAACAAACAGCATTATTTTAGTCAGCACGCCTAATAACACCACAGGTTGGCGTAACTTCTGTCTTGAGCCAGAGAAAGTTGATAACTTAACCATTCTTGGGAGGGCTTGGCAACTTATTTACCATGAAATCAATGACCATAGCTGGTGGGAGTTCATAGAAAAAGAGCCACCAATTATGCTTGACAAAGAGAGTGCTTCTGCCTTATATTTAAGTATACTCAAGACACAAGTTCTTGACTCTTTATATAACTGCTATAAAGGCGGCTTGTATGCTAGAGGTTCAATTGTTGGACTTGTGTCAGGCTTAATGTCTACAGGCTGGACGTTTGCAGCTGTCCTTGAAGTTCTCAAGATAATCGTGGTTAAGAGGAATGAGACTGACTTAACAGAGGAGATGGTAATAAACTGCCTCCCAGACAGCTGGAAGGCAGCTTGGGAAAAGATTATCTAATACGCTTGAACCATTCTTCAGCATCGGAGCCCTGTGAAGTACCTTCTTCCAGGGCTTCTTTTGCTTCATCCTCATTAAGATAAGCATCACCTTCAAGGCTGATCTTCTTATATATCGTACCTGGCTCAAGTCCAAGTCTAGCTTCTTCATCTGCGAAGATTATATTCGGACCTTCAGGGTTGGTTACCATCGCCCAAACTTCCATTACTTTATCAGCAATCTCCTTTTGGCTGTCGTTAAGGACTATATGACGATGCGAAGCACACTTTAGTGGTTGCATAGTACCCTGACCTAACAGCTGCTCAATGCCAATGAAGAACGGTTCACCGAACGGCACACCAAGGAGCCAACCATAGATTACAACCTGTAATTCCCAATCTTTAGAGAGTCTTGCTCCAGCATTATACAAGATGCCCTCGTAAGTCTGCATAATTATGTTCTTCTTAGGAGCAATCTGCTTACCAAGTGTATCCATAGTCCTTAACCAACCACCCTTTGCAGAAGCCATCTTCTTAGCGCAGTAACCATTGACCTTCCAGTCAAACACAACATGTTTACCAGACCTATGCTTGAAACAACAGTCAGGTTTGCCTAGCAAAGGAATAGCACCGAGTTGCCCGTGGAAAGTAATATCACCCTGTACTGTTAGTTCAAAGCGTGGATCATCTTCAGCTTCAGCCAGTTCCTTCATCAGGTTAGCTAGGGCTCCTACCCTTTTGTATTCAGAAAGTATCCACATGCCGTGTTCTCGACCCCAATCAAGGTTCTGAGGTTCGACCTGCGACCGCAAAACCTTCTCCAAGTCGAATTTATCAGCATAGCTACTACCTTTGCCATAAAGACTTTCAACAATATAATTCTTGACGTAAGCATCGAAAGCTGAACCAGCAGCCATCGGAGCAGTCTGTGGGAACTTTGGAGGTCGATTTGTACACAAACGATTCAGCACAAACGTCCTCCTAGCTTTAAAGTACTGATCAATAGACGTAGGACTCAAGTAAGTTGGAACTCTTTCAAACATCTTCCATCCTTTCTTCTAGTTTTTCAACTCTTTCTGTAAGTCTTTCAAGATACTTAGCACAATACTTTTTCCAGTCTTTATTGGTTGTTTTAACTGGATCTACACCTAATGTAATTGGCTCATCGTTTTTAAGTATATGAATTATTTGAGCATAGATTGGGCACTGAAGATGAGTTATGTGCTCATCATGGTGATATAAAGCCTCTTTATACATATACTTCATCTGTCGAAGGACTTTATTTAGATTACGATCATCTAAATCAGTATACTCAACAGTTTGCCTATTTAAACTGAAGGCAGATATGATTTTACTCTGCTTCATTGCATTAAAGAAGTCATTAAAGACCAAGTCAATGAAACTATTTTTGAACTCATTATCACTTCTTTCTGTATTACCATACAGCTCAAAAACTTTATCAACTACTTCCTTCATTATCCTCTCCTTTCAAAAAACTATGTAGCAACACTGCTTATGCTTTAGTTTAAACTCCTCAAGAGTACGTGAGTCGTCAAACTTCCTTGGTACAGGTATTGGTTTTAACAGTTGGAAAAAGTACGATTGTGCTGCCACAACTTTGAACCGCCTACCAAAACATCTGCCTGAAAAACCTCGATCTTGTACTTTATCAGCAAAGATTCCTAAACTGTCAAAAATTTGCCAAGGTGTCCTGTTAGAGGTTTTCCTTATAACTATCTCAGGTGGGTCATCGTCATCAAAGCAAATGAAAAAGTCATCGCCTTCAAATTCAGGATTTTTGTACATTTTTCCATCAGTAGCTTCAACCCAAGTTGATACTAAACTCATCTTAAAGCCTCCAATTCTTTTTCTAATTTATCACAAGCTTCAGCATCATGGCGGTCGCCAGCTGCACGCATAGCCTTCTTAATCTCCTCGCGTTTATGTCGCTTTGGATTAAGCCAATTAGTTACAGCTTCTTTGCTTCCCCAACAATTACTTGGTAATTCATTATAGACATACTGTACTATCTCGAAGATTCTACCTCGATTATGCTCGTCAGCTCTACCAAGAGCTTCAGACAAATTGTTCTCCAAGACAGCTCGCAGAAAGCTGCCTGTCGGAATTCTGTGCTCAACGTACCTTTGTAATGATTCTATGATATATTGCATGTTAAAACCTCTTCTTATTTTCAGTGATTAAATCAGTAAGCTTACCACGTCTAAGCAAATCAATCAAGGCTTGAGCACACTCAAAACAAATATCAATTGGATTTTTTGAGTACTCTCCATCTATATGATACCAATGCTCTAGTGTTGCACCAGCAACCCCAGCACCACCAAACTCCCAAGGCGAAGAATTATCTGGCCAACGAGCTTCATTGCCACAAATATCACAAACTAAGCGAGTTCGCTCTTTTACCTCTCGAACAACTTTACTAAGTGTTGTGAATTCTTGCATGTTAAGCTCCCATTAAAAGGATTTCTTCACAACCATACACCTTTGTCTTTCCACAACTTTCACATTCGTAACCTCTTGCATCAGGTTCAATGCCATAATGTATTTCTCCACAAGCAATACACATGCCAACATTGCAAACACCTGCTTCCAAGGCATCTAAGGCAGCGTCAAAAACTTCAGTTGGTATCTTCATCTTAGTACTCCCTTAAAGCTTCGTCGTAAGCATCTTCAGCATTGATACATTCTTCGCACCTTCTCTGCAAGCCAAGTTCATCATCATGCTTAAGTGGTACGTTAAATACTACACAATGTCTTTTCTGAGCGTACTTACAAAAGTAGCAGAAGTATTCTTTAGACTTAATCAGTACCTCAAGCTGCCTGAAAACTGGTTCATCTTGACCAGCATCTTGAAGATTGACTTTCTGCTCTTGCATTTGTTCGTATGTAAGAGGGTCAACCTCATAATCTTCAACACCAAAGTACATTGTAAAGCACATAATATGAACTCGACTATCAAACTGAAAAGCAGCTTCCCTGTACTCAGTCCATTTCAACATGTCTATGAAGTCTTTTGCGACCCACTTATCATCTTTCTTAACTAAGTATTTCATTACTCATCCTCCTTTGCTATTTTGCAAAGTTCCTTATAAAGGCATCAGCTTTAGACACACAAACATCTGCTTCACACAAAGACTGTTCAAGTTTACTAAGACCAAAAAGTCTTGCAGCTTGCCTTATATGGAATAACTTTTGACCCATAGTTTCTAAGCCTTCCAAAGTGGCTTCCTTCATCCTTCTGTATTCGTCGATTTTAATTTTATATTCTCGCTCTTCTTCTGTTGGTTCAGCTAACTCGCCATCTAAAGGTGCCCAACCAATGATATTATCATGTATATAACTGTTACCAGCTTCATCTCTAAGCTCAAAACGCTCACCAAATGGAACAAATGTTAAGACACGATACTCATCTTTAAATGATACAAGTATTTTTTCATTCATACAAGGTTGTCTTGCACCAAATGTTGTCAGCTTAATCATCGTCACGTTTCCTCCAATAACGAGCCTCTTGAGGCACTCCATCCTTCGTTAAACAACGGTACTTAAACGTTACTCTTGATCCTCTCGGAAAGTTGCTTGCTTCAATATGCTCTGGCAACTCTTTTCCAGGGTTCACCAGTGCCCAAGCATAACCGTCAACATTTAATAGTCTTTCTTCATCAGTAAATCCAGAAAGTTCTAGTCTTACTCCACTATCAAGCTGAAGGATAAGGGCTCCCATCTTACCTAAGAGCTTCGAGCCTTTATCAGTTTCTCTTCCAGCTGTATAACCAACGACCGTGCCTTCCATGTCCTTCAGGGGTTTTACTCGCACAGCATTGAAGTTCCTTGTAGGATACCAAGCCATGTCATTACGCAAGACAATACCTTCCCCACCCTTACTCATAATTCTGTCTAAAAACTCTTTAATAACTTCATCAGCGGTTTCGTCAAGTCTGATCTGCGGAACTATCTCAATAACTTTGCCCCAATAACCTGTATTGATGAAGATACCTAGAACTTCATTAAATGGAATTGGTCTTATAAAGTATGTATCAATATTAGGTCTTTTCATTGCCCATTCAACAAAACCAAAGAACTTCTTCTTATAGTTGGTATTCTTAACCTCACGGTTTTGTAACCAGTTTGAGTAAGAAGGTATATCAAAGACATGGAACTTAACCTCCGACCAGTCTGAGCTGCCGTCCATCTTCTTAATGATAGAAGATAAGTCCTGCCTATGACCCTCCATGTAAAGCTCACCAACAAGTGGACAACTTGGTAACGTATTAAGCCACCAAATAGGTGCATGATAGACATTTGCGTATGAAGTCCATAGACCAGTAGAATACTGAGCAATCTTAAATCGTGCATCACCGTCTAAGTTTGCCCAAGGTACTTCGGATTTCGGCAGACCTCTTGTAATACCACCATCCCACAAGGCAAAATGACCATCAAGCTTCTCGCTCATCCACCTTAGACTTGTCTGATGTTTCTTCAGATTTAGGTCTTGTGCTTTCTGTATGAATTCAAAAGCCATTAAAATTGCTCCTTTCGCATTTCAGCTCTTTCCCTTATCTTCTTAATATAGTAACTGAGCAATCTTGTGCTCATGTTTACTTCCTTAGCTATGATACTGTTCTTGACTCCCTTTGATATTAACGTCAAAATCTTAACCTCAGTTTCAGAACACTCTAGAATCTCGATGATTCTTTCCAGTGTAAGCTCAGACTTCTCTGGCTTCGGTGGTTCTATAAAATCATCTTTCAAAGGTTCTGTTTGAGGATACGGAATTTCCTTACGCCGTAAATTTGATAGTGTTCGCTTCTTAATGATTACTGTGTTCTCCAGCAAAGCTGCTGAATCACAGTTCCTCCAGATTGTCCTTGCTGCCAGTCTTTTAAATTCCTGTTCACTCCTCTCATGATAACTGTTCCAAGCTCTCACCAATCCTACATTTGCTGCACTCTCCAAGTCGTCTTTAAGATGACGACATGTCGGGTGCTTAAGCAAATAAAGATTAGCTAAGCTCTTAGCATACTTGTAAAACCTGTTAATTTCATGCTTCTGCATTATTGTCACCCATTAATCTCCTTCCTATTATTGCAAACACGACACCTGAACGAACATTTGTTTTTAATGCTTTTGATAAAATTACTCCAGCAACAAACAAGTTATCATACTCCTGTATTATCTCCATGATAGGTACAAAGTTTACTTTAATAACCTTGCATAAATCTGCTTTTGTTGCCGGTGGCATGTCAATCTTAAAGTCAACTAAGACTTGATCGCAAATTAACTCCATCTCCGACCTACTGCCTGCAAACATAATCATACTATTATCAAAGCCTCCTCTATATTAAACTTGTTGTCATCAAGTGAGTATATTTCACCTTGAGGATCATAGATTTTAAGACCATCCCAAGCTACAGCATGAGGTAGATTATCTCTACTGCCTAGAAGTATACCAACATTCTTGGCAATAATAGAGTAGAAGATAAAGTCTTTTGAGGCTTTGTTCCAAATCTCAACCACAGGTTGATCTAGCATATGACAACCTATGGTGGGATTTTTCTCAACAGTAGCAAATAGCTGATTAAACTCAAAGAACATGAGAGCTTGAATCTCAGCTACATGGACTCCCCGCAAGCAGAAAGGCTCAGGAACATCCCAAAGCTTCTCATTGAAGTTAGGAAAAATCTGCTCAAGTTGAATATTGGGGATTTCCGTAACCATTGATAAGGCTGCGATTAAGCAATTAGAACCTGTAATTAATTGCATGGAAAACCTCCATTTCTAACCTAATTATACCTTATTTATAGCACTTTGCAAGAAAATTCTTCAAACTTTTGACATTATTTTCATCAGCTTTTGCGTGCTCATCGTTCCAATGCCTTGGATACAGAAATGCTTTACCGCCACAGGCTCTAAATTCCTCAACAATTGCTGAACAATCATCTATCAAGATTGTATCAGGTCTTGCAAGGTGATGCTTGGATTCTACGAAGAACATATTCTCTGTTTTGGTTTGAGGATAGTGCCACTGAAGCCACTCAAACTTACCCTTGATGCACATTTGTGAAGATGGCTTAGACAAGATGTTAAGGTCACCATACTGTGTAACCAACTCAACAATCTGGTCTGCTTCCTTGGTCTTCTCCAAGTTTGCCCACCAATCAATAGAAAGATTCTCCCACTTGTCATGAGGAACACCGTACACTTTAAGCAGGTTGTACTCTCCTGGCTCCCAAGGTATTACAGGTTGGTAATCTCGCTGGATTTGCCCAACCAAGTCTACAAGTATACCATCCATGTCAACGTAAATCTTCATTTAGCTTATCCTCAAGTTGAGATTCAAGTACTTCGATACACTGCGTAGCACACTCTTTCAATTCTTTAGCTATGCCACAAGCAAAGACAACAACCTTCACACCGCGCTTCATAGCCCAATGTACCACTGGAGCTAAATCAGAGTCAGCAGTACCGAGTACAACAATGTCAAGTCGGTCTATGCAGTCCACAACATCCATCGCAATAGTAACGTCATGGTCTGCTTTCCTCTTAACTTTGCCATTGTTGATCCACTGCTTTGGCTCTTTAAAGAAACAAGTGAAACCTATTTGCTTTAAGGCGCGAATAAAATTGGTGGCTTCACCATCCATCTGAGCACCATAAGCATTACAAACTTGAATGTCACCCAAGTCTGCGAGGAAATCAATGTATGAAGTATAGTTTAACTTTTGTAAATTAAACTTTTTACCTATACAGTAGTATAGATTACTTATATCACAGAATACGCCAACTCTTTTTGGCATAACTAGCCTCCTTCACCTTTTGTTCGAGTCATCATCGGCAAGTATTGATACCAATTAGGACTCTTGAATAGCTTGTCATACTCAGCCTCAGTAGCAGCAACAAGTATCCAAACTCCGCTGCCATTCGCACAGAAAAGTGGAAAGTCTTCAAGTTGAGCTGGTGTAAATGATGAACCAGTCGGGCATTTTACTTCAACCCAACGCTGCCCATACCTTCTGTGGCAAACAAACAGGTCTGGCATACCACTTTGATACATGTTTCCGTGGGTTGGCTTAACAAACCACTCTTTAGCGCGGAGCATTATGATAATATCTTCCTGAATCCTACCTTCAGGACCGCCTTTACGTGTCTCTTTAGGTTTAAACTTTCTCATACTCCTGCTCCATCATCAGGATTTGAAGTGTTATCATCTGAATCGCTTGCTTCAGGCTTGATATCGAGGGGTTTGGATTCTTCAGGTGTACTATCGCTTGATTCTGGTAGTAATCCTTGTTCTCCACTTCCGCTAGAATCTTCAGTATTCCTGGCTTCTTCGGGTTGAATCGGCAACTTGCTAGTGTTTTCTGGATTTCCGTCGCCTTGAACATGGTTTTGTCCTCCTGTTAATATTTGCTGCATAACTTTACCTTGTGAGTTAATAACATTAGCCATCTGCACAATGGCTCCTGATACCTTGCCCATTTCAAACTCTAAAGCAAGTATCCTATCGTGCATAGTTTGTTTATTTATCGGTGTTATTCTTGGCTTTTTGTTTCTCACGTTTGAGTCTCTCCTTCTTAAAGAAAATGTGTTTATTGGTCATCATCATGTTTCTAATCCGCTTCTTACACAGATTAAGAAGTTTACACTCCCTGTACTGAGAGTCAGAACCACTGTCAGCATATCGCTGCCAAATTTTCTCAGGTAACAGCCTTCTAATTTTGGTATAATCGAAGCAGAGAATTTTAATTTGATACAGCCAAACAAGTCCTTCCTTCATAATAGCTTCGGTCATCTTCCGCTTATCATCAACTGGTATGACAAGCTCCCGTAAATTAATCTTTTTTAAGATTGCATTTACTTCAGGCAGGATCTTTTCCATTTCTTCCTGAATCTGTGCTTTTTCCATCTTCAACCTCCTTCTCTTTCCGCTGAATGCCTCGAATTAATTCTGTTCGAGTACTCCTTGAATACTTTGGGACTCTTAATTTTTGTGCAACTTCTTTAAGTTTATTTGTTGAGAGACCTTCCAACTCTTTTTTCTCAACCTTATCCATAACTTTTTGTAGTCCTACCTTATCATTAGTGTAAAGTAGAATCCAGAGTTCATGCTGCTCATCTACATCCGAGTCTTCCCAAATGCCTGCGAACTTATCGCTCATGAGGATAGCATCTAAAGCCCTTGTATCCAAAAATCTTTCATGAAAATGCTGTCTAATTTTATCTAAGCTCATTTACTTGCCCAACTTTCCATGTTTTCATGCCAATCTATTGCGAGCAGTGGTACTAAAGTCTTCATATCATCAACAAAGTCATTCACAATCTTAACAATCTGAGGTACAACCTCTTTCACACATGGAGTTTCAAGTTCATCATGAATATTAAGAAGCTGTACCAACCATTTATGTACGCCACAAGGTTGAACTTCCCATATCGCAACTTGCAAGGCCTTCAATATCTGAGCACCGAATGCTTGGATTTCATGGTTAGCGGCAGCTCTCATGTTAGCGGCTTGTACCCCAAAGGCTGCCGCAAATACTGCTGACCTTAAAGCTCCAGCTACAAGTTGTTCTCTATCACGACGCTTAACTTTAACGTTAAACTCCATCCACTCCTTTGGTGGATCTTCAGCTAAATCGTATAATGCTTTACAGATTTGATTCTCAAGAGTAAAGTATCTTTTAAAACCAAGTTTAGATTCTGCGTAGTCGTGAGGTGTTGCCCAAGTAACAATGGTTCCTATACCACCATCCTGTCGCATTGAGCAGAACTTATTGAAAATCTTTTTTCTTTCCTCACCCCAAACTATAAAGTCTCTATTCCAAATCTTCAAAGCACTCTCAGCAGCAGTCTTTGATATTGCTACTCTTGTTACAAGAGTACTAGCATCACCACCATACAAGAGAGCGAATACACCTTGCTTTGCCCTTGAATATAAATCTTGCTCACCCGATAGACCTTTAGTAGCAAGGATCTCTTCGTAAGTATGGCCGGGGAATAGGTATGTACCAAACAAAGCATGTATACTTGTTTTAACCCAACCTCGACCTTTACATTCTTTGCACTTCAAGTCAAGCGCACCGCATTTATGGCAGATTCTTTTTGAAGTCAGGATCTCTCTAAGTTTAGGATCACCATAGACGGCATCAGCAAGGCCGACTTCAAAAGAATCGAAGTCACCTCCACTAAGAATCATACCATCAAGTGCCAAGGTGAAGCAGTCTCGGACTTCTTTAGCTCGTTGAATACCCTGTGGATTCAAGTCATCGTCACCTGACATACGGGTTGATTTAGCACCAATAATTTTGAATGAAGCATGAAACCTACCAGCTGATAGCAACTTGTTAAACAAATTAATGTCTTTGCCTGCATGTCTTAAATCGAGGACTTCTCTTGCTCGTTTAGCTGCTGGGTGAAACTCATCTGTTTCAACAAAACCATTTTCATCGCAGGCTTCGCAGCCAAGTCCTCCGCACTTAGAACAAATTTCCGTTACTCGCCAATTTGAAATTGGCTCTAAAAGCTTGCCATCAGTGGTCATCTTATCATCTTTGACAAGGGCGAGCTGCTCTTTCTCGTCCATAACCTCACAAAGCCAATCCAAAACCCTCTTTGGGGAGTTAGCTTGGATTTGAGCATTCTCTATCTCTTTTAATCTAGCTTCTTTAAGTGCTATAAGTTTCTCAGTGTCAATAGCAAAGCCTCGCCACCTATTAACGGCAACCATGCAAGCCAAGATAGAATCAATATCATTAGTTTCAGGTCTACCAAAGTGCTCAAATAACATTCGAGTATACACCACATCATTAGCAGCATATTCTCGTGCCTCAGAGTTATATCCGAAGTGAGTTATCCAACTAGACACTTTCTCAGGCCAAGCACCATGCCAGTCGTCAGGAGTACCTACAGCATATGCGAAAGGTGCATACCCAATTTCTGTTGGTTTAAGCTTGTCTGGAATGCTAAAGGGTTTAATCTTGGACTTGTCTACATCTAAGCAGTCCATAGCTAAGGCTTTTAATGCCGTCGATGGTGAGAACTTTAAAACTAAGTTCTTAACTTCAGGCCTTACAAAGCCAAGTTCATCTTCAACATCCTCAATATGCCATTGCTTACCTTTACGTTTTTCAAAAAAGATTTCTTTTAACTTAATACGATTTTCTAATTCAACAATAAGTGCTTCTGATAAAATAGTAGGAACTCTTTTGATCCTTATGTCGTCCCTGTCCATTAAACTTTGATACTCTGTCTTCCTTGCATGGAGCATCACGTCAAAGCATCTCTGCGGCTTAATAACTACAGGACAATCCCGACCAGTAAATTCATACGCAGCAACCTCATTGATATGGTCAATTGGATAAGCGTCAGGATCACGAAACTGAATTAAAATTGTATACAGTTTGTAAATGTGAAACCAATCGAAGGCTATATTGAAACCAACGATACCATCAGGCTCATTGACAAAGTCCTCTATTAAGGAGATGGTGTCACAAACCTTGTTAGTCCACACGTTCCAGATTTCAACTGGCTCATCATTGCGAGCATACTGTATTGTAACAGCAATTCCATAGAAACCAACACATTCAACGTCGAAAAAGTACATTAGTTATTACTTTCAAACTTAATACTAAAGTCAACAAGCATGTCATTAACGTTAACTACACTGCTTTCTTTAACTGATTGAAGAAAATACTCAATAAGTACTAACCTAGAATTGCACTTAGAGCAGTCCAAAAAAAACTGATTTGTTTCTACTGAGTAGAAAAGGTGATCATACGTATGCTCGCAAGTCATTAATTTTTCCTCGCCAGTTCTGCTTCTGTTTCATCTGGAGTAATTCCTCGCTCATCAACAATCGGAGGAGCATACCAAATCTTATCATTAAGTTTAGCATAGTATGCACAGTCATTAAAAAGTTCATCACTTGAAATATTAGCTGTACACCATGCTAGAACTCTACTGTGCAAGCCAGGTCCAATTGTTTCCATTATATGATCCAGCATACTAACCATTTCACCGTGACTTCGTTTAGCGCGCCTAGAAGTATTCTTTGCCCGATGCCTATCAAGAATCTTGGGCTTCTTTTCCCCTCTTACTTTAGCATCTTTTACTTCTCTTACATACTGGTAGACATCCTCTCTGGTTCCCTTTTTCTGAATCTGCCAGAGGTCTACAATATCCTGCTGATTTAAAACACCAAGGGCTGCTTCTTGTTGAACATCCTCTGGCAAGTCAAGCAGGTAAAACCTTGATCTAAGGTAACCCCAAGATTTCCCTAATGTGGCTTCAAGAACACTTCTGCTAATACCAGCATTTTTAATGCGTTCAAGAGCTTTGGCTTCTTGCAAAATATTCAAGTCCTTTCTGTTAATATTTTCAGAAAGATTGAACATTCTAGCTTCAGCAATTGTCATATTCGGCCTAACAATTGCATCAATTGTTTCTGACTGGTTAACTGTAAAAACTGCCATCTGCCGTCGATAACCAACTACGAGCAGATACTCTTCTTTGTTTTCTACGCCAATATGTAAAGCATTCTTAATGTTTCCAGACAAAGGAATCACAACAACTGGACTGATAAGTCCATGACTTTGAATGTCTTTAGCCAATTCAATAACTTCAAGTGGAGTTATCCATCCACGACTGTTGAAATCAGCATCAGCCAAAATCTGTGACTTCTTAAGCTTTAGAATCTCATTCATACTTTTCTCCTTTGATTAAAAGAATGCCCTAATGTATATAACGGCACTTATTCGTACTTCGGAAACTAATTTTCATCACTCCATAAATTTCTTTCTAACTTACCACTATTTAATGCGTCGGATAATTC
>Ga0307376_10004612_pt1 | contig 12577 bp, 10 predicted proteins | sample TR2MG_FD_202536 | JGI IMG/M metagenome (GOLD analysis project Ga0307376, IMG submission 202536) | Soil microbial communities from Risofladan, Vaasa, Finland - TR-2 | ecosystem: Environmental > Terrestrial > Soil > Coastal area > Acid sulfate soil | place: Finland: Risofladan, Vaasa | collected... | reverse complement strand
TATACGAAGGATTTTGTAGTAGATCGACACACCCCTCTAATACGTCATTAATATAGGCACACCCCTCCCCACCCGCAACTTTAAATTCAAATCGTTTGCCAGCAACACAGTGCATAGCCGGGATATCTTCAAGATACCCAAAACCACTATCATATAATCGTATATAAAAAGACGGATTTGATAGACAGGTCATAGCTACATACGTTGTTGGCAACTTTGTATCAAACCCCATACCATAATTTCCATATGATCCCTGTGTGGTAACGTAACTATTCCCACCGGTGGCATTTTGATTCCAAGAGCATGTTGTTGATCCAGAAAGACAAAGAACATGTGCACTAAAATCCGGTGCGTTTTGAAAATCAAGTACCAACCCCTGCACACCAGTAACCAGCACCATCGCAGCCAGCAGGATCAGGAGGTAGTGTTTCACAGCAACCCCCTCCGCTTGAGGTACTGTTCATATGTTTCATTATCGCGTTTCTTTTTTCGGAGTTTTTCTCTGGCAGTAAAAGTGAGCTGAATACTTGAGTACCTGCGTTCACTCATAAGAGAGTCTATAGAACGGGGATAGTATAAAATAGTATTGTGGGGATTACTGCGTCTGCTGATCCGTTAATATTGAGTAGTCTTTCAGCTCCGGATAATCAAGCCGGGCATTTGACACGATCATCAGTTTGGGATTATCTGTATCTTTCAATGATCGATAATAAAAGTGCACATGGTTCCAGCGAAGCGGGAGAAGATGGTGCACCTGTTTGATATCGTTCATGAAATTGTGTTTTGTCCAGTTCTCCATTAACACAACCTGGTTTCGTGCAGCGTGGAACATATTGGTTAATGCCGTCAGGTGGTTGTTATCGGTTTTCATGTGCATTAGTACCGCCTGTGTGAATACAACATCGGCAACCGGATAATCAAATATATGCGGTTGGGCGATATCCAGTACCTTAACTAGGGAATTAAGATCTGGATGTCGTTGGTGCAGGAGATCAACCTGCTGTTGCGAGATGTCAATACCGAACTGTCGTATTCGTGGGGCGAGTAATGATATGTTATGCAGGTGATCCCCACCACCACATCCGATCTCCATGATACATACCGGATGTAGTTGTATGATCGTTTCGTACAGGAGCTGGTGATTGGGATGAAGGGGTTTGATAAAGGTCAGATATTCGATATTGCCGTTGGTAATTTTACAGTCACCACGGTTAAGAACCATCGTGTGAGTTTTGGCGATATCTTTTAGTTCGCCTTTGTAATGATCGGAATAGTGATCCCAGTTGAAATCGTCTTTTGATTCGGATCGGTGTATCAGATTTCCGATAATAGTTTTTGTATGGTAGAGCAATGTATCAAACATTATTCACAACTCCTTTTTTGGATTCGGGTTTGTTTTACAGTTTTTCGCAAAAGGATCTTTCTGGATAAGTTTATGATCGATATCGGGAAGTATTGACGAGTAATATTTAATCAGATTTTTTATACTGGTTGCCATTGGCGTAAAAGGATAATCCCCAATCTCTTTTATCAGCCGTGAGTTATCCCCACTATATTCACGATTTAATCCATCGTTCTCTATACAAATATCGGATTTGAAATCAGATAAAGAATTAATTAATTGGGCGATTGAAACCAGATCTGTCGATGAAGATGGCGTGATATTATATGCCGAATACTTGGGAACGTGGGTAAGAAAATACTCAATAATCTTTGGGAAGTCGTCAATATACAGCCAACTAAAATTGACATTCTGCCGAATAGTTATTGGCATGTGAAGCAGGTTTTTTACAATTGCGTTGGATATGAATTTGAATTCATAATCTTCATATTTTCCAAACACTCCAAACAAACGCAGGCAGTACATATTTAAAGTTTTATCAATGTATGTTGAGGCAATATATTTTGAAAGTCCATAGTTATCGGCGGGAATGCTCTTTCCAAATTCGTTTTCACTTACATTCTGGAGATTGTGATTCTTGTTATATTCTGCTCCAGATCCCAAAGTAATCAGTCGGGAATATCGGTCCCGATTTTCTGCAAGATTAAAAAACATCTGTGTGTTCTTTTCAATTACTCCCAGAGTTACCATAGTTTTTCTGGTCCCGCCAAAGTTGGCACAATGAATTACCATATCAATATCATTCTTTAAGAAAAACTGGTTGACTTCTGACCGAGATAATAAATCAAGATCATTGTGTGATGGAGTAAGGAGAGTGAACTTCTGTTTTAGATACTGTGCAATGTTTTTTCCGATGAAACCCGATGCCCCGGTAATTAATATTGTTTTATTTGGATCGGATGGAACTGTTGCTGTGGTATCAGACATGAATTTGTTTCTCCATGAATTGACAAATAACATCGCACATAAAATTCATTTTTTCCTGATTAATTCCCGGATATACTCCTATCCAGAAAACATTTTCCATCACAAGATCGGTATGTTCCAAGGTTCCTGCGATACGATAATGGATATCTGTATATGCTGGTTGTTTCAAGAGATTCCCCCCAAAGAGCATCCTGGTTGCAATTCCGTGCTGTTCTAAAAAAGTAACGATATCTGCCCGGGTGAAAGGTGCATCGGTTCTGACCATAAGAGGAAATCCAAACCAGCTCGGGTCAGCACCGTCTACCGTTGAAGGAAGGATAAAATATCGAGAATATCTCTTACATACTTCCATCAGTAGGGCAAAATTCTGTTTTCTCTGTTCTATAAACCCCGGAAGTTTATAGAGTTGGGCAACCCCAATTGCCGCCTGCATATCGGTGACTTTGAGATTGTATCCAATATGAGAATAGATATATTTATGATCGTATCCTGCAGGAAGATTCCCTAATGTCCATCCAAATCTTTTCCCGCAGGAATTATCACAACCGGGTTCACAATAGCAATCACGTCCCCAGTCACGGAATGACATGATAATCTTTTTGAGAAGAGGATCATTTGTAAGAACTGCTCCACCTTCTCCCATCGTAATATGATGGGCGGGATAGAAACTGCATGTGGACATATGGCCGAATGTCCCGGTGAATTTTCCCTGGTATCGTGATCCAAGGGCATCGCAATTATCTTCAATAAACCACAGATTGTATTTCTTTACCAGTTTGGAAATCTGGTTTAAATCGGCAGGATTTCCCAGAGTGTGCGGGATAATAATTGCTTTTGTTTTATCAGATATTGCATTCTCAATCTGATCCACCTGAATATTGTACGTTCCAAGTTCAACATCGACAAACACTGGAATCAGGTTATTCTGGATAATCGGATTGAGGGTTGTTGGGAATCCGCAGGCGGTTGTAATTACTTCGTCACCGGGGTTCAATCTCTTCTTACCAAGTTTCGGTGAGGTTAGTGTAGACACCGCAAGAAGGTTTGCAGACGATCCAGAATTCGTCAGGAGGCAATATTTCATACCAAGAAATTCGGCCAGCCCCTTTTCAAACTGTTCTGCATAACGTCCTGTTGTCAACCAGAAATCAAGAGATGCATCAACGAGGTTGATAAGTTCGTTCTCATCATAGATCCGCCCGGCATAAGGAACGGGGGATGTGCCGGGAATAAATGGTTGTTCGGTTTGTTTTCGCAGGTTGTAGAGATCTTTAATTTTTAAAAATATCTCTTGTCGGATTTTATCTTCTTCATTCATGAATATCCTCCTCTGGAAGAATACCGATAATCATATCTGATTGTAATTCTTCCCGTGATAATGCGGGTTCCTGATCTTCTACGGGTTTATTCACCGCCAGTTTGGGAACCACATTGAATTGTACATCGATACTTACTTCCAGAAATGATGGGCTGTTATCGTAAAAGAGTAATTCAAGTGCAGATTTGATTTCTGTACCAGATGATATTTTCCTGCTTGAAATATCATATGCAGTTACAACTTTCTGAAAATCCGGGTTGCTATATCCAATTACTGACGACTGAAACCGTCCTTCAAAGTACTGTTCCTGAAATTGACGAATCATGCCATATCCATTGTTGTTGAACAGGATGATTTTAATTGGCAGGTTATGATGGCAGATTGTTTGTAGTTCCTGAATATTCAACTGGAATCCTCCATCCCCGGTAATTACAACAATCATTCGATCAGGTTTTGCAAAGGAAGCACCAATCGCCATGGGTAGTGCAGATCCGATTGAAGCCATACCGCCCTGTGTAAAAAATCGTTGATCCTTTTTAATTTCAAGAGATTGTGCTGCCCACATCTGGTTCTGCCCGACATCGACACAGATGATTGCATTGTCTGGAATAGTTTTCGATAGTTCTTTTAAAAAACCATACGGGCTGATACCGTTGTTTTCAGAAGATGAATCAATAGAATATTTTAATTTCAGATGGTTTATTCGTTCAATCCATTCCGAATAATTGGCTGTAGTAAAATCGGTTAGATCTAATGTATTCAAAAATGTTTTGATGTTCATGTTTATTGGGGTATCCACTTTGATTTTATTGTTCAGCTCGTGTGCATCAATATCAACGTGAATGATTTTTGCTGCCCGTGCAAATGTTTCTGGTTTTGTACCGGTCTGGCGGGTATCAAGTCGTGTACCTAACGCAATTATGAGATCTGCATTGGCAATGGTTAGATTTGCATATCGGTTGCCATACGTTCCAATCATTCCAATATATAGTGGATCATCGTGTGGGAAAGAATCCAACCCCATCAGGGATACAACAACGGGAATACCAGTGGCATGAGCGAAAGCGAAAAGTTCTTGGGTTGCTTTTGCGGATCGTACACCGCCCCCTGCAAGAATTAAAGGACGGGAAGAATTTTTAATTAGGAATCTGATAGTATCATTCAGATTCTTGTCAGGGATTGTAAGATTGGATTTGCAGATTTTGTCATCGTACTTTAATGGTTCCATAACCGATCTTTGAATGTTTAACGGGAGATCAATAAGAACTGGTCCGGATCGTCCCGTTTTTGCAATACGAATTGATTTCTCCAACAGGATTTGCACATCCTGTGATTCTTCTACAAGAACTGCGTATTTTACAATTGGTGTTACGATACTGACAATATCCGTTTCCTGAAATCCAATCTGCCTGACGGGTTTATTAAATTTATATTCATAGGTATTTACTTGACCCGTTATGAAAAGACAAGGAATAGAATCAAAATAACAACTCCCTATTCCTGTTATCAGGTTTGTTGCCCCGGGGCCGCTTGTTGCCATGGCAACTCCCATGTTCTCACTTGCCCGGGCATATCCTTCTGCTGCGATTGCTGCAGCCATCTCATGATGCATTGAAACGGTTTGAATATCACTTCTGCCATATAAGGAATCCAGGAGATGCGTTATTGCTCCTCCACAAACTTCAAAGATATGAGTAATGCCTTCTGCAGCAAGAGTATTGATGACATAATCTGAAACCTTCATACAATCCCCGTTTGAATTTTATCAATATCTCTCATATACGATTTTACTTGTTCCAGGGAGAATTCGTACATATCAATTTTTCCTGTATAGTACTCCTTATACCATTCAACTGTTTTTTGTATTGTTTCATTAATATCATAAACTGGTTTCCATCCCAGTTTTGTAGTAGATTTTGAAATGTCCAGTTTGAGATGGTTGGATTCGTGGGGATTGATCTCGTTTTGAGATGCCCCTTGCCAAGTTCCACTTCCCCATTCTTTTAAAACTTTTTCTGTAATGGTTTGAACAGTAACAGCATTTGGCTGGTATGAACCAAAGTTCCATGCCCCCGCATATGTTTCCGGTTTTTCTTTCATTTTTATTGCAAGTAACAAATATCCGAATAACGGATCGAGTATAAACTGCCATGGGCGAATTGCATAAGGATTTCGGAGTTCAACGGGTTTTTCTTCAACAAGAGATCGTATACAGTCTGGTACAATCCGATCTTCTGCCCAATCTCCTCCACCAATAATATTGCCCGCTCTGGCAGAAGATAAGGAAACACCATTTTTGTTGTTTGTATTAAAAAAACTCTTTCTGTACGCTGCAATAACAATCTCGGCAGCTCCTTTGCTTGCACTATAAGGATCGTGCCCCCCGAGAGGATCAGTTTCCCGATAGGCATAATCGCATTCTTGATTTTCATAGCACTTATCACTTGTAATGCAAACGCAGGTAGTAGGTAATTGTAATATCCGTGTTGCTTCAAGAATATTTGCCGTTCCTATAATATTTACGTCAAATGTTTCAAGCGGGTGTTTATATGAATAACGAACCAGTGGTTGCGCCGCAAGGTGAAAGATAAATTCCGGTTGGTATTTTTTTATAGTTTCAAAAACTTTATTGAAATCCCGAATATCTCCACGGATATCAATAATGTGATTTGACAATCCGATTGCCGTAAAGACTGATGGATATGTTGGGGGAACAACACTATACCCAATTACTTTAGCACCCAACGATTCCAACCATAAGGATAACCAGCTTCCTTTGAATCCGGTATGCCCGGTGATAAGTACCGTCTTTCCGTGGTATGTATCAATCAGTTGTTTATGAACCGTCATTAATCCCACACCTTCCATGCTGCTTTTCCTGTTGTCCATTCTTCTTCAAGATAATTTTTATCCCGCAATGTATCCATTGCATACCAGAACCCATCGTGTTTAAAAGCGTTTAACTGGCCTTTTTTTGCCAGAAGTTCCAATGGTTGTTGTTCGAGGATTGTTGTGTCATTTTTGAGATAGTCAAATAATTCTGGTTCAAATACAAAAAATCCCCCGTTAATATATCCTTCACTTCCCAGAGGTTTTTCAAGGAATGAGGTAATAGTATGGTTATTCTTGATTTGTAACATCCCAAATCTTCCGGGTGGCCTGATGGTAGTTACCGTCCCGATTTTTTTCTGTTTGTTATGAAATTTCAATAACTCCGAAATATTGATATTGGACACCCCATCTCCATACGTAAGCATAAATGGTTCATCCCCGATATAAGGTTGGATTTTCTTCACTCTTCCTCCAGTCATAGTAGTATCCCCTGTATCAATAAGAGAGATTTTCCACGGTTCGGAAAAATTGTGATGAGTTTCAATGATATTGTTTTTTATGTCAATGGTAACGTCTGACATATGCAGGTTGTAATTTGCGAAATATTCTTTTATCATATATCCCTTGTAACCAAGACAGATAATAAAATCATTAAAACCAAAATGGGAATAGATTTTCATTATATGCCACAAAATAGGTTTCCCTCCGATTTCTACCATGGGTTTTGGTCTGGTGGCGGTTTCTTCACTGATACGAGTGCCCAGTCCCCCTGCAAGTATTACAACTTTCATGTATACCACCCAGATTGTCTTTCAAGTTTTTTGTGCAATTTTCTGGCAATATAAGAAACACTCCATGCAATCATGTACCACTGGTGTATGAAACCACTGGCAGTAATTATCCGGTGTATAGCAATATGATCCAGAACCAGATTTTTAAATTCGTACAGGGTTTCGATGGAGTTATTTGCAGTATAGACTGGCGTTGGTTGCCCGGTTATCCAGTAATCGTCTGATATCTTCCCGGAATCTTTCATTAACTGGTATACCTCTGTTCCCGGGTAAACCATCAGGATACCGATATCCTGGTAAAAGATATATTTGATCTTCTGGAGTTTCTGGATGAATTTTGCGGTGGTGGCAATTGTTTCGGTAGTTTCTCCCGGCAACCCGACAATCAGGAACAGGACAAGATCGATACTTGATTTTGCGAATAGTTCAACTGCCCTGATAACATCATCCTGCGTAATCCCTTTGTGGCAGGAATTGAGGATTTGGTTATCACCGCTTTCTAACCCGAGCATTACCGTTTTGAATCCAGCCCGTTCCAGTTTCAGGACCATCTCGGAGGACAATGGTTTGACTCTCCCGCTACAGACGAAATCTATCTTGATTCCCAACCGGATTATCTCGTCACAGAATTCAATCACCCGGTTGTTATTCAGGAAGAATGAATCGTCATGTATCCAGATCGTTGTCAGGGTCGGGAAATTCTTAATCAGGTACTGTACCTCCTTAATCACATTTGGGATTGACCGGAAACGGACAGTACGTTTTGAAACGGGATTTAAACAGCAAAACGAACAGTGGTTGGGACATCCCCGCGATGTCAGGATTCCGGCAAAGGTTCGTTTACCCGATGTAAAAAACAATTGGTGTTCCGGGAAGGGAAGGATATCAAGATCTTTAATTAGTTCGCGGTCTGGGGTGGTGATAACCATCCCGTTGTGATAATGGTATGCGATTCCCGGAACATCGAAAAGGTTGGTATGATTGCCCAGATTTTCAAGAAGATCAACAAAGGTAATCTCTCCTTCCCCACGAATGACAATCACATAGGGATATTTTTGTATGATCTGTTCGTACATGATCGTCGTGTGGATACCACCAAGAACAATCTGGATATTGGGATAGTTTTCGTGAATATACTCTATCCCTTCATAGGTACTCACTCGGTTCATGGTCAGGACGTTGAACCCAACAACAAAATATCTTCGGTGTTCCAGATACATAGACAGGGTTTTTCGCCATGCATTCAATCCACTATCGGGAGAATTGTTCAACCAGAGAGTATCAACATCGTATCCTTTTGATTCAAGATAGGAATGAAGATACGCAACCCCGATGGGGTAGTGGGTATCATCGTCAGATACTCGGGAAGTTATCGGGTTTTCTTCCCACGGTGTTGTAACGAGCAAAATATTTTTCATTTCTTCAGCCCCTTGTCATTAACGTATCAAACCGCGATTCGTCGGCTTTGAAAAACAAACGGTTCTTTTCGAGTTTGTAATTGAGATAATTTCGTTCAAAATCCAATGCACGCAACAACGCTTCCGGGAAGTGAATTGATCCAGCTTTGAAGATTACATTTCTTGTTTCGATATGCGTGAGTTTTGGTATGATGTTATTGATAAGATATTTATTATTAAAGGTTTTTTTACTGATTCCGCCGCCGATAGTAAGTTGTTGTACCCCGTGACTGGTTGCAATATTTACAATTTCCTCTACGGTCACATTGGTTGCATCAGAATCCTGTTCGCCTTTCATCCCGTAGGAATATGAAAGATCGGATCTCCCAATGGTTATTCCTTTTATAGACGTGTTCATTGCTGCGAGGATATCGCCCAGGTTTTCCACGGCGGTTTTTGTTTCGATATTTATGAACACGTCAAAATCTCCGTTTGTTTGGCCCACTATATCGTTTATCATATTCTGGCTTTTAATAAGAGCGAATGCCGATTCCACCATTGGGATGACAACTCCATCTGCATTCAGGTGGATTGCCATTTTCAAATCGGTAAATGCCTCAACGCCACCAATTTTTATAAACAGTTTCAATCCGGTTTTAGCGGTAAGGTATCGAAGGAGGATAAGATCCCTGTAATCAGATCCTTCGTTCTCGAATTCCGATTTGATTCCCACACACCCATACACATCCCTCAACGTAACAAGTTGGGAATGGAGATATTTTTCCATATCTTTGAGTATCATTGTCTCACCTTTATACCAGTGTAATCATCTATGACGAAATTCGCAACCTGTGAGATCAAATCAATATTTGATATGTCGGATTTTATGGCAACAAGACACTTGCACCCGGCATCTCTTCCACTGTACATATCATTTATCGAATCCCCGACAAACATAGTATTTTTAGGCGACGTGTTAAGATCCCGCATTATTTTTATTGTATCGAGAGGGCTTGGTTTTGGATGCCGGGTGAGATCTCCGCCAACGAAAGCAGAGAGATACCTGTCGATATGCATAATACGGGCAATTCGTTCCAGGTTACAAGTCTGATCGTAGGAGAAAATTGCGCATTTACTTCCCGATGCAACTACCGGGAGAAGGTCCATGATTCCCCTGACGGGTACAAGGGATTGTTTAAGTGCGTCGTTATTTTCTGCGAGGTACTGATCTGCTTCCGCAAATGCATCTTCGATTATTTTAGAGGTGATCCTAATCCCCCTCCCCTCAAGATAAAAGAAAATCAATTCCTTTATTTCCTTTCGGTTTAATCTCCCAATTGCTCCATTATATTCCATCCGTCGTTTTTGGTTGTTTACTCCCATCAATACTGATATCTGTTCGGCTAGATCCAAATCAATAACGGATTTGTTCCGGTATATTGCCCGACAGATATTTTCCGCCCGTCTGGTTGCAACGACAGCCCAGTACGGGTACAACTCAAAAAGCGTTCCATCCTTGTCAAAGATAATAAGATCTATATCATCTACAGGTTTTCCACGTATTTCCAGATTTATCATAGCTCCATCTCCTTCTCAAAAACATCCCGTGGTAAAAACGGGTACATATCTTCCAGTGGTGCAGACACCATAGTTCCATCCGGGAGAACCTTTGAACTTACCGACGGTATTATTTGTTGGTTCGGATCAGTGAACACCTCGGTAATAACGGGACCTCTGCAACCGAGAACAGACTGTATCTGGAAATACATTGTTTTGGGGTTGCTGATTTTTTCATAGGGGATTTTGTAAGCAAAGGATATTCTTTTTAAATCCGGACATGATACCCCGCTCGAGCAATCCGCTCCGCACAATCGCCCTTCAAAATACGCATTCTGTGTGTTTCGTATCGAGGCGTATCCCCCGTTGTTAATTACAAATAATTTTATGGGTATTTTATTATGATAGATTGTCTGAAGTTCCTGGATATTCATCTGCAACGAACCATCCCCGGTTACCGCAATTATCTGTTTATTGGGGTTTCCGTAATATGCACCAATAGCAAGAGGGATGCTAAATCCCATTGTGCCAAGTGCTGCCGGGATTATAATTCGTTGTCCGTACTTGACACGGAACGCCTGTGAAGCAACAAAGTATGTTGATCCTGCGTCTGCTATCAGGATTGTATTTTTAGTTGCAAGAGTTGATATTTTGTCAAAGAAATCGTATATGCTTACCGGGCGGGCAGACGTTATCATTTCCGTTGTTACTGGAGGGTATCTCTCTTTCCAGCTCCGGCATCTTTCAATCCATTCTGTTCTTTCCCGTGGTGGTGACGCCTTTAACTGGAGCAACATCGTTTGTATAAAATATTTTGCGTCGCTCTGTATGGCAATATCCAGTTTAATTGTGTTCTTGCTTAATTCGATAGGATCAATATCGACGGCTATCTTTTTTGCATTCCTCCCGAATAACTTGTACTCATAGCCGGTAAATGGTATTGCCAGTCTTGATCCTATTGCAAGAAGAAGATCGGAATTTTGTATCGCGAAGTTTCCGGCGCGAGATCCCTTTGTACCCCCGAGACCTACAAAAAAAGGATGGTCGTATGATATTAGATCCTGCCCGAGCTTGGAAACAACCACGGGGATTTTCAATGTACATATCAGGTGCAAAAGGATTTTTTCTGCGTGTGCAAGGCGAACACCATGCCCGATGATCAGTACCGGACGCTCTGCATCTTCCAGTAATTTTATCACTTGTTTTATCTGATCGTAAATTTTTCTAGTGGTATCACGGCACCTTTTTGGAGGGGTGAAAGATTCCAGTTTATCGGGATCTATCATAGCGGCCTGGACGTCAAGAGGGATATCAAGCCACGATGCACCCGGGCGGCCTTCCCTTGCATAATAAACCGCCTTCTCCAGATGGTATCGTATCTTTTCGGGATCGTTTACCATCTCTGAATATTTAGTACATGACTTTATTATGGGAATGATATTTACTTCCTGACCGCCAAGGCTCCGCAGAAGAGTTCCTGAGTTATAGACGTTCTGGGAACGCTTTGTTTGCCCGGAGATCACTAACATCGGAGTGGAGTCAACCCATGCGTCAACCACCCCGGTAATAGCGTTCGTGCTTCCGGGACCGGTTGTTACCATGACAATCCCGATATTTCCGGTTATCCGTGAATATCCCTCTGCCATTACTGCTGCTGCGCCTTCATGGTGTGCACATAGTACATTGATGTTTTTGTTGCATATAAGACCGTCAAGGATATGCATTATCCCGCCCCCGGAAACCAGAAAAATATCCGTGACTCCTGATCTGACACAAAATTCTGCAATATAATCGGCAACCCTCTGTGTGGTCATAAACCTCCGGTTGACCGGATTACCAGTTTCCCTGCTGCGGTTACTGCTTTCATAACAAGATCCTTATCTGTATCAAATTCATCCATGACAATACATCTTCTGACGATTTTTCTGGCAAATGATCCGATAGCAATGCCGCCGATATCAACACCGCACAAGTCGGCAAGATTTCTGGTTTTGTCGTTCGTCCCCCCGGATACCAGCACCTTTACGGGGATTTTACTTTTAAGGATTATATCTGCGGTTGCTATAGCCTGCAGGGTTGTATGATAATCGTTCAATCCTCCCGACATCGGAACACCGTCGGCCTGAACTATCATCCTTTCCCCGACAATATTGTACGCGGCAGATATACGGCTAATAATCTGCTTGTCCGACATGCAACTACGATCCACACACAAACTTATTGGCAGGTATAATACAGATTTTGAAATATCTTTTAGTTTTGATAACACCATGTCATCGTCGGGAGTTGATGCGTGAAGTTCAATCGCCTCTGCCCCGGCATTAATACAGTCTTTAATTTTTCCAACCATGAT
>Ga0307376_10004611_pt1 | contig 12578 bp, 13 predicted proteins | sample TR2MG_FD_202536 | JGI IMG/M metagenome (GOLD analysis project Ga0307376, IMG submission 202536) | Soil microbial communities from Risofladan, Vaasa, Finland - TR-2 | ecosystem: Environmental > Terrestrial > Soil > Coastal area > Acid sulfate soil | place: Finland: Risofladan, Vaasa | collected... | reverse complement strand
TGTCGTCAAGCGGACGGCGCCGGGCGACTTCCACCTCACGCTCTCGGGCGACACGCACGGCGGTCAGATCTGCCTGCCGCTGCCCGGCCGGCGCATCCTGCTCAGCGATCTCGGCGCGGAGTTCGCCGAGGGGGCCTACGACGTCGGCGGCCGGCCGCTCTACGTCACGCGCGGGGTGGGCACCAGTATGCTGCCGTTCCGCGCCTTCTGCCGTCCGGAGATCGTCGTCTTCCACGTGGAGGCCGGGCGGTGAGCCGCCGCTCTCGCGCCTCCGCCGGCCTCCTCGTCCTCTTCCTGGCGGGCATCGTCCTTGGCCTCTCGGCACTCGCGGGCTGCGGCGGCGACGCCGACCCCTTCGTGGGGTTGTACTGGGAACCCTCCACCTCGCGGCGCGTGGAGATCCGCAAAGACGGCGACGACTACTGGCTGTACTACGGCGCTGCGTTGCAGCCTCATCAAGCCACCCGTCAGGGCGACGAGCTCCGCATCTCCGAGCCGATGGGGGGCCAGACCGTCGTACGCAAGGGCGATGAAGTCGGGACGCTGGAGCTCGAGACGGGGGGGAAGACCACGCTGCTCAAGCGGCTGCAGCAGCACCAGTAGAGCGGCGCGGCGGAGGGCCGACCGGGCCCGGACGCTCAGTCGCTGCGCGAGAACAGCCGGGCGAGCAACGGCGAGACGTTGTCGATCGCCGCCGTCGGGCAGACCTCCGTGCAGGCGAAGCAGCGCACGCAGAGCGAGTCGTCGTAGACCGGCAACGGGTCCATGGCTATCGCCCTGGTGCCGCAGATGGCCGCGCACTCGTTGCAGCGGATGCAGGCGCCGGGGTCCACGAGGCGCGGCCGCGCCGTGATCAGGTTGCGTGTGAGCCGGTGCAGCGACGGGGGCAGTAGTTCCTGCATGTCGCGCCGGACCGGCTTGAAGGCGGTGTCCGGCTCGATCGGGTCCCCGGAGAGCCGGTAGGGGTCCTCGAGATCGAGCAGACCGCGGCGCGCGGAAGCGGCGATCGTGTAGACGGAGTGGCGCTCGTGGGCCGTGCGATCGGCGAGCGCCGCGTCCAGGGCCACGGCGTCGTGGGCGGCGAAGAGCGAGTCCAGCTCCCGTGGTGTGCCGCTGCCCGGCCCCTGGCCCTCCATGGCGATGATGGCATCGATGATCGTGAATCGCGGACGCACGGCGAGGTGCAGGTCGAGGAGCATGTCGGCGAAGTCCTCGCGCCGCTGGGCGCGCACGTGCAGGTGCGCCTTGGCGAGGCCGGGGATGCATCCGTAGGTGAGCTTGACGCCGCCGGTGAGGCGCATGAGCTGGTGGGTCTTGAGGACGCCGACCTGCACGATGGCGTCGGCGTCCAGAAAGGCGCGCCCGACGGGGAAGCTGCGATAGAGCCTGCCGGCGGGCGCGCCCAGCTGTACCTTGTCGTCCTCCACGTCCACGATCTGCACGCCCTCGGCGGCGCAGACGTCGGCGAGGCCACTGAGCTTGTAGGCGCGCGCCACCTTGGCGGGCCCGTTGAGCCCGCCGGGGCTGTCGGCGACGAAGGGCTCGGCGCCGGCGCGTTTGAGCGCCCGCAGCACGCAGGCGAGCGTCTCGGGATGGGTGGTCACTGCCTTCTCGGGCGGCGCGGCGCGGAGCAGATTGATCTTGACGGCGACGCGCTCTCCGGGATGCACGATGGCGGCCCAACCGCCGAAAGGCTCGACGAGACGCTCGAGCGACGCGTCGAGCCCGGGCCCGTGCGTGGCGTGCACGTGAGAGACGGTCGATGGGCCGGCGGACGCCTCCACGCTGCCGCCGTTCATGGGCGGGGCTTCTCCGCCACGATCACGTTGTGATAGCGGCCCACGTCGCCCGGCGCATACGCCGCGAGCTCCTCCAGGCCGATACCGGTGAGCGTCGCACGTACCGCTCCCAGAGAGAGCACGCGGTCGTTGGGCGGTCCGACCGGGCGGTCCATCTGCGCGAACTCGGCGGCCACGAGCAAGCCGCCGGGCGCAAGAAGCCGCCCGATCTCGGCCAGCGCGCCCGGGTCGTCGTCGACGTGGTGCAGCACGTTGACGATCAGCATGCGGTCGGCGACGCCGTCGTCGAGCGGCGCCCTGCCGTCCTCGCTGAGGACCGGCTCGACGCTGCCGGACCCGGGCCGCGCCTCGAGTTTGGCGCGGAGCCGGTCGAGGAGCTCGGGCTGCTCGTCTACGGCGAGCACGCGACCGAGAGGGACGGCCTCCGCGAGGGGGATGGAGTACATGCCGGTGCCGGCGCCGAAGTCGACGACGGTCTCGGCGCCGCTGAGCCGGAGCAGCTCCACCAGCCTGGTCGGCGGGAGCTCGACGAGCCTCTCCGGGTTCTCGAGCTTGTCGGCGTGCTTGGGGTCGAACTTCTCGGCCACGCGTCGCGCCGGACCCGCTACTTCACGCAGCGGGCGTACTTGAGGAAGGCCTCCAAGGCCTTCTCCACTGCCTCCGGGGGAGCGATCTCGTCGCCCGCCTCCTCACTGAGACACTCGCGCATCTTCAGCGAGATGAGCAGTACGCCCACGCGGTCGAGCGCCGCCTTGGTGGCGGCGAGCTGGGTGAAGATCTCCTCGCAGGGACGGCCCTGTTCGATCATCCGCTGCAGGCCTCGGGACTGACCCTCGACCCGGCGCAGGCGGTTGATCAGGCGCCCTGCCTCGTCCTGATCCATGTACTCCTCCACACAAGCGACTATACCCCCGGGGGCTATGGGCGGCAATACAGTGAAATCGCGAGCGTGCGGTCGGGGTACCGGCGCCCCGTATGGGTATCGGCGCCGGATCAAGGTCGTGCGCACGAGAGCTTCTTGCGGTTCGTCGGCCCAGGGGTCAGACGAGGCGCTCCAGCTGGTCGTCCGCGAGGCAGCGCAGATCCATCAGGACATGGTCGGGGACGGGCCGGCCGCCGGAGCCGACGCCCAGCCGTGTCTTGGGCTTGACGCTGCCGTGGTAGTCGGAGCCGCCGGTGGGCACGAGCGCGTACTTGCGCGCGAGGGAGAGGCAGGCAGCCACCGTGTCCTCGTCGTGCAAGGGGTAGTAGCACTCGATGCCGGCGAGACCGGCGCGGGCGGCGTCGCGGACGACGTGGTTCAGCCCGGCGGCGTCCGTGCGGATGAGGCCGGGGTGGGCGAGCACGGGGAGCGCGCCAGATGCGCGCAGCAGCTTGAGCGCGCGGCCCATTGAGAGCCGGCGGCGGTCGACCCAGGCAGGGGCGCCGCGGCCAAGGTAGCGCTCGAAGGCTTCGCTCATCGAGCTCACGTACCCGCGGCGCATCATCGCCTCGCCGATGTGCGGTCGGCCGACGGCGCCGTTCTCCGCGGCCGCCGCAAGAGCGGCGGGGTCGAGCGGCAAGCCGAGTTCTGCAAGGCGCCCGAGCATACGCGCGTTGCGCTCGTCGCGGTACGCGCGCAGTTCCGCGAGCTCGTGCTCGAGCTCATCGGTCGGCGCCCCTGCGAGGAAGTACCCGAGCATGTCCATGGTCACCCGGTCGTGCTCCAGGTTGATCTCCACGCCGGGGATCACCTCGATGCCGAGGCGCTCTCCGGCGGCGAGCGCCTCCGGCAGGCCGTCGACGGTGTCGTGGTCGGTCACGGCGACGGCCGCGAGGCCGACGGCCGCCGCCTCCTCCACGAGTCGCGTGGGGGTCAGCGACCCATCCGAGAACGTCGTATGGGTGTGCAGGTCGATCACGTCTCCTAGCGTACCCCGCCCGGCGGCGTGACGCGCCTGAACGCCCGGCCGTGAGGTGCGCCTTCCCGCCCCGCGGGTAGGATGGTGGGGCGCGTGGAGGCTCAGGCGCCCTCCTCGCGCCACTCGCCCGATCACTACGTCCCGCCTTGGAGGTCCGTCATGCGCATCGGGATGATCGCCCCGCCCTGGTTCCCCCTGCCGCCGCAGGGCTACGGGGGGATCGAGTTCGTCGTCAGCCTCCTCACCGAGGGCCTCGTCGCCCGCGGTCACGACGTCACCTTGTTCGCCAGCGGCGACTCCGAGACACGGGCGCGGCTCAGCTACATCTTCTCCCGCGCCCCCTTCGAGCAGATCGAGAAGGGCGGCCACCTCGAGGTCATGCACAGCCTCGAAGCCTACAAGCGCGCCCTCGAGTTCGATGTGATCCACGACCACGACGGGCTTGCCAGCCGCGCCATGGGAGCGCTGGTCCACGAGCTCACCGGCACACCCGTGGTAGCCACCCTGCACGGCCCGGCGGATGTGATCACCCAGGAGCTGCTCAGCTCGCTCCGCGCCAATCTCCGGTTCATCGCCATCAGCGAGTACCAGCGCCTGGGATTCCCCGACCTGCAGTTCGTCGGCACGATCCCCAACGCCATCGACGTGGAGCACATGCCGTGGAGCATGGAGAAGGACGACTACCTGCTGTTCATCGGGCGCATGACCGCCGACAAAGGCGCCCACACGGCGATCGAGGTCGCCCGGCGCCTGGGCAAGCGTCTCATCATGGCCGGTAAGGTCAACGAGGGGCCGGAACGCGAGTTCTTCGTCGCGGAGGTCGAGCCGTATCTCTCCGACCACGTCCACTTCCGGGGGGAGGTCGACCACGCGACCAAGGTCGAGCTCTACAAGCGGGCCCGGTGCACCCTCTTCCCGATCCAGTGGCCCGAGCCGTTCGGTCTGGTGATGATCGAATCCCTCGCCTGCGGCACGCCGGTGATCGCCCTGCGCCAGGGCTCGGTGCCCGAGGTGATCGAGCACGGGCGCAGCGGGTTCGTCGTCGAGACGGCCGACGAGATGGTGGAGGCGTTCGCGCGCATCGACGAGATCGACCCGGCCGAGTGCCGGCGCGCCGTCGAGGAGCGGTTCGGCAGCGAGACGTTCGTGGCCGCGCACGAAGCTGCGTATGCGCGGCTGCTCTCGGGGGGCGCCGGCTGACGCCGGCCCGGCGGGCCCGACGCCGGCTGACGCCGACGCTCAGTCCGGCTCAGGCACAGCCGCCGCTTCCTTGTCGCCGCCCCGGCCCGGCGATAGGGTGAGGCCCATGAAGCTCCCCTACGACGACGTCCACCTCATCGCCGATCCGTTGTACGGGTACCTGCGCATCACGCTGTCGCGCGCCGGCGAGATCGCGGAGCCGGACGTCATCGACAACCCGTGGGTCCAGCGCCTCAAACGCATCCACCAGCTGCAGAGTTCCTGGTGGGTGTTCCCCACCGCGGAGCACAGCCGCTTCGCCCACAGCCTCGGCACCATGCACCTTGCCGGAGAACTGGCGCGCCAGGTGTATCCCACTCTCACAGAGGTCGAGCCGGGCACGCCTTCGTTGCCGCTGGTCGAGGAGACGCTCCGTGCCGCCGGCCTGCTCCACGACCTCGGCCACGGTCCCTTCAGCCACTTCTGCGATGAGGAGTACTTCCAGCCCGCGTTCGGCATCGACCACGAGCAGATCTCGCAGCACCTCATCGTCAACGAGCTGGGGTCGCTGCTCGCCGAGCTGCGGCGCAGCCCCTCGGGGCCGTTCGACGCCGGCGAGGCCGTCGACCCGTGGCACGTCGCCTTTCTGGTGCGTGCCGAGGAGGCCGCCTCCGCCGCCGCCTCCGCCGTCAGCCCTGCCGCCTCGGCCGCGGGCCCGGCCGACGGCGGCTCCACTTCCGCGACCGACCCCATACCCCGCTGGGTGCGGCTGCTGCACCGCTCCCTCTCCGGCGCCGTCACGGTCGACAACCTGGACTACGTGCGCCGCGACGCCCGGATGTGCGGCGTCGGGCTCGGACCCATCGACGTCGACCGGCTGATCTACTACACGTTCTGCACCGCCGACGGGCTCACGTTCCACAAGCGCGCCCTCAGCTCGCTGCGCGCCTTCCTCAACGCCCGTTTCTACATGTACGAGAACGTGTACTTCCACCGCATCGGTCACGCCATCGACCTGCACCTGCATGAGATCTTCCGGCCGACCATGGAGCTGATCCTCCCCGAGAGCCCGCTCGACGATCCGGGCGCGTACCGGAGGCTCAGCGAGTGGTCGCTGTTCACCACGGTCGAATCGTGGCTCGACGAGCCGCTGCACAGCGCGCGCCGCGAGCTGGCTGAGGAATGGCAGAGCATCATCCACCGCCACGTGAAGTACAGCATGGTCTACGAGCATCACGTGGAGCGGCAGCAGCCGCTGCCGGCGGCGCGCGACCTCACACGGGAGGAGTTCCACGCCGCCATCGTGCGGCGCCTGCCGCGGGAGCTTCGCGGCGTCGAGTTCGTGGTCGACATCGCCTCGCAGGATCCGCGGCCGCTCAACCCGTTCATTGGGCCCAAGCGGTTGCCGGTCTACGACCCGGCGACCGATCGCATCGAGGAACAGTTGCTCGGAGGCATCCTCGAGTTCGTGCCCGCCAAGGCCCATCTGTACCGGGTGTTCGCGGTAGGCCGTGAGCACGAGCGCCAGCTCGCTCTCGCGGCCCAGGCTGCGCTGGGCGAGATCGAGCCGCAGAGCCTCACCAACCTCTGACGCGGCGCTCCATCCAGATGCCAGACGCGGTGCTACTCCGCGGCCCTCGATCGCGCAGGCACGGGGCCGGAGGACGGGTCGCCTTCGACGCCCGGCGCCAGCTGCGGTGCCGAGCGTGGTGCCGGGTGGTGCCAGCAGCGGCGCCAGCTGCGGTGCCGAGCGTGGTGCCGCGTGGTGCCATGAGTGGTGCCGTCGGCGGTGCCGGCCCGATGCGTGGAGTGCCTCGCCCGCCGGGCGCATTGGCCGATGCCGCGCCTGCCGGGGTCAGTTCGTTCAGAACCCGCCGCGGAACACGACCAGCAGGATGACCACGACCATCGCCGCGAGCACGAAGAGCATGGCGATGATGAAGAGGTCGAGGAAGCCCGGGCCGCGGCGCAAGCGAGACGTTGGCCGGGACTGACCGGCGGGGCGCTGCTGCGCGGCCGGCCTGGGCTTGGGCGCCGGCCGCTTCTCGGGGGAGTTCCGGGCCTTGCGCGACGCGGCGCGCGTGGTACGCCGCCGCTCGGGTCGCGACTTCGCGCTCACTCGCTCAGGGGGTGGGTCATGTCCTCGGGACGCACCCACGCGTCGAACTGCTCGGCCGTGACGTAGCCGAGGCCGAGCGCCGCCTCCTTGAGCGTCGATCCCTCGTGATGCGCCGTCTGGGCGATCCGCGCCGCCTTCTCGTAGCCGATGTGCGGCGTGAGCGCCGTCACCAGCATGAGTGAGGCGTCGAGGTGGCGGCGGATCACGTCGAGGTCGGGCTCGAGGCCCCGTGCGCAGAACTCATCGAACGCGCGCGTCGACTCTGCCAGCAGCTGCGCCGATTCGAGGAGCGCGTGGAGCATCACCGGCTTGTACACGTTGAGCTGAAAGTTGCCCTGCGAGCCGGCGAAGGCGACGGTGGCGTCGTTGCCGAACACGCGCACCGCGACCTGCGTGAGCGCCTCGGCCTGGGTGGGGTTCACCTTGCCCGGCATGATCGACGAGCCCGGCTCGTTCTCAGGGATACGCAGCTCGCCGATGCCGTCGCGTGGACCGGACGCGTACCAGCGGATGTCGTTGGCTACCTTCATGAGCGCGCCGGCGAGCGTGCGCAGCGCCGCGCTCGCGTTCACGACGGCGTCGTGCGCCGAGAGCGCGGCGAAGAAGTTGCCGGCCGGGTGGAACGGCTTGCCGGTGAGCGCGCTGATGTGTCCGGCAGCGGTCCCGGCAAAGCGCGGGTCGGTGTTGAGGCCGGTACCGACCGCGGTGCCGCCGAGCGCGAGCTCGTGCAGACCCGGCAGCGCGCCGCGCACAGTCGAAACGGCCTGATCGAGTTGGGCCACCCACCCGGAGATGACCTGGCCCAGCGTGACCGGCGTCGCGTCCTGCAGGTGGGTGCGGCCTACCATGACGACGGCGCTGAACTCCTCCGCCTTGGCCGCCAATGTGTCGCGGAGCGCCTCGATGGCGGGGATCAGCGCGTCCTCGAGCTCCACGGCGGCGGCGATGTGCATCACCGCCGGGAAGGTGTCGTTACTCGACTGCCCCAGGTTCACGTCGTCGTTCGGGTGGACCGGCGTGCCGGCGCCGCGTCCGGTCCCGGCGAGCTCATCGGCGCGGTTGGCGATCACCTCGTTTGCGTTAATGTTGCTCTGCGTGCCGCTGCCCGTTTGAAACACGACCAGTGGAAACTCCTCATCGAGTGCGCCGTCCATGACCTCGGTGGCGGCGCGCGCGATCAGCTCGGCCTTGTCTCGCGGCAGGCGGCCGAGTTCCTCGTTGGCCCGCGCCGCTGCCAGCTTGAGCACGCCGAGCGCGCGAATCACCGGCCGGCCCCAGCGGAAGCGCTCCGTACCGATCGCGAAGTGCTCCAGCGAGCGCTGCGTCTGCGCGCCCCAGTAGTGCTCCGCGGGGACGAGGACCTCGCCCATGCTGTCGTGCTCGATCCGCCATGTCTCGTCCATGCCGACAAGACTACCCTCTCCGTGACCAAAGGTGTTCCCGGGGGCGAGCGGGCTGCGGCCGGGCCATCTTGGGGAGGCCGCGCGGCGTACGCCTCCGCCTGCCTGACCAGAGTCAAGGTGCGGCCGGCCGCGATGGGGGTATCAGTGGGGCATGGCGGAGCCGACCTCCAGACCACCGCGCCGGCTGGCGCGGGAAGAGAAGACGATCGCGGCGATGGTCGCGCTGTATTGCCGCGATCACCACGAGACGGCGCCCGGGGACGAGGGCGACGGGCTCTGCTCCGAGTGCGCCGAGCTTGTGGAGTACGCGCGCCTCCGTCTCGACAAGTGCCGCTACGGCGCCGACAAGCCGACCTGCGCCAATTGCGAGACGCACTGCTACAAGCCGGCGATGCGCGAGCGCGTCCGCGAGGTGATGCGCTACAGCGGGCCGCGCATGCTCAAGCTCCATCCTGTACTCGCCGTCGCGCACCTCGTCGACGGCCGCAAGACACCCGGTGGAGACGGCGCCTAGTCTCCGCCGGCGGGCTGCCGAGAGGGGCGCTGCAGCCGCACCGCCCGGCAGGCACCACACTAGCCGGTGATTCCACCCTCCGCGTCCTTCGCCGCGTGCTTCGGTCGGCCGTACTTGCGCGCGGACAGCCCGTAGGCGACGACCCCCGTCGGTATCGGCAGCCAGTAGGAGACGAGCCGGTAGACGAGCGTGGCGAGCAGCGCCTGGTCGGTGCCGATGCCGGCGAGGCTCAGCGTGCCCAACAGCCCTGCCTCGACGAAGCCGAGTCCCCCCGGCGTGATCGGGATCATGCCGAGGAAGGCGGCGACGACGTAAGCGAGCAGCACGACCGAGGCCCTCGGCGCGGCGCCGACTGCAGCGAGCGCGATGAGCAGCGCCGTGAGGTCGAGGAGCCAGTTGCCGGCGCTATAGATGAGCGCCTTCCACCAGCCGGCGCCGAGTACGCGGCGGATGAGGTCGCGCTCGTCGACGAGGCGGTCGGGCAGGTCCTCCAGGCGCGGGCGCTTGCGCAAGATGCGGTTGCGCGCCTTCTGGATGATGTCGCCTAACCAGAGGAGTGGGCGATCGGCGAACAGCAGGACCGCTCCGCCGGCGATCGCGCCGAGGCACACGACCACGGCGATCGAGCCGACGCGGAACAGGTTACGCTCGACAGAGGCGCCGGTGATGAGGATCGAGACGATGCTGATCACCGGCAGGCCGAGCAGCGTCGCCGTCGAGATGAGCGAGACGGCGGTGACGCCCGTCGCCGCCCAAGTGGTGCCGATGCCCGCCTGGCGCAGCATCTCGAACTGCATGGCGCCGCCTGCGGCGGCGCCGCCCGGAACGATGCGGCTGAAGGCGTTACCGGCGAGCTGCGCCGTCGCGACCGGGAACCACGGCTTCACGTCGAGCGCGAGCCGCATGAGTGCCCACATGCAGGCGAAGCTCGCGATCTCGGCGAGCACGATCGGGATGCCCCACAAGGGGTTGACGTGTCTGAGCTGCGGGCCGGAGGAGAAGACGGCGGCGAGGCTCGGCCACACGACGTAGAGGCCGAGGCTCGTCAGCCCCAGGATGACGGCGCGCTTGATCCAGACCGCTTGGCGGTTGAACCCGTGGCGGTGAGTCACCCCGGTCTTCTCGGGCTGGTCCTCGGGCGTGGCCGTCGCTCCTCCCTCCGGCCGGCGTGTCAGAGGACGTTGGAGAACAGTCGTGCGGACTGGTTGCGGAAGCGCTTCAGCCGGCCCACGGTGAGCACGTCGTCGAGCGTCACCTCATGGCAGTTCCCCATGTCGGCGACGAAAGAGTCCGCGACCTGCCGGGCGAACCCCCTGTCGAAGACCCAGCACATCATCTCCTTGTGGAGCTTGAGGCTGCGCTGGTCCATGTTCATCGTGCCCACCGCGCTAATCGTGCCGTCGACGACGATCGTCTTGCTGTGGAAGAAGCCGGCGTCATAGAGGAAGATCCGGCCGCCGGCGTCGATGAGCTTGTGGTAGTACGAATGAGCCGCCCACAAGGCGATCCGTTTGTCCGGGATCCCCGTCATCATGAAGCGCACGTCGATGCCGCTGAGGGCGGCGTTGATCATGACGTCGTAGATGCTGTAGTCGGGCACGAAATAGGGCGACTGGATCCAGACCGACTCCTCCGCCTGCCCGATGGCGACCATGTGCGCCCGCCGGGCCGCGCTCCACGGGTCTTCGACTCCCTGCGCGGCCACCTCGACCAGCGTGCCGGCCTCCACGGCGGTGGAGTCGGGCGCCGGCATGTACTTCTGCGAGAAGAGGTCTTCGTGGTCCTTCTTGTGCTCGAACCAGCGCGACGCGTAGAGCTTCTGGAGCGCGGCGACCGCCTGACCGGTGAGGCGCATGTGGGTGTCGCGCCAGGTGGCGAACCGCTCGCCGCCGTCGATGTACTCCTGCCCGACGTTCATGCCGCCCGTGTAACCGATCTCCCCGTCGATGACCACGATCTTGCGGTGGTTGCGGTAGTTGATGCGCAGCAGGTCGGTGACGTCGGCGCGCACGATCGCCCCGGCTCCGGCGAGTTGCTTCAGCTCGTGCTTCTTGAACGTGATGCAGCCCATCCAGTCGTACATGATGCGGACCTCGACGCCGGCCTCGAGCCGGTCGAGGAGGATGGGGACGATCTCGGCGGTCAGCCGGTCCTGCTCCCAGATGAAGTACTGCAGGTGGATGAAACGCTGCGCGGCCGCGAGGTCCTGCTTGAGCCGCGCGAACTTCTTCTCGCCGGTCACGAACAACTCGATGGACCGGGCCGGCAGCACGGTGGCCACGTTCTCGTTGGTGATGGCGCGTTTGACGGGGACGGCGATAGTGCCGGCCCATTCGCGTTCGAAGCGCTGGGTGGCGCCGGCATTGCGTTCGTAGATCGGCGCCATCTCCTCCGTCTCCACGCGCTTCAGCGTCTGGATCCACCCCTTGCGCTGCGCGACGACCTTCCAGTCGCGGCCGAAGAAGATGTAGAAGAACACGCCGATGACCGGCAGGAAGACGAGGATGAAGAGCCAGGCGATGGTGATCGACGGCTCGCGGTCGTCCATGATCAGCAGGACGATCGTCACGATCCAGTAGAGCACGAAGACGAGCCCGAGCCAGCCCGGAAGCAGGTTCATGAAGTCGAACATGCACGCACGCTACCCGATGTAGTTGGCGGTGTCACTCCTCAGGACGGCGAGCCTGCCTCGCGGTTCCTGACGCTCAGTCGCGCACCGCCTTCGCGGATTGCCCGCAAGCGGGTAGAACGGCGGGAGGAGACACGAGGGGCCGGGGCCGGCGGTGGCGCATGCCGCCGTACGACCCGGCCGGACGGAGGTGGGACGCTGTGGACCGAGAGCCTGTGCATCTGTTCGTCGGCCTGTACGACAGCCTGGAGATGGCCGAGCGTGACCTCGACGGCCTCAAGAAGCTGCACGCGGAAGGACTGGCCGGGACCTACGACGCCGCGGTCGTGACTCGCGACGCCGATGGCAGCCCGCGGGTCGACCGCAGGAAGCACTCCGGCCACGCCGTCTGGACCGGGGCGGGGGTCGGCGCCGTCGTCGGCGTGCTGTTTCCCCTGGCGATCGTCCCACTGGCGCTGCTCGGCGCCGGCGCCGGCGCGCTCATCAAGCACATGGAGGACGGCCTGCCGAAGAAGGACGCCGAAGAGCTTGCCGAGGCGCTCGCGAGTGGCGAGGCGGCCCTTGCGGTGGTCAGCGATGTCACGATGAGCGAGCGCATCGAGCAGGTCTTTCCGGGAGCGCGGCAGCGCATCGCCAAGGTGCTCGACGTGGACAAAGATGACTTCACCGCCGCTCTGCGGCAGGCGAAGGAGGAGGGCTGAGGCGCCGGGAGCGCGGAGCGCCTCGCGTATGAGACGAAGAAGGGGCCGGGGGCGCTTCGCCGCCCGGCCCCTTCGCGTGCCTCAGTCGTCGGTCAGAGCGTCGCCGGCGCCGGCACGGCGGCGTGCCGGACGATCATCCAGCGGATCTTGAAGACGTGCCTCGTCCCGACCCGGCGGTGCCAGGTACCTTGAGCGGTGATCCGGTCTCCGACCACGACGTCGGCCAGAGTCGCGCGGACCGGCAGACCATCTTGCATGACCCAGATGCGGGCGTTCGCCGCCACCATGAACCGGCGCTCCTTGTGCCAGGAACGGCGCAGGAAGGGGGTGACC
>Ga0307376_10004610_pt1 | contig 12579 bp, 21 predicted proteins | sample TR2MG_FD_202536 | JGI IMG/M metagenome (GOLD analysis project Ga0307376, IMG submission 202536) | Soil microbial communities from Risofladan, Vaasa, Finland - TR-2 | ecosystem: Environmental > Terrestrial > Soil > Coastal area > Acid sulfate soil | place: Finland: Risofladan, Vaasa | collected... | reverse complement strand
TAATCAAATGAATTTTTAGGGACATTAGGAAGCATATGCTCAATGAATAAATTTTCAGACTTTCTACTTCTCATATAATGAGAATTAAAAGATTTAGCCTTTTCAATATTAAACATTGCAGATGAATTATTAACTTTTTCCAAAGAAAACAAATTAACCAATTCATCCATAGAGAAAAACTCTTTCTCTCCGCCTGGATTCCATCCAATAAGCGCCAAAAAATTAAGTAATGGATGTGGGTCAAACCCAAACTCTTTCAATCCATCAATATGTGCTAGACTTCCATTACTTGTGTAATCAAGACTCAAAGGAAATATTGGAAAATTATAAACATCTACATTTCTCTTACTTAACTTCTTTCCATCAGGACCGTTAACTAAAGGCAAGTGACAAAATTCGGGCTTATCCCAACCTAGAGCATCATATAACAATACATGCAGCGGAGCGCTTGGCAACCACTCTACAGCTCTAATTACATGGCTAATTTCCATTAAATGGTCATCAACCACATTTGCCAAATGATAACTAGGATATCCATCGCTTTTAAATAAAACTTTATCATCAAGTTTATCTGTATTAAAAACAACCATACCACGAACACTATCATTAAAAGAAATTTCGACATCTTTTGGCATCTTAAATCTTATAACGTAAGGGTCGCCAGCATCAAGCTTTGCTTTAACATCATCAGCCGACATACTAATTGAATTTTTAAGAGTACCTCTTGAGAAACTATTATATGAGAACATTCTTTTAGTTCCTTCGAAAGCTTTTCTTAATTTATCTAACTCATCATTTGAATCAAATGCATAGTAAGCATGCCCAGACTCAATTAGAGCCAACGCATAATTTTTATATAAATGTAATCTTTCTGATTGTTTGTATGGTCCGTAATTTCCTCCAATACTAGGCCCTTCGTCAGGGGTTATTCCTAACCAACTAAGAGAATCAATAATATACTTTTCCGCTTCTGGTACAAAGCGAGTCATATCAGTATCTTCAATACGTAATATAAAATCACCTCCATGCTTTTTTGCAAAAAGATAATTGTATAGGGCGGTACGGATTCCACCCAAGTGTAAAAATCCAGTTGGAGACTTCTTTATGAAGGGGCGAATCTCACACGGACACGCCCCTTCTTATCTTTTATATTGTTTGACATAAATCTAATTTGAGTATTTATACGCAAATATACATAAAAAGTTTCATATTTATTATAAATGAAAACTGTTTTTATATATTCTATTTCTACTGTAGAAGACCCATATAATATTCGTTATATTGGCAAATCTGATAATATAGAAAAAAGGCTTATTAGACACTTGCAGTCATATTATCTTAATGAAGGTACTTACAAAGCTAGATGGCTTAAATCTGAGCTTAAAAAGGGCCATACGCCAATAATTAACATGGTGGATGAAGTATTGGAATCAGAATGGCAATTTTGGGAAATATATTGGATTTCTCAGTTTAAATCATGGGGATTTAAATTAACTAACGGAACTGATGGAGGAGAGGGTGTTAAATTAACTATTGACGCTTTGGAGAAAAGAAGTAAAATTATTTTTGATAAAAATACAATTAGATTATCAGATGATATAATTAAATTTAATATTCATAAAAAAGAAGAATTATGGTTTTCTGAAAGAAAGTGTCCACAATGTAAATCTATCATAGCTTATACAAAGAAAACAAGAAACCTTATATTTTCTGCCATCAGAAGAGACGAAAAAGAAAATAGATGTTGTGTAAGTTGTGATTACAAAAATAGAGATGGTTCTGGAAATTCTTTCTTTGGAAAATCACACACTCCTGAATTACAAGAATTTTTAAGAAATATTGCTCCAAAAAAGAAAGTTGTTATGATATCTCTGGACGGTGAAAAATTAAAAGAATTTAATTCCATAAGAGAAGCGGCAAATGAAACTAAAGTTAATAGAAAAGGTATTTCTGGATGCTGTAACAATATAATAAACTATAATACAGCTGGTGGATTTAAGTGGAAATTTAAAAATTAGCTTTAGTTCTTTTTATCCACCTATTTGTATAACTACACAATGGTTGTAAATTAGTATAATGATTTAATTTTATAATATCTTCTTCTGTATTTGCAGTTACTAACGGAATAATATGGTCTATATCCCAGGATGTATTTATTTCTATTGGCATTCCATTCCAATTTCCTCTATTATTCCAATTCATCCATGGCTCAAATTTAGATTCAATATATAGTTTAAACTCTTCAAATGAACATCCAATAATATCTGCTGTTTTACTTTTTTTTGCAAATCCATTTAATTTAAAACCCCTTTTAACTAGAACTCTTATTTGTTTTTTTAATTTATAAAGATTATCATTTTTATATCTTGATTTTATTCTAATATTAATCTTATCTTTATTAGACTCACGATACGCTCTTTCATATTTTTTAATCTTATCAGTATTGGCTTTAGCATAAGTTTTATAATATGATTTAGTATTATCTTTATTGGCTTCACGATATATTCTTGCTTTTTCTCTAGTTTTATCTATATTTACTTCACGATAAACTTTAAGATAAGATTTTTTCTTTGCGTTAAGCCTATTACGATTAGCTTCGTAATAGGCTTTATTATAAGCTTTATCATAAGCCTTTTTACGCTCTTTAGCGTCTTTTTCTTTTTGACTTAAATCCATTTTAATTGACCAGCTACCAATATGTTTTTATTTTTTAATTCCCCAATATGTTCCTATGGTTCCACCAATAAGAAAAGCAATTATAGGTTGCCATGCTCCAGTGAACATAGAATTTAGTCCTATTGACATTGATATTAACCAAGAAACAGAAACTCCATTTCCAGTTAAGATTGCACCCATCATTTTTCTTTCAGATGTGTATATTACATTTAAAGTTCTTAGGTACAAAAAAATTATTTGAGTAACAAAAACAACAATAGCTGCATACCACGGATTTGATAAAAATTCTTTAAACATTTAAAACCAAGTTTTGCTATATAAATCAAAAGTAAAAACAACACCCATATACATTCTCTTAGAAACTTCTCTTTGTATTTTTTTTCTTAAAAAATATCCAAATGCAAACTTATACCATCCAGGAACCTTAACCATAAAATGAAAAGAATTATAATCTACTTTATCAACATAAACAAATTCTATATGATAAGCCAAGCCTTCAATGAATCTAATTACTTGCTGAGATGTTTCTAATTTATATGGCATAACATTACTCTTTTGGTCTTTCGTATCCTAAATAATCTGCTATATTTTCTAATATTTTACATAGTTGGTCCGACATTTTAAATCTTTCTTTATTTTTTTGTATAGATACAAAAATGTTGCCATCTTTGTTTCTTTCTCCAGCGGCCTTCCAATCTACAAATAATTCTATCATATCGAATAGATTCATTCCATCAATACCATTCTTATAAAACTCAGGATGGTGTGAGTTATTAGCATAATGATGGTCAAGAGCTGGCTTTAAATCGGCTAACGACTGTTTATACTCTGGGCTATCATAAACCAAATGCTTTAATAGTGGAGTATATTTATCAAACAACTCCTTTTCAGGAGCTTCAAGTTTTGAGCTGTCATGTACTTGGCCTCTTCTGATTAATTCCATAGCAGAATCGCCAAGTAATTGGTTTATTCTTTTTATGTGTCGTAGTGTTGACTCTGAACTGTCGTAATTTTCCATATCCATCAATTAAATATACGTTTCCAAAAAGAAACTTTCTTTTCTATTTTAATTTCGGCTGGCTTATTTTCTATCCAATTCATAAATTCTCTATAAACGCCAACAGGTACAACAATACCTTCAACTCCGTTTCTGTTTTTTAAAACAATTGTTTCTCCAGCACTTGTTGTTGCAATAGCAATATCACAAGATACAATTTCTTTTAGAGATTTAACTCTCAAATCAGATATGTTTAATTCTGAACCAATACCTTCTTTAATGTCTGTTTTATCTAAAATAAGAACTTTTCCTTTAATCATAATTTTATTTTTTATTTACTTCTACATGTACTCTATAATAAAACCTAAAGTCGCCTGACCTAACGGCTTCAATCCATTTTTGTAATTCAATGCCATCAATCTTTATATCTACTTCATGTTTTTTTGCAAACAAGTGACAAAGTGTATGAAAATCTTCAGCTGACTTTTTTTCTATCATTCTGTTATCTTCATCAAAATACTTACCTTCAATATGCATTGAATAATTAGGAGAATATGGCATTATTCTAAATACATAAATTTCAGCAACAGTTCCACCAAAACTGTTGGTTCCATTTTTTGCATCTACCAATTCATCATAGACACCTAAAGCTTGTTCTATTGAGATATACATATTAATATAAGCTTAATACTCCTGTTATTTTGTCAATTTTATCAGAGTAATCTGGACCTAATGCCAAACAAGTTATTGTAGGTTCTTCAAACTCAGTCCTTCCAGCATCAGTAATTAATTCAACAAATACACCAGCTATTTGGGCTTGTTTAAATATTTCCAAAAGTTCTTTTTCACTATTTACTTTCAATGTTATTTTTGTTTGTCCTGTTGTGTACCAATTAAATTGAGCATCCGACATTTCAAATGAAATCTTTTTTCCTCTCACGTTTTTCCATACAAAACCCAGAGCTGAATGTGCGCCCTGAGCAATTACTTTTCCAGAATGAATTTTTTCTCCTTTTTTATTTTTTAAGTCTTTTCGCATTACGATGACCATTTTTGCTTCTTTGTTATCCATAATTTTACAAATATACAAATTTTTATTTAACTACAACAAATTCATGACACTCAATAATACTTGGAATATCCATTCTTCTTGAATACCTCTCAATTACAGATTGTTTGACCTGCTTTTCCTCTTCTCTTTTTCTATTTTGAGCAATAGCCTGTTCTACTGAACAATCAATATATACAATCCTAACCTTTGCCTTATAATCTGTTGCAAGGTCTGAAATTGTTTTTCTTTGAAGGTCTGTCATATTTGTACCATTCCAGAGAACGTTTTGCTTCTTTCTTAAGTTTACTCTTAACTCTTCTTTGGCTTCCTGATAAACAAATCCTTGAGCATCTTTATCGTCCCATTTTATTTTATGTTTCTTTCTTATTGTATCAAGCTCTATAATTGGGCCATCATAATTCTTTTCAATCCACGTGTTTTTTCCGCTTCCAGGAAGGCCACACATAATTGTAACCCAATCACCTTCTGGTTCCCATATTTCCTTACCAGGATATCCACCATTGCTAAAATAGTGTAATCTGGCCCAATCACTTGTAAACTGATATGGGTTATTTAAACAGTTTAAATTTTCAGCCCTCTCTTTAAATAGTTCCATCTTAAAAAGACAACCATCTAAATCTCCGCAAATTCTTCCACGAAAATCACACTGTGCAAAATTTATGAGTTCATTTAAATTACAAAGCAATGATGCTTTAATAACTGACATATCTGGGTCTTCTTTATCTTCATTCCAAATCGGTAGACCATGATAACGAATAAGTTTTGCTATTTGCTCTCTTTGTTCATAGTTGAATCTATTCCACATAAGGTCACGGAACATTGGCTCTCCTATTTTGGCATGTTTTGGAGAAACCCAATCTTTTATCTCTTCGTCAAAGTATGTTGTTGCTGGTTTTGCGATATCATGAAAAATTCCAGTATAAATCAAACGTTCTTGAGCTTCTGGCGAAAATTGGTTTTTGATTTTTTCTACTTCAGCAACAACCATGTTGGTATGTATATATACATCTCCTTCAGCATGGTGAATAGGACTCTGCTTCGTAGCTTTCATTTGCTCGAAAATATCAAGGATATCCTTGTTAAATTTATGATATGCTTCTATTTGTTTCACTTACTGAAATATGTTTTATTTACTCTAGCAGTGGAAATATCTACTCTCATAATAACAATGTATTCAAAATATCTTACAAAATCTTCTTCGCTTAAATTTTCAAGAATAACATCAGAAACATGTTTTGGATTCTCTCCTGGTCTTGCATCAGTTCTAGAAAAATTTACATTCTCCCACTCCTTTGATTTAAACCCATCCTCTTCTGACTTTATTTTATGAGCTCTTTCAAGCATTATCTTTTTTATTTTCATAATGTGTAAGTATTTTTCTTTTTCTCTTTTAAAAATTGGCAACAAAATTTCAAACTTAGTGTCAAACTTTCCAAATTCATAATTATAACGAATACAAAAAGTTTGATACAGGGCTTGGTTAATTGGTTCCATAACTCGTATTCTATTATGAACTTCAGTAAACCAATGATGCGGCATTTGCCACAAAAGCTCAGTAAATTCCTTATTTATTTCCTCTGTTGATTTCATTTCCTGTTCCGAATAAATATCTTCTTATTATAAAATTAAAGTAAGAATAACATTGCTTAGCATTTTCTGTATATTTACATTCTAAAATTTTTGTGCAACAATAACCAATGCTATCATTAATCATATCATTTTTTTCATTTGACTTTATTTCGAAATTAGTTCCATCAATTATTCCAGTCGCCATTTCTTTTAGTAATTCAATAGAAGCTTTAGTTATAATTCCACTTTCTTTAGAAGATGAAATTTCTTTATGAAAATTAATTAAAAACTTTTCTCTTTTATTGGGTTCAGCTTTCTTAGAATAAATAACTCCCATATCATCTAAAGATTCAGATACAAGCTCATTGAATCTTCCAAAAGAACCTTGCATTATCACCGAAAATGGCAACCATTCAACAACATGCGGTTCGTTATGATTTATCTCACCAGAATATTTGGCCAAATAAGTATATCCCATATAACCATTCTTATGCATTGCAAAAACTAAATCAAGGTCATATATATCCAATCCAGTTTCTTCTTTTACTTCACGTAGCGCTGCTGCCCCTATATTCGCATCTTCTGGGTCCATCTTACCTCCAGGCAAACCAAAATCGTTATGGTCGGTCTTTCTACTAACTCCTAAAACCAATCCTTCTTCGTTAATCAAAACTACTTGTGCTGATATTTTCATAATTATTTAGTTTTCATAAATTCGTAAGCATGCCACCCATACTTTGTGTAGTCAATCAACTCTGCTGGTCTCCATGTTTTTGTCCAATGCACATCAGTCTTAACATGTTTTCCACGTACAAGTTTCATCAGATTATTAAACTCATTCTCCGCAACAGGAAGAACTCCTCCATTTGTTTCAAATGATTCAGCATTTCTAATTACAAAACCCTCAGAGCATGGTTTATTTGTCAGTGGGTCTAACCCCCCAAGAAGCCCAGTCGTTTCTACACTTTCCTCCCATGTCATATTTAAATTGGCCTTAAGCCAATCTGAGAGTATCTTATTCTCATCAACATCTGACTTATAGAATGTATTTAATGGAACTGTAATTTCTATCTCTGGAACAGTTGGAAAATCAAACAATGCAGCATAAAATTTTACTTCTTCCCAACTTAACCATCTTCCATTTTCTCTTACTCCAAATAAATAATAATATGATTCTAATCTAGAATATTTAATACTGTGCGTTCCATACATCCCCTCTCCGAAAAGCTGTAGATTACCAAGGTCATTCTTAATAATATCCCAACGCTCTCTTAATGGCTTTGTCCATGGACTTACAGTTGGAGCTGTGTGACTTCTAGCAAATAAAGCATCTTTTGTAAATGCATTATTTTCTCCATCCAACTTCTCGGTCAACACAAGACTTTTCATATCTGCAAAAGCTTTTATGTAACCATTGGGCATAAACCTGTCATCACTTGTGGTTCCAAGTGAAATTTGAGCATGTAAGCTTCTACAATATTTTTGACTTTCATTCATTATGCTGTTAAACTTTTTGCTCTTCTTGTATATCCACTTTTCTCAAATGGTGCTATAAATATAATTTCATAATTTGTTCTACCTGCTCCGCAAGGCTGAACACGGAAATGCCCTCTCACACCAAAAGAATCTGTTCTGATGCTTGTAACATTCCATTTTGATGTAACCACAGTAAGCGGAAATCTAAAATCATTTGATGTCTTTCCAGTTTTTCTAGTACCATAAACTCTACCTGGAGGTATAATCTCTTCAGTATTTTCAGCAAGATAAAAGAAGCATAAGAATTTATAAATATGTTCTTCCAAATTTATTACATCTTGATGGTCGAAGTGTTCACATAACTCCATTGTTTTTCTGTTAATAAAAAACATCACCCAATTCATACGCCCTTCGTCTGATTTTTTTTCTTTTTTAAAACTTAAGTGACAAAACCAGATTGTGCCACCAGACACAATCATTCTTAACAAACTACCATCTTGAAAAATAAATGTTACTTTTTGTTCTGGCAAGTTATTAAATACAGCCCAATTGTAGTGGTCACCTTTTTTATTTATCTTAAGCATATCTAGATTCTCAATCACAGAGTTTGTTACGACATATGGCTTGTTTTGAGTGTTGCTTAAACAATAATATAAATCAAGAACTTCGTTAGGAACCTCTTTATTTCCAGTTTTTTCAAAATTTGAATGTAAGTCTGGATAGTTAGATTCCAACATTTCCATCCACATGGAATCGTCAGTCAAAAAACGATATGCTATATGATTTCTAATTACCATTTCTCTTAATCAATAATTTTTATTTCACCTATAGAACTGAATGTTTTTGTTGCTCCATTTTCAAAAATAACTGTATAAGTTTTCCAATCTCTGGATGCTGGCCACCAATCATTTTCTCTGGTTGCTGGCTCTAAATCTTGAGAGTGATTTTCTTCTGTTACTTCTTTTATAGTAAGTTCAACTTCAACTTTCATGTCTGTCATTACAGACATCTTTTTTCCTTTTAATAAATCAAGTAGATTCATAAATATTTTGTGTATTAAAGTGAATAATATTATTATCCAAAGATACATAATTTTCTTTTACATTAGCACACATTTCTTTCGATTCTAAATTAATTGCGTTTTTTATAGAATCAGCAAATAACTTATTTGAATCATCTATGTCGGCACTTGTTCTAAAATTAACACAACATAAATAAGCCTCCTCAATTTCTGATATTATCATTCCAGTATAAAACCCTTTCAGGTCATATTTCTTCACAAAAACATCAGCATTGCACCAAATATAAACCGAACCTGGCTTTTGTCTAAGTAAATAAACCAAGCCAGAATCAATTATAAGACGTTTATGTCCTATTAAACCATGTTCCGTACCATGACCAAGCATAACAATCCTATCATGGTCTTTAATGGCTTTTTTTAGAGCTTTACTAGATGGATTGTCGTTAATTATAGTCCAGTCTGTATCAACATAAATCCCTTTAAGGAAATTTGTTGTATAGTCTTTTGGATGTATAACTAATGTTTTCATTTTATTCTACTTTTATAACATTGGTATTTATTTTTCCATCTTTAAATCCAACATTTTCAATAAAAACTTTTACTGTCGTATCTTTTGGTGTTAATATATAAATATGAGAACCTTTGTTGTCTATGACAACATAGTTTACTTTTAAAATTTTTGAGCCAACTTGAATATAAGTTTCTTCAGCTGTATCTGATAAACCTGGATTGTACACCCCTCTTTCTCTTATGCAAGAGATTAATCCTATAGTTAAAATTAATAGCAAAATTATTTTTTTCATTTTTGTACGTGCTCTCTAGTTAATAAAATGTCTTTAATTCTTTTTAAATATCTTCCTTTAATTGCGATTTTATCTTCTGCTTCTTTTATTTCCTCTTTACTACCTATAATTTCACCGCAGCAGTTACATACATAACTTCCATATAGTGACCAATACCTTTTACGCTCAGCTTTATAATAAGACAATAAGTTCTTAGTATTGATTGTACTTAATTCTTTATCTGTTTTTTCTTGTGACATGTTTTTTTATACGCAAAAACAATAAAAAAGTTTCAAATAAAAAACCCAGACCGAAATCTGGGATTTTAATTAAATGTGTGCTATTACCAACTTTACACCATCCGCCAGGAGTCGAACCTGGTCTGACGGGAGTCGAACCCGCTTGCTTCATCTTATAGAGCCCTCTCTATTAATTTATTTTTTATTATCTTCACTAGCCTTTCTTCTTTCAGCATGAAGTTTTTTATTTTCTCTTTTCTTTTTCCAAGGGGCGTTTTTTTCAAAATCCCCAGCCATTATTGAGCCATATGGAATTATCTCATCAATCACATTACATAAATTGAAGTGCTCTATTTGGCGCTTAACCTCAACAGCATTCTTATATGCACTTGGCAATTCAGAAATATCAATCACATTAGAATAAAATCTAGCATCAATACCTTTTGTCTCTTCATCAAAAATTTCCTTGTCAGTTTTACCTGCCATAGATAACTTATGTTTTGTTCTTGACATATTACGGCCTGCTCCATGTGGTGCAAAACCCAAATTTGTTTCAGTCGTTCCACCATCAACAATCAAGATTGGCTGAGACATATTTAAAGGAATAATTTGTGGTCCAGAATCTTGTAAAAATGCTTTATTAACTGGAGTTGCCCCCTTAGCATGATAAAACAAATCACCATCTTTGAATACAAAGTTATGCTCATTCCAAAACCTATCCACCTTTTCAATTTCAAGGTTTTCACATATTGAATCATGCAAAACCATATGATTAAGCTTTGTCCACTTTCTAATAGACTGCAAAGCATTCCAATAGTCAACACCCTCTTGAGACTCGAATGGAATCCAAGCATTTTGTGGTAAAGTTTCTTTAGAAAGCTTCATTCTGAAATTCTCAGCCACTTTCATTCCAGCCTTATATAATAATGCCCCAACACCTCTTGAGCCGTGGTGAGTTACAATAACTGTTTCTCCAGTGTTTTTAGACACGCCAATGTACATAAAGTGATTTCCATCACCTTGAGTACCCAAATGCTCCTTAGCAACACTAAGAGTATGTGTAGAGTTTAAAAATGGATTCAATTTAAATTCATCAGCAAGTTCTTTTGGTAAATCAAACTGTGCACCTCTTGGTCTTCCGCCTGGGCCGAAGTGAGTTACATGTTGAGCCATATCCAAAATAATCTTAGGGTCAATCTTACCTACATTTGTAAGCATTACAGAACAACAAATATCTGCACTATGCATACCTGGATGAATTGCATTTTTAGAAACAACAACACCGCCAACAGGAATTGTACCCAATGGACCTGCAGGACAAACGTCTGGCATAATAGCGCCAGCAACAACAGTTGGAGTTTTCATTATAAGCTCCATTGAATCTTGTGCTGATTTCAAGTTTTCTTTCTCTATATCTGATTCTGCTATAATATTTGCATGGAACTTTGGAGGGTTCTCATGTAAAGCAATCATAGGAACTTCAACAGGAACGCATGAAGTTAGGTAGTCAAACAACTCTTGACCTTCTAGCCCATTCATATTGACGTGTACGATAGCATCCTTAAACCATTTGCCTGGCTTAAATCCTAGTTCAATTATATCTCTTCCTGTTATCATGCTATTAAATTAATTATTTTTTTAGAATTTGTTGTTTTCTCAGTTAACATCTTAAGTCCATAAGAATGAATAACTTTTTTTATTCCACTCGTAAACTCTTCTTCGTTAAAGCCATTCAATACTCTACTTTTATTGAAGTCTATTACTAATATGTCATTAAACGGAAGTACGTGCGTCACCCCTTCTACCTTATGAAGTTCTCTTATTAGATTTTCAACACTTTTATCTTTCATATCTGTTTATACGTTAAAATTATACAAAGGTTTCATGAATTATGAGACACAAATTCAGATACAGACCTTACCATCTTAGAAATGTCTGAATGGTATAAACCCACACTATTCATACAGCCACATTCTATTATATAATAATCACCACCACAAAGAGCAATGTCCATGGCAAATATCTTATGTGGCATATATTCTTTACATCTGTCCTCAACAAATTTAATCATATCTTCTGGAATATCCTTACCGTCTTTATGCAATCTAAAATTCTTACGATACATACTACTAGTAACTACCTTACCATCCACAATATAATTTCTCCACTCCTTTGTAATGTTATATGGTGTACTCACAAGAATCTTTGTGTCTTCAGTAAGAATAACGTTATCTGCTATCATCATATTACTAAGCATATTTTTGATTTCAGAAAAAGTTCTAACATCTCCATTAAAACTTTTATCATCAGCGTCTGGTCTACAAAAAAACAATTCATCATCTGGATGATTTTCATTTCCAAAATCCTTAAAAGTTGTCACCTTAGAATCGTTTGGACCATTAAGCATATAATCACCCCAAATCTTATTATAGTTCTCCATTGAGAAAGTTTCTTCGTCAAAGAATAATCCAGTTGGTTTATTCAATTGATGATAAACATTATACATAAGAGTTGTGGCTCCGTAGTAAATATTTATCTTATCATCCTTTGTAAATTCTGGAATATCTGGAGAGAATGGGATAACTTGTATTCCCTCACTCTCAATACCAAAATCTTTGCAAGCTTGTGTAATTTTATGATAATCTCCGCCTTCTGCAGAAAGATTATTTTGTACTATCCAGCGTATGTTTTTCATTTCTTAAATATATTTTTATAAACCTGGAAATTAAACCAGGAGTTATTTTGTA
>Ga0307376_10004608_pt1 | contig 12585 bp, 6 predicted proteins | sample TR2MG_FD_202536 | JGI IMG/M metagenome (GOLD analysis project Ga0307376, IMG submission 202536) | Soil microbial communities from Risofladan, Vaasa, Finland - TR-2 | ecosystem: Environmental > Terrestrial > Soil > Coastal area > Acid sulfate soil | place: Finland: Risofladan, Vaasa | collected... | reverse complement strand
TGACCGGGTGGGCATGTGGTACACTACGGCCGTCATCAACGCTCTGGAGAAGAGTCCCTATTGGCAGGACAGCGTGATCGTGCTGGCCTGGGATGACTACGGCGGCTTCTACGACCACGTGGCTCCCGCCCAGGTGGATACCTTCGGTTACGGACCGAGGGTGCCGGCCATCGTCATATCCCCGTATGCCCCAGCCGGCCAGGTGGTGCATGACCGCTACGACCTCACGTCGGTCCTCAAGTTCATCGAGGACCGCTTCGGGCTGCAATCCCTAACGCAGCGGGACGCCCGGGCTGCCGACATCGGGAGTTCCCTCCGCTATGACCGGCCTCCCGTAGCGCCCCTGTTCATTACACCCGGATGGTGATGTCAGCGAATCCGGATCCGGTAGCGCCGGAGCCAGAAGTCCAACTGGACGTAGTAGGAGAACAACTGGGGCAGGCCCATTAACTGAGAGAACCAGGGCTGACCGGCAAAGAGGGTGTTTTCCGAGGCCAGTTGCCGCGCTTCGGCCGGATTTAAAAGCCCGTTCAGGGGTGAGGCGGGGTCGTCCAGAAGCTGCAGGAACCAGGAGCGGCAGGCCGCCAGGTAACTGGGGTTGTGGGTGGACGGGTAAGGGCTTTTGCGCCTGGTCACGATTTCCTTGGGAAGGACTCCTTCCAGGGCGCGGCGCAGGATGCCCTTGGGCATGCCGCCCGTCGTTTTCATGGCCCAGGGAATGTTCCAGACATACTCCACCAGGCGATGGTCACAAAAAGGAACTCGTACCTCCAGGCCTACGGCCATGCTCATGCGGTCTTTGCGATCCAGAAGGGTAGCTAAAAAACGCGTGATGTTGAGGTACAACAGATCCCGCATCCGCGCCTCCCCGGCCTCCTCCCCGGGCAGGCGGGGCACCTCGGCCAAGGCATCCCGGTAGCGGTCGGCCAGGTATTCCTCGGCCCGGATGTGGTCCGCCAAGTCCGGCGAGAGCAACTGGAGGCGTTCTTTGACCTTCCTGATCCAGGGAAACCCTTTGGCCGCCAGGTCCTGGGGCAGGTGAAACCAGGGGTAGCCGCCGAAGATTTCGTCCGCGGCTTCGCCGGATACGGCCACGGTAGCCTCTTTTTTTATCTCGCGGCAGAACAGCAGGAGGGAGGTGTCCACGTCGCCCATGCCCGGCTGGTCACGGGCGATCAGGGATGCCGGCAGGCCTTCGACCAGTTCGGGGGTATCCAGCAGCACCTTGCGGTGGTCGGTGGCGAAGAGTTGGGAGACCTTATCCACCCAGGGGTCGTCGCGGTTGGTCTGATAGTCGTCGGCCTTGAAATAGAGTTCGTTGCCGGCAAAATCCACCGAAAAGGTGCGTAAGCTCCCCATGCCGGCCTTTTGGTAGGCGGCGGTGGCAAACGCGGTTACGGCGCCGGAATCCAGCCCGCCGGACAAGAGGACGCAAACCGGGACATCGGAAACCAGTTGACGGTCTACGGTATCTTCCAATAACTCGCGGATACGCGCGGCGGTGGCCGCAGTATCGTCGGGGTGGGCATGGCTCTCCAGGGACCAGTAGCGCCGCAAGGTCAAGCCCCGGCGGTCGTACGTGAGGCAACAACCGGGCCTCAATTCCGCAACGCCGCGAAAAATGCCGTGGCCGGGTGTCCGGGAGGGACCCATGACAAAGATCTCGGCCAGACCCTCGGCGTCCAGGACCGGTTCGACGGCCGGGCAGGCCAGCAGGGCCTTCAACTCCGAAGCATAAACCATGCTCCGGCCCCTTTGGGCATAAAACAGCGGTTTGACTCCCAGACGGTCGCGGGCCAGGAAGAGGCTCTGGTTGTAGTCGTCCCACACGGCGAAGGCGAAGATGCCGTTTAAGTGGTGCACGCAGCCCAATCCCCAGTGCATGTAGGAGACAAGGAGAACCTCCGTGTCGGAACGGCTGGTGAAGCGGTAACCGAAGGCCTCCAACTCGGAGCGCAGCTCGGCCGTATTATACAGTTCACCGTTGTAGCCCAGGACGCAAGTGCGCAAGCCCTGCCGGCGCACCATGGGCTGGGCGCCGCCTTCGGGGTCGATTACGATCAGGCGGCGGTGGGCCATGGCCGCGTGAGCCGACAGCCAGAATCCGGCCGCGTCCGGACCGCGGGGAGCCAGAGCTTTACCCATGGCTTCCAATACCGGCTGGGAGCAACTGAGGTCCGCTTCCCAATCCACTATGCCCGCAATGCCGCACATGATTTAACCCCCTAAGATAAAAATTTGGTCGGCAAAAGGCCTCTTCCCCGGACCGGTCAGCCGGCCCGTGCAATGCGCCCTATATAACTATGCCTGGGCGGTTTATTCGGTTCCAGGTCACTGGGTTGCCGGGGGCGTTCCTTTTCTTGTTTTTCCGGCCCGGGAGCCCGGTGGAGGCAGTCCGAACCAGAAAACAGGTTGCCTTTTGCAAAGATCCGCCTCAATGGGCGGTCCGGGGTGTGGACATATTAGGGGCAGGGCAGTTAAAGAGGGTTCAGGCTGGTGTCGTATATTGCCCACCTGAGGTTGGGAAAGTGAGTTGTTACACCGGCCCTAAGAAGGTCTGCCGGACTGACGGACGGGTCTGTCTGCAGCCTGGTGGTACCGCCCGTCGGCGGTGCGGGGCCGGGGTAAAGCTAAATGGGGGGCCAAAAGACAAATAAGGTGGTGGGCAGCTCTAAAACCGGGAAGAACAGGAGGCTGTAAAAAATTTTTCATGGGTCTGGCATTCGTGTCTTTTTTTTGTTATAATACTTACCGTATAAATAAGCGGGGTACAACGTCGTACCTTGAGGAATGGCAACGGATGCCCAGGGTGGGAGAATTCCCCCCGGGTTTTTCTTTTTTTCTGGTTCAATGCTGAGGGGAGGCACGGGGCGATGTACAGCTCCACCGTTGTTCTGGCTTCGCGTGATCCAGCGCTCCGCAAGACGATCAAGAGCATCCTCCTGACGACCGACCGCACGGTGGTGGGTGAGGCGGAAGACAGTATCAACGCTCTGAAGATGATCCGCACCCGTCAACCGGACATGGTCATCATCGACGAGGATTTGAAGAACGCGTCCGGCCTGGAGGTGGCTACCATAGCCGGGCAAGACCGGCTGGCCCCGGTCGTCTACATTACCAGTTACCCGGGGCAAAGCTCCTCAGCCGCGCTGAAAGAACTCTGGATATTCGCGCTGGTACCGAAACCGGTGGACGAGGTTCATCTTCTGCTTTCCATGGATTTGGCCGAAGCCGGCTTTCACAAGTTAATGGAAATGGAGAAGGAGATCGCCCAGTTGAAGGAAACGCTGCAAAGCCGCAAAGCGGTGGAGCGGGCCAAGGGCATTCTCATGGAGACCATGGGTATCTCCGAGAGCGAAGCCTTCAAGCGGATCCAGAAGCAGAGCATGGACAGGCGTACCTCCATGCGGGTGGTGGCGGATGCCATCATCATGGCCCACGACCTGCAGTCGGGGGGAAAGGTCCGGAAAAAGTTATAGCCCGTTCCCCGGGCGGTTGCATTTTGCCTGCCGTCTGATATAATATAGGGTGAAATTCCATAGTTACGGAAAACAAAGGCGTTTTCCGTCGATGGGCGAAGATGCCCTCGTGGCGAGAGAAGTGACTGTGTCTCTTGCTAGGAGGGTGTTTTGTGTTTTCAGGCCTTTGACGGGGAGGGGGTTGTTTGGGGATACCGGGGAAGGATACTAAGACAACCGTTTCGACAAAACAAGAGGAGGTCATGCGTATGTCCAAGTCGGCCGGTGATGTCCTGGCTTTGGCCAAGGAAAAAGACGTGTGTATGGTTGACCTGAAGTTTATCGACCTGCCTGGCATGTGGCAACATTTCACCGTACCCCTGGGTGAGCTTGATGAAACCAGCATGAAGGAAGGCTTCGGGTTCGACGGTTCCAGCATCCGTGGTTTCAAGGTCATCAACGAGAGCGATATGCTTCTGATTCCCGATCCGGATACCGCTATCATCGACCCGTTCTGCAAGGCGCCCACCCTGAGTCTGGTCTGCAACGTGGTGGACCCGGTAACCGGTAAAGGATACAGCCGTGACCCCCGCCAGGTGGCGATCAGGGCCGAGGAATACCTGAAGAGCACCGGCATCGCCGACGTCAGCTACTTTGGTCCGGAAGCAGAGTTCTTCATTTTGAACGACGTCCGCTACGACCAGAACCAGCATAGCGGCTACTACTACGTAGACTCGGTTGAAGGCATCTGGAACAGCGGTCGCGAGGAGATGCCCAACCTGGGCTACAAGCCCCGTTACAAGGAAGGCTATTTCCCGGTGCCGCCCACCGATTCCCAGCAGGACATCCGTACCGAAATGATTCTGACCATGATGAGCCTGGGGATTCCCATCGAGTGCCAGCACCACGAAGTGGCCACCGCCGGGCAGGCGGAAATCGACATGCGGTTCGGTCCGTTGACCAAGATGGCGGACCAGTTGATGTTGTACAAGTACGTGGTGAAAAACGTGGCCGTCCGGAACGGTATGACCGCCACCTTTATGCCCAAGCCCATCTTCATGGACAACGGGTCCGGCATGCACGTCCATCAGAGCCTCTGGAAGGGCGATACTCCGCTGTTTTTTGACGAGAAGGGCTATGCCCAGCTGAGCGAGATGGCCATGTATTACATAGGCGGACTCTTGAAGCACGCTCCCGCCTTGTGCGCTTTCTGCAGTCCGACTACCAACTCCTACAAGCGGCTGGTGCCCGGCTACGAGGCTCCCGTCAACCTGGTCTATTCGCAGCGCAACCGCAGCGCGGCCGTACGGATCCCGATGTACTCCAACAACCCGAAAGTTAAGCGCATCGAGTACCGTCCGCCCGATCCGTCCGCCAATCCCTACCTGGCTTTCTCCGCTCTCCTGTTGGCGGGCCTGGACGGTATCAAGAACAAGATCGATCCCGGTCCGTCGCTGGACAAGGACATCTTCGATCTGGAGAAAGAAGAGGCGTCCAAGATCCGCTCCGTTCCGTCGTCGCTGGCCCACGCCCTCGCCGCCCTCAAGGAGGACCACGAGTTCCTGCTGGCCGGCAACGTGTTCGACGAAGACCTAATCAACACCTGGATCGAATACAAGACCCTGCGCGAGGTGGATGCCGTACGGCTACGCCCGCATCCGTATGAGTTCGTCATGTACTACGACGTCTAGGAACCAGGAAGCCATAAGCGGAGTTGCCGCAGACCCCGGGGTACCCGCCCAGGGCGGGTCGGGGAACCCGGGGCTTTCACTTTCCGGTGGAAAGCCGGAGGTTTAAACCTGGCGGTGGAAAATCAGGGGCAAAGGATGGGGACTTTTTGTGAGGTATACTCCGGAAGACGTCTTGCGGCTGGCCAGGGAAGAGGATGTCAAGTTCATCCGCCTGCAGTTCACCGACATTTTCGGTGTCTTAAAGAACCTGGCCATTACGGTGGATCAGCTCGAGAAGGCGCTTACCGGGGAGATCATGTTTGACGGATCTTCCATAGAGGGGTTCGTTCGTATCGAGGAGTCAGACATGTATTTCCGGCCGGATCCGAACACCTTTGCCATCTACCCGTGGCGGCCCAGGGAAGGGGCGGTGGCCCGGCTTATCTGCGACGTGTACAACGCGGACGGTACCCCCTTTGCCGGGGACCCGCGCCAGGTTCTGCGCAAGGTGGCTCTCGAGGCCCTGGATATGGGCTACATCATGAACGTGGGTCCGGAGCTGGAGTTCTTCCTGTTCCATGTGGACGACCAGGGGCGTCCGACTCTGGAGACCCACGACCAGGCCGGTTACTTCGACCTGAGCCCGGTCGACCTGGGGGAGAATGCCCGGCGGGATATGGTGCTGACCCTCGAGAGGATGGGCTTTGAAATCGAGGCTTCCCATCACGAGGTGGCGCCGGGCCAGCACGAGATAGACTTCAAGTATTCCGATGTTCTGGATACGGCCGACAGGATCGTTACCTTCAAGATGGTGGTGCGCACCATCGCCCAACGGCATGGACTGCACGCCACCTTCATGCCCAAGCCCATCACCGGGGTGAACGGATCGGGGATGCATACCAACCAGTCCCTGGCCCGGGACGGGGAAAACGCGTTTTTCGATCCGGATGGCGAAAGGGGACTGTCCCCGGTGGCCCGCTGGTACATCGGGGGCCTTCTCAAGCACATCCGGGCTGTCACGGCGGTGACCAATCCCACGGTCAACTCGTACAAACGGTTGGTTCCGGACTACGAGGCCCCCGTGTATATCGCCTGGTCGGAAAAAAACCGCAGTCCGCTCATCCGTATTCCGGCCAAGCGGGGTCCTTCCACCCGGATTGAGCTCCGCAACCCGGACCCGTCCTCCAATCCATACCTGGCCCTGGCGGTTATGTTGGCCGCCGGCCTGGACGGCATCAAGAACAACATCGAGCCGCCGCCGGCCGTGGCCGTGAATTTATACGGCCTGACGGAGGCGGAGCGGGAAGAACTGGGGGTGTACAGCCTGCCATCTTCCCTCAAGGAGGCTCTGGACGAGTTACGGGCGGACTCCGTGGTGCGGGAAGCCCTCGGCGAGCACGTTTACCACAAGTTCATGGAGGCTAAGCGGCGGGAACTGGACAGCTACCGGGCCCAGGTCCATCCCTGGGAACTTGAGACTTACCTGGCCAAGTATTAAAGGCCTATGTGGCCGCAAGTCTTTCGGGGGGCCGTGCTAGGCCCCCTTCCCTGCCTTATCTATCCATCCAGTCCCAAAGGATCGCCCAAAAGGCCTTTTTTTGTCTCAAAGTATGGGTTCCTAATCAGCCAGTTAGCCGGGCTTATTCGTTCATTCGGCCGAATGAACGGGCACCTGGGCGTGACCCACTTTCATTATATCCGGAATTATCATGCCGCTCCGCTGGAGGCAAGTCTTTTGGGGAATCCCTCCTCTCCTGTGTTTTTGTGGCTACTTATATATTAACGAAATAGAAACCTTTGGGTAAATCCATTTTGCCTTGCCCTGAGGCCTTGCTATACAAGGGCCCCCGAGTTTCACAGGTCGATCTCTTTCAATACCAAAGGACGGGAGAACGGAAATGCAGCAAAACAGAAACGTCAACGGACTGCCCCCCAAGCAGGGTCTTTATGATCCGCGATTCGAGCACGATGCCTGCGGCATCGGGTTTGTGGCCAATATCAAAGGGAAAAAGTCAAATGAGATCTTACGGCAGGCTCTGACCATTCTGGTCAACCTTGACCATCGTGGAGCGAGGGGAGCGGAGGTCAATTCCGGTGATGGCGCGGGAATCATCATGCAGATCCCCCATGCTTTCTTTGAGCGGGAATGCGCCAAGGCAGGGTTTACGCTCCCTTCCCCCGGCAGGTACGGAGTCGGTATGCTTTTTCTTCCCAGAGATGTTGCCCTTTGTCGGAAATGCGAGGAAATCGTGGAGAGGGCCATCCGCGAGGAAGGCCAGACCCCGCTGGGGTGGCGGACGGTTCCCACCAATGACAGTTCCCTGGGTGAGACGGCCAGGTTGGCCGAGCCTTTTATCCGGCAGGTGTTTATCGCCGCCGGTGCGGACATCAAGGACGAAACGGCCTTTGAGCGCAAGCTTTATGTAATCCGCAAGCGTTCCAAGAAAGAGGTCCGCAATTCCTCTTTAGGGGAAACCTTTTATTTTGCAAGTTTGTCTTCCCGGACCATCGTCTACAAGGGGATGCTCATCCCCGAGCAAATGAGTGAGTTTTACCTGGATTTAAATGACCCGTCCATAGAGACCTCGCTGGCCCTGGTCCACTCCCGGTTCAGCACCAATACCTTCCCCAGCTGGGAGCGGGCCCACCCGTACCGCTATTTAATCCACAACGGAGAAATCAACACGCTGCGCGGTAACATCAACTGGATGCATGCCCGCCAGTCCATGTGCCAGTCGGAGCTTTTCGGCGAAGACGTAGCCAAGGTCATGCCGGTCATTGATCCCGACGGCAGTGACTCGGCCATGTTTGACAATGTTCTGGAATTTCTGGCGCTGACGGGCCGTACCCTGCCCCACGCGGCCATGATGATGATTCCGGAGCCGTGGTCCAACGACGAAAGCATGAGCGACGAAAAAAAAGCCTTTTACGAATACCATAGCTGCCTGATGGAGCCGTGGGACGGTCCTGCCGCCATTGCCTTTACCGACGGCAAAATCATCGGCGCGGTGCTGGACCGGAACGGCCTTAGACCGTCGCGCTACTACGTTACCAAGGACGATGTGATTGTCCTGGCGTCGGAAGTGGGCGTGCTTGATATTCCCCCGGAAAACGTACTTATTAAGGAGCGGCTTCGCCCAGGACGCATGCTACTGGTTGATACCATCGAGGGACGGATTGTCGCCGATGAAGAATTGAAGAGCCGGATGGCCGCCGAGCATCCTTACCGCCGGTGGCTGGACGAGCACCTAGTGGATCTTTCGGACTTGCCCCAGGCCCATGAGGTTCTTAAGACGGATCACGAAACAGTACTCCAGCGCCAGCAGGCTTTCGGCTATACTTTTGAAGAACTCGGTAAATTACTGGAGCCCATGGCCAAGAACGCTGTTGAATCAGTGGGGGCCATGGGGACTGATGTTCCTCTGGCGGTTCTGTCCGAAAAACCCCAGCTTTTATATAACTATTTTAAGCAATTGTTTGCCCAGGTGACTAACCCGCCCATTGACTCCATCCGTGAGGAAATCATTACTGCCTGGGAAACCACCACCGGCCCTGAAAAGAACCTGATTAAGCCGGAACCGGACAGCTGCCGCCAGATCCGGCTGAAGACACCCATTCTGAGCAACGAAGAGCTGGCAAAAATCAGGTACATCAACCGGGAGGGCTTCAAGGCCGTTACCTTGCCCATTCTTTTCCATGTGGCGGAAGGTGGCCGGGGCCTTGAAAAGGCCATGGATAACCTTTGCCGGGCAGCAGACCAGGAAATTGCGGAAGGCGCCAACTTACTGATTCTGTCCGACCGCGGCGTGGACTTTGATCACGCCCCCATCCCTGCTCTCCTTGCCCTGTCGGGGCTGCAGCATCACCTGATCCGGGAGGGAACCAGAACCAGGATCAGCCTTCTGCTGGAGTCAGGGGAGCCCAGGGAAGTGCATCACTTCGCCGTTTTGATTGGCTACGGCGCCAGCGCCGTTAACCCTTACCTGGCCTTTGAGACGCTGGAAGACATGATTCGCCAGGGACTGATGACCGGTATCACGTACAAGGATGCTTTGAAAAATTACATCAAGGCGGCCACAAAGGGTGTGGTCAAGGTGATGTCAAAAATAGGAATTTCGGCCATCCAGAGCTATCACGGCGCCCAGATTTTTGAGGCTATCGGTATTCACGAATCAGTTATTGATAAATATTTTACCTGGACACCGTCCCGGGTGGGCGGTATCGGCCTGGAGGAAATCGCCCGGGAGGCGGAACTCCGGCACCAGAAGGCCTTTTTGCGCGGAGCGGGCTGGGGCGGCATCCTGGAGCCCGGCTCCACCTACCAGTGGCGGCACGACGGCGAGCACCACCTGTACAATCCACAGACTATTATCACGCTGCAGAGCGCCTGCCAGAGCGATGACTACGGCCTTTTTAAGCAGTACTCGTCTCTCATCAACAGCCAGAATGTGACCCTGCGCAGCCTGTTTGCCTTCAAATCAAACCGGCCGCCTGTCCCTATCGAAGCAGTGGAACCGGTGGAAGCCATCTGCCGGCGCTTTAAGACCGGTGCGATGTCTTACGGCTCTATCAGTAAGGAAGCGCACGAAACCCTTGCCATCGCTATGAACCGCCTCGGCGGCAAGAGCAACACGGGTGAGGGCGGGGAGGACCCGGTGCGTTTCATTCCCGATCCCAACGGCGACTCCCGCCGCAGCGCCATCAAGCAGGTGGCCTCGGGCAGGTTTGGCGTTACCAGCCAGTACCTGGTCAATGCACAAGAGATTCAAATCAAGATGGCACAGGGGGCGAAGCCGGGCGAGGGCGGCCAGCTGCCCGGACGAAAAGTATATCCCTGGGTTGCCAAGGTCAGGGGCACGACGGCGGGCGTTGGACTGATCTCACCCCCTCCGCACCACGACATTTATTCTATTGAGGACCTGGCCGAACTGATTCACGACCTGAAGAACTCCAATCCTCTTGCTAGGATTAACGTCAAGCTGGTTTCCGAGGTTGGCGTGGGCACTATTGCCGCAGGGGTGTCCAAGGGGCGGGCAGACGTTGTCCTGATCAGCGGTTACGATGGCGGCACCGGCGCTTCACCCCGGACCAGCATCACTCACGCCGGACTTCCCTGGGAGTTGGGTGTGGCCGAGACGCATCAAACTCTGGTGTTGAACAATTTAAGAGACAGGATCGTGGTGGAAACCGATGGCAAGCTGATGTCCGGCCGGGATGTGGTTATCGCCACTCTTCTGGGCGCCGAGGAATTCGGCTTTGCCACGGCTCCCCTGGTGGTTATGGGCTGTGTCATGATGCGGGTCTGCAACCTGGACACCTGCCCGTGCGGCGTGGCCACCCAGAACCCGGAACTGCGCAAGAAGTTCAAGGGAGATCCGCAGCACATAGTCAACTTCATGCGATTTATCGCCCGGGAAATGCGGGAGATCATGGCGGAATTGGGTTTCTGTACCATTAATGAAATGGTAGGCCGGACGGATGTGCTGGAGGTCAGCAAGGCTGTTAAACACTGGAAGGCCATGGGGCTGGACCTGTCTGCCCTGCTTTACCAGCCGGACGTTCCGGACAACATTGGCAGGTATTGTCAGGTCTCTCAAAACCATGGCCTGGAAAAGTCCCTGGATAAAAATTTTTTATTGGAGCTTTGCCGGCCGGCCCTGGAACGCAAGGAGCCGGTGGAGGCAAGACTGCCCATCCGTAATACCAACCGCGTGGTGGGCACCATTCTGGGACATGAAGTCTCCAAACGTTACGGTGGGGAAGGTCTCCCCGACGACACCGTCCGGTTGTATTTCGAAGGCTCAGCCGGGCAAAGTTTTGGCGCTTTTGTTCCCAGGGGGATTACCATGACCCTGGAAGGCGACGCAAACGACTATTTCGGCAAGGGACTTTCCGGCGGCAAGCTGATTGCCTTTCCGCCGGCTGTGGCTTCCTTTGTCCCTGAAGAAAACATTATCGTGGGCAACGTGTCTTTCTATGGTGGAACATCAGGAGAAGCTTACATCCGCGGCGTGGCCGGCGAGCGTTTCTGTGTCAGAAACAGCGGCGTGCGTGCGGTGGTGGAAGGTGTAGGTGACCACGGGTGTGAATATATGACCGGAGGCCGGGTGGTGGTGCTGGGCGCCACCGGCAGGAACTTTGCAGCTGGCATGTCCGGCGGTATTGCCTATATACTGGATTCGGACGGGACATTCCCCGGACGCTGCAACTCCGCTATGGTCCTGCTCGAGAAGCTTAAAAACGCCAATGAGGTCAACGAAGTAAAAGAGATGATCCAGCGGCATTTGAAGTATACTCAAAGTCAGCGTGCCCTGTGGGTCCTGGACGACTGGGACGGGTTTGCGCCGAAGTTTGTGCGGGTCATTCCCAAAGACTACAAACGCATGATGGAGGCCATTGAGCGGGCGCATGAAATGGGCTTGAGCGGCGACAAGGCGATCATGATCGCTTTCGAAGAAAACTTAAGAGACCAATCGCGGATCAGCGGGAATTAGGGGGGAAATGCCATGGGTAAGCCTACCGGTTTTATGGAATATCAGAGGGAACTCCCTCAGGACCGTGCTCCTCTGGAGAGGATTGGCGATTGGGACGAATTTCATCTTCCCATGCCGGAAGAGGCGCTGAGAACACAGGCGTCGCGCTGCATGGATTGCGGTTTACCCTTTTGTCACACCGGTATCATGCTTAACGGGATGGCCTCCGGTTGCCCCAACCACAACCTGATGCCCGAGTGGAACGAACTGGTTTACCGGGGTTTGTGGAAAGATGCCCTGGCCAGGTTGCTTAAAACGAACAACTTTCCAGAGTTTACCGGCAGGGTATGCCCGGCCCTTTGCGAGGGTGCCTGTACCGCCGGGTTTGCCACAGCGCCGGTTACGATAAAGAACATAGAGTGCGCCATTATCGACAGGGCTTATGAAGAAGGATGGATCACTCCCAGGCCGCCGCTTGCGCGTACTAATAAAAAGGTTGCCATGATAGGCTCCGGTCCTTCCGGCCTGGCCTGTGCCGACCACTTGAACAGGGCTGGCCACTGGGTTACTGTTTTTGAACGGGCCGACCGGATTGGCGGGCTGCTGATGTACGGCATCCCCAACATGAAGCTGGATAAGCGGGTGGTCCAGCGGCGGGTCGACTTGATGGCAGCGGAAGGCGTCACCTTTGTGACCAATACGGAAGTGGGGAAGGATTATCCCATTGAAAAGCTTTTACAGGAATTCGACGCGGTGGTTCTCTGCGGCGGGGCCACCAAGCCGCGGGACCTGCCCATCGAGGGGCGGAGCCTGAAAGGGATAATCTTCGCGGTGGATTTCCTGCGGGCCAATACCAAGAGCCTCCTGGATTCCAAACTGGCGGACAGGAACTTTATTTCCGCTGCGGGTAAGGACGTCATTGTCATTGGCGGAGGCGACACCGGCACCGACTGCGCCGGCACTTCTCTGCGCCACAAGTGCAAC
>Ga0307376_10004607_pt1 | contig 12586 bp, 20 predicted proteins | sample TR2MG_FD_202536 | JGI IMG/M metagenome (GOLD analysis project Ga0307376, IMG submission 202536) | Soil microbial communities from Risofladan, Vaasa, Finland - TR-2 | ecosystem: Environmental > Terrestrial > Soil > Coastal area > Acid sulfate soil | place: Finland: Risofladan, Vaasa | collected... | reverse complement strand
GCATTTGTGAGGGGCTAACAGGTGAGTTGATATTTACCATCTACAATAAGAAGATAGATTAAAATAACCTGCTTACTTTTGGGGCTGCTCGCTTTGTTGTGTTTGTGGATTCAGGCCACGGGGGTATAAACGACAAAGGCGAATATGTAACCCCTGGAAAGCGAGCGTACCATCAAGGAGAACAAATGCACGATGGAAACGGTAACTACTACGAAGGGCACGAAAATAGACTCATGGCTGAGGAGTTTATAGAACAATGCACGAAGGCAGGAATACAAACTATTCGCACGTATCACCCTTGGAAAGACACACCACTAAGCGAACGTACAGAACTAGTTAGAAGCTACCTTAAACGGGGCTATTACGGCGGTATGATTTCTTTTCACACAAACGCTATTTCAAGCAGCAACAGCAAAGAAGCGCTAGAATCAACTCAGGGGTTTATAATTTATAGCACTAGAGAAGAAAATAGCTCTGACGATTTCGCAAAGCTAGCATTCAAAAAAGTAGCTGCCAAACTGCCAAACTTGGAAATGAGACCCGACAAGAAAAATAAAAGCGAATGTTTCAGCGCCAACTTTCAGGTACTTAGGCAAACGGATATAGATGATTTTCCCGACTTCTGGGCGGTACTTGTAGAGCGAAATTTTCACACCTCTGCCGAAGGATGCAAACAAGCCATGGAGTCAAGAAAAGAATGTGCGGAGGCTTTTATTGAGGCTATTCAGGAATTTTAAAATAATAAATCGGAATTCCCGTTTTTTCTTTTAACAGCCCAAACCCTGCAAATACGCTAGGTTTGGGCGTTTTTGTTATATTGCGATAAAAAAAAGATGTTGTTTTTGTGAAAATAAAGTGTACAAAACTTGTACAGCAAATAAAAGCGTTGTATATTTACATTATCAAACAACGAAACAATTACTAACAACTTAAAAATATCAATCATGACAACTGCAACTAAAACAAGATTAGAAAATAAATTAAACTCAATTGAAAAAGCAATCGCTTCTTATGATGGTGACACTAGCAGGTACGCAGCTAGACAAATTTTAAGTTTAAATATGCAAGCGCATAAAATTGAGAAACAACTTAATAGTAATAATGGTAGATAAAATACTTAGCTTATATTTATCAGAAGTTGAAGCAAACGAAGAAATAGCAATACAATTAATTTATAATTTAACGATTAATGAATGCGATTACTTGTTGATTAGTATAGAATTACACAGAAAGAAGAAAGAGTGCGACCTTAATTTAAAAGATACCGAGTATAGGTCCTCAAAATCCTTTAATACAATTAAAGGAAGGAAGGAAAAAATAGAGAATTACAGGCAGGCAAGCAGGGCGTTGTGTTACGTTTCTAACAAAATAACTAAACTTGAAAAAATAATAATGGACGTTTTAAAGCTATGAAAACATTAATTCCCTCCCCCCCCAATCCCAAGCATGATTCCAAAAGGATTATTATTTAACCGTTCTTTGCATTATCAAACAACGAAACAATTACTAACAACTTAAAAATACAAATCATGGAAAGCTTACAACACATAACAGTAAAAGGGGTAAAATTTACTTTAAGGTTTAACAAATTCTCTGTATATGTTGAGGATTTTGAAACAGGCGGGATTCTTTGGAATCTTAAGCCAGTTGAAAATGACAAAGGGAAAGCGTACAAAATGGAAAATGGAAACTGCTTCCCACGTGCTGAAATAAAGTATTTTCGTGATGATATAGAAAAAAAGGTTCTCGTACTTTGGAAAAGATGGTACGGAACGATATAACCCCCCTTGACCTGCAAGTCGGAAACTACTAATTTTCACTAACTAAAAATAAAAATGGTAAAAGAAATGAATGAGCTTTTAATTGCCGACCTAAAAGATAGGGGCATAAAGGCTTGGAAAATAAAAACGGGGCTTATAGAAAACCCCTATCCGATAAGCCAAAATTACATTTGGTTCTTATCGAAGCCGAAATACATGGAGAGGGTGAAATTCCCCTCTTTGTGTAGGATGAAACAATTTTTTGAGCAACTAGAAAAAGCAGACAATGAGGATTAGAGTAAAAATTGCTCCAAACTGGGATGAAACGGTTTTCGAGTTTGAACTTGAAACCATGTTAGCCGAAATGGGTAAAAAATGAACTATCAAAATAAATTAATCGGAATTCCCGTTTTTTCTTTTAACCGCTCAAACCCTGCAAATACGCTAGGTTTGGGCGTTTTTATTATATTACGATAAAAAAAGTTTAAAATAAAGTGAAAATAAATTACCTAAAATAGTACATTAGTGAAATAGTTTCACTACATTTGTATTAACAAGAAAGCAAACTAACATTTAAAACAACTTAAAAACTCGCATCATGACTACTCAAGAGATGAACAAAGTAATAAACAAAAGAATAAGTGAATTAATTGAAGCAGGAGCAAAAAAAGAAATGATTCAGCTAGGACTTAACGAACAAGAAATTAAAAACGAACTTTATACGGTTGCAGTTTCTACCCTAATTGGATAACCCACCCCCTTGACCTAAGCAAGTCGGAAACTGCTTTTTTACTTAACTAACTAAAAACAATGAGCGAACTACAAAAAGCCCTCCTAGCCCACATGGAAAAGCTAGGAGTCACACGAGAGCAAATTAAAACTATACCTATGAAAGACAACCCATACCCTGTAAATGGGCGCTACATTTGGTACTTAACCAAAGGGGTAGTAAAGGGGAAACATACGGAGATAGTGATGGAACGATTTTTTGAACAACTCGAAACGGCAGACAATGAGGAACTACCTTAGCTACTGCCTAACTCACAACCTAAAGCCCTGCCTGTACTCTTCGCTCAGGGCGTATAAATTAACACTAAAAACTCGTAGAAATGAATGCAGAATATTTAAAATTTATAGAACGTAAAAGACACTCGCTAGGTGACTTCGGGTTTGAGCCTAACTACATACCTGATATGGCTTTTGACTTTCAAGCTGACATTATCACAAAAGCGGTTAGAAAGGGTCGTATAGCTGTATTTGCTGATACTGGATTAGGAAAGACTTTAATACAGTTATCAATAGCAAAAAACGTAATACAACACACTAATAAAAAAGTTCTTATTCTTACTCCTTTAGCGGTTGCGTTTCAATTTATCTTAGAGGCTGAAAAATTAGGCATAGATGACATTGAATACTCAAAAGATGGTAAGCACTCCAAAAATATAGTTATTTGTAATTACGAGAGGTTACACTATTTTAATGAGAGTGATTTCGTAGGGGTTATTTTAGACGAAAGCAGTATATTAAAAAACTTTGATGGTAAAACAAAATGGGCTATTACAAAGTTTATTAAAAAGATACCGTACCGATTTTTATCAACAGCAACGCCTGCACCTAATGATTATATTGAATTTGGTACTAGTAGTGAGGCATTAGGATATTTACCTTATATGGATATGCTAACAAAGTTTTTTGCTAACAATGAAAACAATATAAGGCCTCAAGATATAGGTTCTAAATGGTACTTAAAGCCCCATGCAAAAAATGATTTTTTTAGCTGGTTAAATCAATGGAGTATTTCAATAAAAAAACCCTCAGACTTAGGATTTTCAGATGATAGATATATTTTACCTAATCTAATTGAAAATAAAGTTTACGTTAAGAATGAAAAAAATTGGGTAATTAATGGTCAGATAATGCTTTTTAACGGCATAGCTAAAACCATGAGCGAAGTAAGAGAAGAACAAAAAGGAACATTTAATCAAAGATGTGAAAAAGCCGTAGAACTAGCAAGCGATAAAACTTCTGTATATTGGTGTAATTTTAATGATGAAGGGGATTTATTAAATGAATTAGATAAAGATGCCATTCAAATAAAAGGCGGAATGTCAATTGAAAAAAAAGAAGATATCCTATTAAATTTTGCAGCTGGTAATATTAAGCGAATTATAACCAAGCCTAAAATAACCTCATTCGGACTAAACTGGCAACATTGTAATCATACCGTATATTTCCCAACATGGAGTTACGAACAATATTATCAATCAATTAGAAGATTTTGGAGGTTCGGACAAAAGAAAGAGGTTACTGTAGATTTAGTTTTGTCAGATGGGCAAAAAAGAGTAATAGATACACTAATTTACAAAACAAAAAAGGCAAAGGAATTTAACAAATTAATACATTCTAATATTAATGGAGCTGTTGATTTGTCAAAAAAAGAATTTACAAAAAACATTATTAAACCTAAATTTTTATAAAATATAATAACATGAAAAGCAAAGTAAAAGAACAACTGCACGAAGATAATTATAGTATATTTAATGGTGATTGCATGGATGTACTCCCAACTCTTGAAAATGATTCTATTGATTTAGTTATATATTCTCCTCCTTTTGCTGGTCTATACAACTATTCAAGTTCAGAAAAGGATTTTAGCAACTGTAATAGTAAAGAAGAGTTTATGGAACAGTATGAGTTCCTAGTAGCTGAATTAGCACGGGTAACTAAACCAGGACGAATAAATGCCGTTCACTGTCAAGATATAGTAACTAATACTACCGCACATATCTTGTACGACTTCCCACATGAAATAATAGAGCTCCATAAGAAATACGGGTTTACTTATAATAACCGTATAACAATTTGGAAAGAACCTTTAGAGGTTAGAATGAGAACAATGGTAAGAAGTTTAATGCATAAAAACATAGCCGAGGACTCTACTATGTGCTTCCCTGCCGTTCCTGATTACATTCTTTTATTTAAAAAGATTGGAGATAATAAGGTAAAAGTAACTAATCAGATGGGCTTTAAAAATTATTATGGATCAACTCCTTTGTTACCTGCGATGGAAAAGAAGTACGGAGATTGGGAAAATATAAAAATAAAATTCGCAGAGAATACAAATGAGGGTAAATTGCATTTAAAAAACAAATTAAGTCAAATAATCTGGCAGCGTTACGCATCTAGTGTGTGGGATGATATTAGAAATAATAATATTTTGCAGTTTAAAGATGCAAGGGAGGAAGATGATGAAAAACACGTACACCCATTACAATTAGATATTATTGACCGATTAGTTGAGTTATATTCAAATAAAGATGAAGTTATATTAACCCCTTTTGCTGGTGTAGGTAGCGAAGTATTCAGCCCTGTAAGTTTAGGTAGAAAATCAATAGGGATTGAATTAAAGGATAGCTATTACAAACAAATGGTTTTGAATATGAAAGAAGCCTCAAGTCGTTTTGAGGTAGAAAAAACACAAATTGGACTTTTTGACTAATGCCTAGCTACCGCATAAGAACCGCCTCCTTAACGCTTACCATACAAGCCCTGACCCTTAGTCTAGCTTGTATGGTATCAAGGCACGGACACGCAAAGAGCCTATTTTATCATCTAAATAAGTACACTAATGGCAAAGATAATAAAACTCACCCCCGACGAAGCCCTCCGACAGTCGCAATTAAAGCGAGCTTTGGAGGAGCAGAAAAAGGCTAATGAAATTATTGAGAATACGAAAAAGACGAACTTATTTGACGATTCAGACGAAAAATAGACGAAAATTAACGTAACTAATTGAGTTATAGGAATATGTTTATTTGACGTTTATTTGATTTATACGAAACATTAACCACTAAACGAATAATTATGAACATTGACTTTTTAAGCGAAATTTACAACAATAAAGACTCCGAATATTATATCGTTGAGGCTTGGGGTGCAATATTTTTAGTAAACGTTCCTTCCCGAATAAGATGCAAAAGGCATGCGTTTGGTAACGAGGAACTAAAAACTTGTATATTAATTGACGTATTAAATATGAATGAAACCCAAATTGATGGTAATATGTCTCTTACTGGACACGTTCCCCCGTTTCAAATAGGAATGTCAGTTGGTATGATTAGAAGATTCAAAGAGGTAACATGTGGAATGCGAAGCTTCCTTGAATTGTCGAATAATCCAGAGCTTGACTTTTATGGATTTTGTAAATTGATTGAACAAATAAAAAAAGAAGAAGAAGAAGCTAAAACTTTGCAATCCAAATAAGTTTTTGTACATTTGTGTAACGGCAGTCGATAGAGTGGCATCTATCCTAGTAAGACTGCAAAAACAGACAACAACATAAAAATATATCATTCTCAAAATAGTTTAAGAGCTATTTTAGATGACAATAAAACATAGGCTGTCTGTGCCTGTACCTTGCCAAAGGTTTGTTTGTTGTTATCTAAAATAGCTTTTTTTTTGCTTAAATTTGAAATTATGTTTGGACATATCCGCACTAGTAGAGAAATAACAGACCTTGCATTTTATAAGGATTCTAATACATTTAGATTGTTCTTTCATTGCTTGATTAAGGCTAATTTTAAGCCAGCAAAATGGAACTTCATAACTATACAAAGAGGGCAATTTTCAACGAGTATAAATGCGTTATCTGACCAATTAGAACTATCAATTCAGAACATTAGGACTGCATTGCTAAAACTTGAAAAACATGGAGAGGTAACAAGGGTAACAACGGACACATACACGCTTATAACTATCTGTAATTATGACACTTACGCAGGTGGAAAGGAGCAACAAATTGACGACACTAACAAGGTACTAACAAGGTACCAACAGACTACTAACAAGGTACTAACAACAATAGAAGAAAGAAAGAAAGAAATAATAGAGAAAGAAGAAGAGGACTTTTTTGATAAACGACAAGCAAAACAATTGCCCTTTGATATAGTGACTTCGAGCGAATCTTTAACCGCTACTTTCATGGCCCCATACACCGAACTAAAAAAGACCTTAAAAAACGTCTACCAAATAGAGGCCCAAGATAAAGACATTAAGCTGGCCCTCCATACATTTAGCACCGTGGCCGTTGATAGGTACGACAAATACAAAGGAATTAGAAATTACGATAAGCTTTGTAATTTGTTTATTGAATGGATTCCTAAGAGCATTGATTTTGCAAATAGAAACCCTACTCCATCCAGTAACGGAGATTCAAACAAAGGCCCCTTAAATTTAGAAGAGTATATTTTGGGCCACTATCGAGATGTTGACCTAAAGCATTTTAGAAAAGATGGAAAATTTGACCGATGGAATGGCCAACTACAAGAAAATAGCTTTAGATTGTCGAACGTGGCCAAGGCCTATAAAAATTCAACTATAACCGCACTATTATTATTTGAGGTCTGCTACATGCCATTGGGTAACCGATTAAATGGGTCCACTCCTGATAGAAAACTAGAAAGCTTTAAGAAATTATTCGACAATCAAAACGACTATAAGCAAGAAAGAGGAGACATGAGAAAAATATTAAAAGAATGGTCTAAAGCTCAATCACTATGATAAACGAAGCATTAAAATTAAGTAAGTTGGGTCTAAAGGTAATACCAACAGATAACGAAAAGAGGCCCAAATGTCAATGGAAATCTTTCCAAGATAGCCAAACGACAGAAGATGTAAAAAGGATATTCAAGGGCCACAGCGAAGGAATGGCCCTATTAACTGGCCAAGGTATCGAAGTAATAGACATTGATACAAAATACTTTTTGGAGCATCACGACATTAGCAAAGTATTTGATTCTTTTTACGATGCAGTTGGAGAGGAAACCTATTCAAAGCTCTTAATCACTAATACCAAGTCAGGCGGTTTTCATTGCATTTATAAAACAACCGTAAGCGAGGGAAACCAAAAATTAGCATCTAGGTACACCATAGACATCGAAAAGAAAAGCGACCATGACAAAGTAAGGGTATTGCTAGAAACAAGAGGGGAAAACGGCTATATTTTAATTCCTCCATCAAAGGGTTATACTTTTGATTCTTTGGCCATAGATTTTGAAAGCATCCCAACGTTAACGGATCACCAAAGGAATTCAATAATAGCAGCGTGCAGGTCCTTTGACGAAATAGAAGAAACTTACACACAAACAAAGGCCCCTATTTCAGTAGAAGTAACTGGCAGCGGAAAAACAACTATAGAAGCATTCAACGAGGCCCATACACCAATAGAATTTTTAGAAGCCCATGGATGGCAGTATAAATATCAACGAGGCAACAACGCTCACTATGTCAGAGCAGGGAAAACACTAAGGGAAGGTATAGGGGCTGGATATTCTGCAACGCTCAACCTAGTTAGAGTGTTTACAAGCTCCACTCAATTTGAATGTAATAAAACTTACAATGCGTTTCAAGCCTATGCAATTTTAGAGCATGGAGGAGATTACTCCAAGGCCTGCAAAGAATTATACCATAGCGGGTATGGCGACAGATTAGGGGCCACACAAGACAGCCACAAAGACAAGGTAAGCCAAATAACATCAAACGATAAAAACGTAAGCGACAAGGCCAGTAATAACAAGCTGATGGAGTCTATCTTTGCAAAGCGGTTAGATATTACCGTAAAACCAAATAGAAAACCTCACACACTTTCCATGTATTGCCAAGATAAACAAAAATACATAGGCATTGGAGGAGATGGGGATTTAGTTAATTTCTTTGGCCGAGAAAAGACAAGAAAGTCAGCGGCCGCCGCTTGTGCTGCTTCATGCTACCTAAAAGATGGGGCCAATAAAAGCTTATTATTTAAAGCCGAGTTTGATGGCCGTAACTTGGTCCACTTCGATACAGAGCAAAGTGAATACTACCACCACAAACTATCTTGTGAAATGATGCACCAAGCGAATCTTAGTACAAAGGCCCATCCATCAAACTTATTTAGTTATCACATAATGCCATATTCTAAAATTGATAGGCTAAATTTTATAAAGTACTCAATAGATAAAATACCAAACATAGGGTGTGTTTTTGTTGATGGAATAGTAGATTTATGTAGGAATTACAACGACTTAGAAGAATCCAGCGACTTAGTAACGTTCTTTATGAATATGGCCGCATCTAGGAACTTCTTATTAATGCCAGTACTCCACAATGCAAGGAGTACAGGAGGAGCTAGGGGACACTTAGGAACAGAGCTACTAAATAAGGCCAATTGTAATATTAATGTAACAAAAGAAGAGGATAGCCCATTTTCAACATTAAAGGTCCAATCTATAAGAGGGGCCTTTGAACCTAAGGGGTTCGACTTTTGGCATAATGATAATGGGAATATTGAAATTTATACTTAAAATAAAAACAATGCAAAAGCTAAAAGATGAGTTCGTATTTAATTACGACAAAAAAGAGATTAAAGTAAAAAAGCTAGGTGAGGTACATTGCGCCATATTCGGAACAATAGCCAAACCGCTAATTATTGAGTTCAAAAAAGATGGGGAAATTCACAACGGAAAAATAAGCACAATAGAGGGTAAGTTCTTATCTTGGTTGCCTTCGGAAGCCATTGAAGAAATAGACCCCATCAAAGCCCTTCAATCAATTCAAAACCTATTGAAAACGTACAACCTATGAAAATAGTAACAAACGCAATAAACGAATTAGAGGCAAGCAAAAAACGCCTACAAGAAAACGCCCCCCTGTTCACCGCAATACTTATCGAGCAGGAAGCGGACAAGAGAATAAATAAATTGAAACAACTTTTAATTAATAACAATCAAAACTAACAACAATGAGCGAACAACTAAAAAGCTACGGCAAAGTAAAAGTAATCACACCTACCGTACAGGTAAGCGATTCATTCAAGAAACGTGAGGTAGTAATCACCACGGAGGAAACCTACCCACAGGACCTAAAGTTTGAGTTCACCCAAGACAATTGCAGCAAAGCAGACGGATTGCAAGTGGGGCAATTGGCTACTATTTTCTTCAATCTTCGTGGTAGAGAATGGACAAACAAAGAGGGAAAAGAAAGTTACTTTGTGAGCCTTAACGCTTGGAAGGTGGAAAGCGTGGTAATGCAGCAAGAAGATACTACACGTAAGGACATGGACGACAGGGCGGATTCTGACGATGCCCCTTTTTAACCAACTTGTGCAATTTTAACACAACATCAAAACTAAAAGCAATGAAAAAGCAAAAAATGAAAGCCCTCATTAAGGACTTAGGGCACGAAAACGAATCCTTGAAGTTCCAATTAGACAAGGAGAAAGTTGACAACGAAAGCCTAAAAAAACAAACAGATAACTTTCAAATAGAAAACGAACGCCTAGCCTCCAAGAATACCGTACTAGTCCAAAGTATAGAGAATCTAATAAAAGAGGCTAAAAACGTGCTAGAGTTGAACGAAAAACACCATTTTGAGGTAAAAGAATAACCTAAAGAGTGGATTCCGAAAGTGGGTGACGTGTGCGAGGTGGTGGGTAGAACGTCCAACAGTAATATTATTTCTTCGCCACACAATATTATGATTGGTAGAAAAGTGCGTATATTTATTGTGCATGAAAATTATTCTTTAGTAAACGTAATTGGAAAACACCTAGATTATTGGTCAGTATTAAACGAAGACCTCAAATTAATAAGCCGCCCAGAGCTACCAAAGCCCGAAACCAGAACGCCAATAGTTTAATTATCGAATAACAAAAAGCCACAACAGTACATCCGTTGTGGCTTTATTAATGCAAGGGCTTAATTAAGTAAAGGGGCGAATTATTTAATAAGCTTAGTTTCGTAGTCAGTTTGTCGCTCGTTATACCGAACATTCCAAGCAGGGCGGTACTCCTCCAATACCTCGACCTCGCACTCAATAACCTTAGAAGCCTCCAAAATCTTTAATTTGTTTTCAATCTGAATGCGGTTATAGTTCTTTTCAGCTTCAATAACATCTAAGCGGTGCGCTATTCGGGCCTTAATTCTAGCCCCGTACTTGTACCTGATGCACTCGTAAACGACACGGAAGCCCATAACGCATAGGATGAAAACTAATAGTTCTAAACTCATGATAATTTGTTTTTAAGTGTTTCCAATTCCTTACCTCTTTCAGTACTTGATACCTTAATCAAGTTATCTAAAGCACCTTTAGTGTAAAGCTTTAAAGTTCCGTCCTTTTTCATTACAGCGACCCTGTCAGCTTTAGCCCCTTGACCCTTTACTATTTGACCCTCTTTAGCATTCAAGGCGGTTAAAGGTTGGTTAAAGCCAATAGGGGTAAGTGTATTGGTATTCAACTCCTTTACGGTATCTTTATCCCTTGATGCTTCTTTAACTTTAGGACTTTCAACCCCTTTGCTCTGGAGCTTTAAAACCTCTTTAGCCTCTGCAACCTCCAACCGCTTAAAGCCCTCGCACCAAAACATAGAAATAAAGAAAAGTAGCTCCAAAAGAATGCTAACAATAGCAAGGGCAGAACCAAAGGACTTACACCAAACTAAATGATTAGTTAATGTTGCTTTATTTTCAGTTTTAGCCGTTTCAATAGTTTTAGATAGCACAGATTGACCAAGTACCAAAGATTTATTTAAACTATCTTGAGCAGCGTTACTAGTATTTTTATATTCCAATACCATAGGGCGGGCATCTCTACTAGTGCGACCTTTCCAACTATTACTAGTATGAATATGCAAAGCACTTGCTAATGCCTCAACCTTTTTACTATTCCAGTAGGCAGTATCTTTTTTGATAGCTTCGTTTTGCTCTAAAGTCAATAATTCAATATCGACCAATTCAGGGGAAGCACTAAAGAACTCAACAGCGTGAGGTGTTCCAATGTAGGTACTAAATACCGAAACAACCCCAAGCCCAAAAATGAAACAATAAGTAATTTTATTAATATGCTTATCATCTAGCCTCTGATGGTGGTAGGATTCCAAAGTAAAACGCTTGGCAGCCTCCAAGCCTAACAACAAACCAATAGCGGTTAAGCTAATAATTAAGCCGTTATCATTTAGTTTAGTACTCAAATAGTACATAACACCACTACTAGCAAGCAGGGCGCTAATAAACTGACAAACGAACCCAATACCAACCAACAACAAAAAGAACCCCCTAATGCGTTGTATTTTGGTTTTAGGGGTGTGTTTTAATTCAAGGCGTTTTATACGTTCCTCGTTAATCTTGTATTCGAGATTTTTGTTTATTTCTTCGTGCTTTTCCATTTTATTTTCGAGTTTTGTTAAAATAATATTGCAATTTACGAAAAATGTATTAACTTTGAAACTAAATGAAACTAAAAAATGAATAAACCCAAAAGAGACGCATATACTTTTACAGAAAATAGATTCAGTAAAGGTACTTTAGCAAGATTGAGACGCATTGCATATGAAAAAGACTCTACTCTTGCTAAAGTTATTGCGGATATATTTAAAGAACATCTAGAAGATAAAAAGCCTAATGGCTGAAAGATAAAGACCCTCATCAACTTTTTTTTAAAATAGTTTTAAAATTTTGTCGATTATTAACAGCACACGGGGGATAGAGGTCGCCCCAATTTTTAATATTTATAACTAAATTATAAAAAATGAAATTCGTAGCAACAACAGACGACAGCATGGGCGGTATGCTTATTGATGGAAACAAAGTAGTTACCGCAACAATTATTGACGGGCGTAAGGTCGTTGAGATTGTAGAGGCAACAGCCGAGCAGTTAGAGAACATATTGCCGTTGTTTTCCAAGATAGTGCAACAGCTTAAAGAGTTCTTTAAATCGCTATTTAACCGCTTCCCGTGCGCAATTGTAGAAGGTGGCAACACTTACATACTGACCGAGCAGCCTGCCCCATTCAA
>Ga0307376_10004605_pt1 | contig 12587 bp, 7 predicted proteins | sample TR2MG_FD_202536 | JGI IMG/M metagenome (GOLD analysis project Ga0307376, IMG submission 202536) | Soil microbial communities from Risofladan, Vaasa, Finland - TR-2 | ecosystem: Environmental > Terrestrial > Soil > Coastal area > Acid sulfate soil | place: Finland: Risofladan, Vaasa | collected... | reverse complement strand
ATAGGAGCGCAGCTTTCGAGGCCGCTGGCTCCAAGGACAACAATGCCTCGGTAAAGGAAGCTCAGGTTAATCAAACAGTAGAGTTGAGGACTGTGTTAGCCAAATTGGAAAAAATTCTTGATCAGCTTGAGGGCGAGGTTGAGGATCAATATCCTAAAATAATTAAGAGAAATCTTAATGTGGATCCATTTAATGCGTCCACTGATAAAGATAGATATGACCAAGTGGTAACTAAATATTCTTTACCTAACACTCCCGGGCCATGGTCTTATGAATATGATGAAGCCGTATCGAATATGAAAAAAGAAGTTGAATCTTGGAGACAACAGGTTTCTGGTTGGTCTGAAAACAAAAACCATGCGCAATGGATATTGACTAAGATTACCGGCTAGGAGCCAAGTCTAAAAATAATTAAATTATATTATGAGACCTTTCCATCTGATGAAGTAAATGGAAAATGGGATCCCGGATTTGATTTGAATTTTGGTGCCATAAAAGAAGAGATGGAGAAACTTTCTAATACGTATAATAAAGCAAGGGGCACCTTACAGCGTGAAGTACCAAGATCTGTTCCTGGTAAAGGCGCCCCAACGGCCTCTCCAACAAGAACGGGCCTGACTGATTTACAAAGTCGTCGCGTTCAAATGTATCTCTCTGAGCTTAAGTCTTTAGAATCTACTGTTCTACAACATGCTGATAAGGTTCATACTATTGTTAGAGATCCAGATTCCATTATGAAGTGGATCAAAGATAAAAAATATAATATACTTAATCCAGCATCGAAAAATAAATACATTCCAAGTGGTGAAGATATTTCAAAAATTCGCAACTTTGTGAAAACATTGCAGACTAAACTTGCCAGAACAGCTTCGCTGAAGGTTGAAGCTCAAGGGTCTGCGATTCCATCTGGTGTGTTTAAGGATGATCCGAAAGCTGTCGTGAAAACGCCTGGAGTCAAAAGGCCAGGCGTTGGAAGAGTTTCTAAAGAAGACCCACAAGTGAAAAAACTACAGCAGGCAATGATGGCTGCTGGCATACCATTAACAAAATTTAAAGATGATGGTAAGTGGGGTGGAGAAACTATGCAGGGATGGGAAAAACTTAGAAGTATGGTTCCCAGAGCCGGCCTGAGTGCTGCCACAAAAGACTATAATAGTTTGAAGCCGCAATTTGACAGAGCAACAAGATTTGCGTATGCTCTTGCTAAGACTGTAAAACAACAAGATGTTAAATTTCAAGTTGATGGCAAAGAGTTTAACTCTGGAGATTTTGCTGATCTTACGAGTGCTCTAACCGCTATGGATCGTAATTACGGTTTTAATCGTGATGAGATGCATGATAATGAATATGTAAAAGCCGTATGGATGGCTTTTGTCAATATATACAAGAAGTTGAGTGGAGAAGAGGGAGCTTTTATTGAGAACTATCATGGCCCACAAATGCTTAGCGCATTAAAAGCAAGTATAGTTTCATTATTAAAGCAGATCAGAGATCGTGGTCTTCCTCAAAAGGGCAAAGTAGAAGAGGTTCCTGGAATACCAGGAGTATCATCTCCTGAGAAGCCTGCAACTCCTGGTGGGATTGGGTATCAAAGGCGTACAGATTGGAAGCCAGGCAGTAAAGATGGTGGTATAAAGGGTTTACAATATCCTGTTCAACTAAATACTATGGATGATTTAAAACTGGCCATAGCTTATTTGCCAAGTGGTTTCATTTTAAGTACTCCACAGAACTTTATGACATACGCCTATTCTGTATTTAGAAGAAAAGGCGCACCAGCCAAAAAGCCAAAGACTTATCAAGAAGCTGCGAAGCTATATTTTGGAATGTTGAGAAGTAGAGTGGCAGATATATTGGCAGCGATGGGAGATCTTTCAGGAGAGATGAGAGCAACTCAACCTGGTCTTCTACGAGATATGGAAGAAGATACTTTATTGTTTAATCGGGCACTAATGACTATTGGTGAAAAACTAGGACTTGTCTAACAATGACTTACGATGACCTTATTTTAAAAGAAGCTGATCTGCTTGTTAATGCATCCGGTATTATATCTGGTATATTAACTCAGGTTAAAGGTATGGTTGATTTCAAAAATAGGCCATTTGAAACTATTTTTGGTATTATGGGTACCGGCGCAGCTTTTGCATTGGGTGGTTGGCTTCTAGGTTCGTTGATTGCAGCCTCCGAGTTAATAGGTTATGGCCCAGGTTATGTTGGTAGTCTCATTGATAAGCATTTTGGACTTGGCGATGGAAAAACAATTGAGGATGCAGATTTTTCTCAATCTAATGTTGAAGGAGCTGCGGAAGCTACAGAGGGAGATATTTTCGAAAGTTTCTCAAGCTTACCAGATAAAATACAATCACGGCTTAAATCAATTTTTTCTTCTGTCCTATCTGATATCAGAGAAATAAAGGGAGAATTGAATGCTAATGATATCAATACAGCTTTTTATGCTACGATGTATGCTTATCCTATAGTAAAAACAGCAAAAGTAGGTATCACTACTAAAATGCTGGAGCCCCTGGCCAGAATATTGAGAGGTGGCAGGCGCACAAGCAAGGGTATATTTTCTGGAATTTTAATGAAAATAATCTGGGCATTTGTAAAAGGAATGATGGCCCTTGGTATTGGTGGTGGAATAGCGTCTGCGGTTGGATATAAAACAAAACAGCAAAAAAGAGTTGAAGAGGAAATGGGCGGCTCAAGAGAAGACGAAAGTCTTCCAAAAAGACCACCAGGATTAAAACATTATTCCAATGTTGATAAGAATGTAAAAAGAACTCTAATTACTTTTTTAAATGCGGCAATAGCAAACTTTGGTACTGGATTTATGCAGGCTCAGAGACTTGCGAATCCAAACAAACCTCCCATACCGATGGAACAAGCGCCTGGTTGGACACAGGTGTTGGGGATTATTCAAAAATATAATTGGGCGCCAATGGCGGAGATTAATGATTTTTCAGCATTTGTAGCACCAAGCGTTCAAAAGGTAGCTCAAATTTTATTAAGTAGTGTAAATGTTAGTGGAGTTAAGATAGAAAAAATGGAGCCTATATCTAAGCTACCAAAAAAACCTTTTATAAAATCTCCGACAGGAGTGAAACCTCCAGTTGGTGATGATAGATTAAGACAACTTTTACAAGGAGAGGCGCGCACATGAGCAGAGAATGGGAAAGCAGTGAAGTCATGTCAGAGTTTTTAAAAGTTGCGGCTGAGTCCGGACTAATTAGTTCTGATTTGAATCACGAAGATGGCGTGGGCAATCCTACAAAAGATACGCCTGTTAAAGGGTGTACTCGTAATGAACCCACTAAAGAGTATGGTGTGAAGATAGAACCAGCAGACATTATAGAAAAAGCTCACCCCGAGCCGGCGTGGATGGCCAAAAATAGTACCCCTGTACATAGTATGGGAAATGGAAGTTTAGTAGAAAACCTTAAAGAACAACAGAAAAAGGATATTGAAATTGCTACCAGAATGCCTCATGGCACGCTAATTGGCATTCATGCTGGCTTAATCACTGATCTGGTTAAACTGGCGAACAGCCTTGAAGATGAAGGTAAGATGAAGGAGGCTGCTCGTATAGACGAAGCGATTAAGAAAATATCTGTCTACCCTTTCGTTAGTGGCCATCTACACAAGGAAGCTGCTGTTTGGTTTTTAATTCCGTTGCTTATTGCCGGAGGTTTTGGTGGGGTCAAAATGTTCGGACAAAAGTTTACAAGTACACAAGAAAATTTACGTATGGATCTGGAAGATCTTTATGAAAAATTAGTTGAACATGGTGAGCGTTCTAAATCTGCTGCAGCAGCAGTTAAATTGCTTGAGCCTTTTAGACCAAAATTAGCCTCAATGGACCTAAGTTCAAAAGAAGGTTCAGATGAATATGCTGGAATAGTTTCTGAACTTGGGCCAGTTTTAACAAAAGTTGGTATGTTAATAATGACTTCTCGTCAAGATATTGGAGAACGTTCTGGCTTTTTCTCAAAAATGTGGGGCAGAGCGAAAGATCTTTTTGGTTTTGAAGATTATAAGCTAATTGCTGAAAAGTTAAAAGATTGTATGACATCATATAAAGAAGCGCAAAAATATGTAAACGAAGCCAAAAATATAGAGGCTCAGGTACTAGGAAACACTGGCGGTATTGAAAATGCTGTTAGTTTCAAAAGCATACTTGCCTCTGGCTTTATGGGTAAAAAATATGATACTTTAGAAGAGTTGGAAGCAGCACTTAATGTTGCGCTTGTTTCTTTATATGAGTCAGGAAAGATTAAAAAATCTCTTACTGCGGATATTGTAAGCAATGGCAGGCCAACAAGCACGCCAGCACACCTCAAGGAAGTATTGGAAATTGTTGAGAAAAAACTAGCAGGCTAACTAGCTTGTTTTATAGTAGTAAAAATTATCTCATAACTGTTGAAATTTATGGCATAATCTACTAATAATAATACATAAAATTGAAAAACCTCGAAAGAGGATTTTAAAGATCAAAGTTAAAAACACTTTTTGTGGAGGAAAAATTAAAATGGCTCTTTATATTTATCAGCCAGGAAATCAGCCCCTTGGACAGTTCGATGGTTATGACACCATTCTGAGCACTCTTAGAGGCGGAGAAATTGGCACTGTTATGGCTCTTCCAAGAGTTAACTCGGCGGCTGAACGCGCTGCTTATGATGTTCTTGATGGTTACACCAATGTTACTGACGTACAGCGTGTTGGCATCACCAGCAGAATCACAGACGCAAACGTTCGTCCCCTTTGGCTTCTTGATGAAGGCACAACCGGTTATGGCACCCTGTTTGGTCAGGTAATCGGTACCCCAGTTGGTCTAAGCACCACTGGAACCAATCTTGGCCCACACACCGCTGCTGGTAGCGGCAAGGTGACTTGTTGGGACAAACCAGGTCTGTATGCAATTTCCGTTGACGCAGTTGACACTTCTGCTGACGGTATTGTTCTTACTAACATTCTGTGCGACCCAGGCGTGGCTGTTAGTCCACAGCTAACTGGTGTTATGACTCTTAGATCTGCTGCTACTGCTCTTGCAGTTAACGTAGGACGTTTCCTAGAGTTTGAGACCAGGCCCTTCTTGGTAACTACACCACCTTCGCTAGTTGGTGGAACCGAAGCGGCTGTTCGCGTTGTTATTTCGTATCACGTTGAAGGCTAATTAAAGTAAACTTAATGGTCCCCCTCCCATAGGGAGGGGGACACAAAACTGAAAGAAAAATAAACTAGGAGGACAAAGAAAAGATGACTCTTTTCAGTACATATGGAAATGGTGGTCAGCTCAACGGAAGCAACGTTCGCGATGCACTTTCGCAGATTGTGAAGTATGCGAGTGTTCTAGAGGAGCTTCAACCATCTAACACCGGCCTTGCCCAGAGGCCAAGTTATACCGATCAGCAAAGAGATGAGCTTATTAAGCGCGCTCTTATGACCCAGGAAGGCAAGATTGCTCTTGGTCAGGCCATGGCTAACCCAATTCGTAGGAACTTGGATTACCAGGGTGTAGGACGTAGAGTTCTAGTTGTAGACCCATTGCCACAGGGAGCCCTTCCTGTGTATGACCGCGATATTGACGTAGCAGCTGTTGTTGTTTCTAGCAACGGTTCTGCCCCCGAGTCCCGTGTATTCGGTGACAGGGTTACGGTTCCAGAGTTTGAAGTTGTCTCTAACCCAACCGTGCGTATCGCTGAAGTAAGAAGGCGTCGTTTTAACGTCATCGACAGAGCGCAGCAGAAGGCACGTCAAGAGATTCAGGCCCAAGAGGATGCAAACATCTTCGCAGCCCTGGACTTCTCTGCTGATGCTACCCTAGGTGGCGAGAATACCGCTCAGGACATAGCCGATGCGGGACTTCTGAAGCGCGATCTCTCTGAGATCAAGGTTCAGATTGACCGTTGGGACCTTGTCACTACCAAGTTCTTGATGAATATCATAGAGTTTAATGATATCCTGAATTGGGCAAGTGGTGGCGGAACTGTTGGTGGCGGCGAAGTAGATCCTGTTACGATGAGAGAGATTCTCCAGACTGGTCTGTATGCACACATCTGGGGCGCTGACATCATCGTCTCCAAGATCGTTCCACCTGGAACCGTTTTTGGTGCCGCAGATCCAGAGTTTGTTGGTGTGATGCCCGTACGTCAGGACATCGAGGTACTCCCTGCCGACGAACCAAAACAGCTCAAACTTGGATGGGTAATATCTGAAATCATTGGAATTGGCATCGTGAACCCACGCGGTGTGGCCGTCGGCCGTAAGTCTGTAGCCGTAGGCTAAATAAAAACTAAATAAAAACGAAGAGCCCCGCGAAGAAATTCGCGGGGTTTTTCTTGACATCTTCCCACCCCTGGTTTAAATTATATAGTAAGGAGGTGAAAAATGTCAAGAAAAATTACAGATGAAGAACTTATTGAGAATTTGAAAGAACTGTGCAAAAAACTTGGAAGAACACCTAATAAGGAAGATTTTAAATTTGGAAAATATAGTCAAAATGCCTACAGAAGAGCATTTGGAAATTTAACTAATTCTTTTATTAGTGCTGGATTACAACCAAATCAAAAAAGATTATTATCTGACCAAGAAATACTGGATGATATTAAAAGGATTCATGATGAATTGGGAAGAACTCCCGAGGCAAAAGAGTTTAATGAATTAAGTAATACCGTGAGCAGTAAAACGGTAATTAATAAGTTTGGCACTTGGAATAATGCTCTAAATACAATAAAACTTCCACTAAATAAAATACAGAAGGTTTCCAAAGAGGAAGTTAAGCAGTCTTTACAAAATTGGTATGATAAGAACAATCAAGATGCTCGTTGTTTGGAATATTGGACACTCAGAAAAGCCAGGGGAAGGGATGAGTTCCCATATAGCACAAATACAATTCTCAGGAAATCAGATCAACCATCATGGGAAAGTGCGATGAGGGAATATGGATTTGAGGATTATGAGACCGTTAATCAGTTTGTTAAGCGGGGATTTTTCCAGGGATATGATGGAAACACATATTTGTCTTCTATAGAAAAACAAGTAGGAGATTACTTATATATACTAAAAAATCAGGAGAAAATAATAAATTATCATTATGAATTTCCTGTATGTGCAGATAGAGGCTGGACTTGTGATTTTAAACTAGAATTGAGTAATAACGTGGAGTTATGGTTAGAAATAGATGGGATGCTTGGAAACAGGTCGGTGCCTTACGGATCTGGAAAAAACGATAAAATAGAGTATTACAGAACAAATGGCATCAATTATTATATAATAACATATAGAGATCGCAATATTTGCTCTAAAATATCATCTTTGGTGTAGGTTGTTGCCTTTTATAGGGGCTCGTTTTTACGTCTATCATATCTTTTTCTATCAATAATTAAGCATTTTTATCGAAAGTCACTCCATAAACTATTAGTTTATAATAGAAAAAACTGCTGGCGTGTCCAGCCTATGAGGTCTTGACGCATGAGCCATTTTGTAGATGATAATAGAGTACGCATTAGTAATATAGATACTATTGCTGAATTCCTTTCTGATAAGCTTCAAGCCGGAGCAAATGTTACTCTTAATGTGGTAACTGATGCGCAAGGTAATCAAATTATTCAAATAAGTGCTGGTGGAGCTGCTTTAAGCGCTTTTGTGGCGGTTTCTGCTGCAGATCTTGTACCTGATTATCTTAACCCTAAAATTGTACCTGGTGATGGAGTTCAGACAGCAATAGTAAATCCTGGCGGAAATGAAGGCATACAGATTGATGCTTTTGGATCATCTGTAACTGCTGCTGATACAGACATAGGATATCTTAATGATAAAGTAACTTCTGGTCCTGGATCAACCTTCACTGTTGAAAATCCTGGTGCTAATGAAAACATTCGTATAGATTCTTATGGTTCGTCTGTAACTGCTACTGACACAAATATTGGATATCTTAATGATAAGGTAACTGTTGGCCCAGGGGCCATTGTTACCATTGAAAATCCTGGAGCCAATGAAGTTATTCGTATTGATGCTTATGGTTCATCTGTTACTGCTGCTGATACAGACATAGGATATCTTAATGATAAGGTAACTACTGGTCCTGGTGCCGTTGTTACTATTGAAAACCCTGGAGCCAATGAGGTCATTCGTATTGATGCTTATGGCTCTTCTGTAACCGCCGCTGATACAAACATAGGATATCTTAATGATAAGGTAACTGTTGGCCCTGGGGCCGTTGTTACCATTGAAAATCCTGGAGCCAATGAAGTTATTCGTATTGATGCGTATGGTTCTTCTGTAACCGCCGCTGATACAAACATAGGATATCTTAATGATAAGGTAACTACTGGCCCAGGGGCCACGATAACTATTGAAAATCCTGGAGCTAATGAAGTTATTCGTATAGATTCTTATGGATCATCTATAACGGCTGCTGATACAAACATAGGATATCTTAATGATAAGATCACTGCTGGTCCTGGTGTAAATCTAACCGTAGAAAATCCTGGCGCTGATGAAACTCTTCGCATAGACGCTTATGGTCTTGATCGGCAAAATTTACTATTCGTAGGCAAACATGGAAGCGACGGATATGATGGTCTTACACCAGACAAATCATTTCTTACTTTTGGCGCGGCTCTTACAGCAGCTGGAGTTGCTGGCCCAACATCTACTAATAGGTTTGTAGTATTATGTCAGGATGCTGGTGTATACGATGAACAAATAACTGTTGATGCGTATGTTGACGTGTTTGCTCCAAGCGCTAGTTTAAACCCCACAGCTGCTGGAACAGCTCTTACAGTAAGTTACGGCACACGAGTTTGTTTTCGTGGTATAGAGCCGCAGGCTCCCAACAGTTTGGCTGTTTTTAAAACAGACACTGCTACTGGTGAATATATTCCTGTTGTGACGATAGGCAGGATACGTTTACCAGATACTAGTATTGGATGTATTAATGCTGCTTTTGCTGCAGATGGATATTTGATATTTAAATGTTCCTATTTATCTCTTGCTGATGGTTGTATTGGTGTTGGTAGTGTTGCTATTGATTCTGGGCACACTCATATAGAGATAAGTGACTTGTATTTTTATGGTACAGGGTCTTCTGGAATTTTATTGGCTAACGACAGTTCAATTGTTGGTTTTGTTCATCACATATTAAATGAGACCGGGGCTGTTGGGAATACTGGAATTTTATCTTCAAGTGGATCTATTTCTTTAACTATAAATACAATATCTTGCGGAACTGCTTATAATATAAGTGGTACTGTTAATTTAAAACTTATGGTAATCTCTCTTACTGGAGATGAGATTTCTACAGTAGCGGAGATTTTACGTGAAGTAATTATTGTTAACGGGCCTGTAGGCCTTGGTCATGTTCCGCAACATGTTGGTGGAAATGATGGATATGGTATATGGTCCAAACGCACTACTGATTCTCTTGCTCTTTTAAGCACACGCACAGACGGCTCTGGAAACAAATCTGTTTTGGTTGTGGCTGATGTAAATAAAGCAACCATAGATCTTGATCATATTATTACTGAGATGGGATGGATGAATGATAGCGATGTATATTCTGGATTTTGGAAATTCAAACAAGATCAAATAGAGCACGAAGATGCTACTGTTGCGGAATTGTTTGGTACAGAAGCAGATGGCGCTGGTGCTGTTGGTGTGAGGCTTGGCTCTGACAATTCATTTACAGTTCCTGGAAGCAAACTTGTTGAAGTTTTTAATAATACGGAAGAGCGTTTTAATATAGATTATTTAGGAAATGTTGCTCTACACATGGATGGAAATGGAGGGGCACTTTTAGAGGATTATCTTACTGATCTTGTGACTATCGGGGCTGGAGCCACTACAGTTGCTACTATTACTATTCCAGCAGAGTGTCAAGTAAAAGCTATTTCTGGATATGTTGTTGTTAATATTCCTGTTGCTACAACCTTTGATGTTGGTGTTGCTGGAAGCGTTGAAGACGGATACAGATATGCTAATGATGTATCGGTAGTTGCGGGTTCCAGTTTCCACGGAATGGGAGATGGCGTAAGATATTACGATGTTGCCACAAACATTTATATCACTCCAGATGCGCCTCCGGTAGCAGCTACAGGCAAAGTACGTCTTGTAATTCATTATACGAAAGTAATCCCACCAAGCAGTTAAGGAGGCAATTTGTCCGGAGGTAAAATTAGAGGGCAGCCCTCGCCAACTCTATCATTATTCAAGAACGATCCTCGTATGCCAATCAACGGCGTAGGCAGGCTGCCTGCAGCCTTGACCATAAACTCTATAACAGAAACACCTGTGTTTCGTTATACCGCTGGCGGTGGTTTAGTAACTGCTACAGAATGGAACCCCTGGGGTTACGGAGAAGCGCTTCCAGTTGTCTCGGTAGCAACTCCTCCGACGCTAGCAAATGGATCTCCTGCTCTTGGTCCGCTGGATGACAGCGTGTTGTTCAACGCGAGCGATTACTTCCAGGCGGCTGGGAATGCGTTCGCGGATATTACGCTGGAGGATTTCGTTGTTGAGATTGTGTTGCGTTGGTCCTCAACGAACGCCGCGCGCGTTTTAGAAAAACGCGACGGCAGCAATGAAGGTTACGCTATTGCTTTTGCTGCCGGGCCAGACCTTAGATTTTACATTGAAGATGCGGCAACAAACACTGCGACATTCGCCACCGATGATTTAACTGCCGGAGCCTGGTACCACGTAATTGTTTTTGTGGACAGAAGCGGATTTATGCAAGTTTATGTAAACGGCGTTGCCAGCGGTGCTGCAGCTGATGTTTCCGGTGTTGGAAGTTTAACTGTCGCCCAGCCTTTTACTTTAGGTGCTCAGTCTTCTGGCGCGAACCGATTCGACAGCAACCTAGCCTACTGCGCCATGTACAAGCGTGCCGCCTGGCTCGACACGCACCTTCAAGCCACCGTAGCCGAAGAGCGCGCCTCCCAGTTCTGGGGCTGGCGCCCGCAGATGGCCAGGGGAACTGCAGTTCCAACAGTTAGGACCAGGGCAAGTAATGCTTATCTGGATAAGATTGAGTATGACGGAACCCGCCGCCTATATCTTGTAGGACCAAATGTTCCCCGTATAGTAGATCGTATAGATAATAATGGAGCACGAATAAAAGGGTATCTGCCGGAAGTGCAGATTACGAATCTGTGGCCGATTAGCGAGGCGATGAACTCTTGGACAAAGCAGACTATAACTTCTGTCTCTTCTGATATTATTTCAGCCCCGAACGGTTCAATCGTTGCTGACGGGATCGTTCCTACCGCCGTATCAACTCAACATTCAATATACTTGGCGGTGAACTCAACTGCCGTTTTACACTGCTATAGTGTATGGGCAAAAAACGGCCCACTGATTAATACCGATTGGATAAGATTACAAAACGTAACCCTTGGTGCTGATTGTAAAACATGGTTTAGTTTAGCAACTGGAGTTGTTGGCACAACTGGGCCGGACATTATAACGGCGGGCATAGAAGATTGGGGTGACGGGTGGTATCGATGCTGGATGACTTTTATTGCTGCCGATGGTGCTAACAATATTAGGATGTATATGGCAGCTGCTGATAACGATATAAATGCTCTTGGTGACGCCGCAACGATATCCACATATTTCTTTGGCGCACAGTTTGAAGCCGGCGTAGATTACCCCACGTCCTACATGCCGACTGCAGCAGCAGCCGTTATCCGCCAGGCCGACGTCCTGCGCTACGAGGGCGACGACGGCAACCTCGGCGGGATTGGGAGTAACAAAGCAGCAGCAGTACAATGCCGCATATTAGTACCATCTTATGATCTTACAACGGACCTTTCTGTGTTTGCAGTGTCTGACGGCGGAGTCGCGGCTGACAGTATTCTTTCATACATAAATACATCAAATCAAATACGAGTAACCGGAAATGATATTTTAGTTGGAACAGTAGACGATGTAGTAAACAACGTGGTAAATAAAACTTTTGTGACATGGCAGGAAAACAACGTCATACTGGACGTAAACGATTCTTATAATTCAGACACTACAGCCACAATTCCAGACCAGATAGATCGTATAGACATTGGCGTAAATAATACTTCAACTGCACAACTCAATGGCTTGATTAGTGATATTGATTTTTGGCCTCGCAGAAAACGTCTTTCTACTATCAGCGTAGAAGAAGAAGGCATGATTTATTTCACCCGCAACGCAGCAGATGGTACGTCGCCGTTAATCACGGCTGCTGCTGCGGTTGACGCTGATTTTATCTGGACTGGTCCTGGTGGAACTTTCACCGGCAAGCAGCCCAATATCTCCAACTTCACGGCTGGCGATTTCACGTTGCGGAGCAATCAGTGGAATACGGTGACGGCGCTGGCGTTCAACGACCGCAAGCTCACGAAGTTCGATCCGTCACGCGTGCTGTCGCGGATGACGGCGCTCGCGACGCTGTCCGTGTACACCAACGCATCGCTCACCGGCAACATTAGCAGTTGGATGGCGCTGATGCCGGCGATCGTGACGTTCCGCGCGTACACGACAGGGCTATCCGGCGACATCAGCGGCTGGACGCTACCCGCATCGCTGGTGAATCTGTATCTGCACTCCACCTC
>Ga0307376_10004603_pt1 | contig 12587 bp, 10 predicted proteins | sample TR2MG_FD_202536 | JGI IMG/M metagenome (GOLD analysis project Ga0307376, IMG submission 202536) | Soil microbial communities from Risofladan, Vaasa, Finland - TR-2 | ecosystem: Environmental > Terrestrial > Soil > Coastal area > Acid sulfate soil | place: Finland: Risofladan, Vaasa | collected... | reverse complement strand
CGGCAGCGTAGCCGCCTTGCGTGGTAAGGTGACGCCTTGGACCGAAAACCGCAACCGGCGCCAACGCGGCGTAGACTGGCAGTTCACCACCGCTGACGCCCGAATTAAGCTGAAACGTCTTTACCCATATGTTCAAATGTCATGAAGCACTAGGTCGGTGTTTGCCGACCGGCATTGTACAACGGCGGCTGTGGCCATTGACAGGGGCAGGAGGATGGTGGAGCCTCTGGCTGGAGCAGGACTGCTGTGAGAGAGGATGGTCGTCGTGTCGCTGGCTTTCGACGTGATCAGTATCGGCTGTCTGAGCCGCAACCGCTTCTGGAACGAGGAACAGACCAAGCGTGCGGCGCACGCCACCTGCGTGCTGATTCGCGACGGAAGCAGGACGGTTCTGGTGGATCCGTCCTTGCCGGCTGAACTGCTGAATCATCGGCTCGACGAGCGCGCGGGGTTGGAGGCGAATGATATTGATTGTGTGTTCCTGACGTGCTTTCGGCCCGTACACCGACGGGGGCTACTGCTATTCGATCGGGCGGCCTGGCTCATGGGCGGCGGGGAGATCGAGGCGATGCGCGCCCACTTGGAGGCGTTGGCGGACTCGGCCAGCCAGCGCGGGGAGGCCACCGACCCGCTCGTGCGCGAGGAACTGGCGTTGTTGCGGCGGATTCGGCCCGCGCCCGATCGCATCACCGGCTCGGTTCATCTGTTCCCGGCGCCGGGGGCGACTCCGGGCAATTGCTGCCTGCTGCTGGCCATGGCGACCGCGACGGTCGTGGTCGCCGGCGATGCGGTCGTCAATCGCAGCTACTACGAGCACGCTCAGATATTTGAGCAGGGCTTCGATCTGGTGCAAGCGCGGGCCTCGTTTGCCGAACTGTCTGAGGTGGCCGATCAGTTGATCCCCGGTCACGACAATTTCTTCGTGCCGATGCCCGCTTATTGAGCCATCCTGGGGGCGCCGCTCGGTATAATGGCGTTGGTTCGGGGGGAGGCGTTGAGGCGGCGGTCGGGATTCTGGAGTCGGCTTGTGCCTGACCATCTTTGGCTCTGGATGCTTCTGCTGCTGTTGCTAGGCGCGTCGGGGCTGGTATCGGGCAGCGAGACGGCGCTGTTCAGCCTTTCTCGGCACGACCTGTACCAACTCGGCAGATCGCCGCGTCGTCTGCGTCGGATGGCAGCCGGGCTGATGCACCACCCTCGCCGCGTGCTGCTGACCATCCTGATCGCCAACACGCTGGTCAACGTGCTGATCTTCGCGATCAGTTATGTATCGTTCGGTGGCGAGGGAGGCGAGCGATCGGCGCTGTGGGCCTCGCTGGGCAGCGTCGGGTCGCTCGTGGCAGTAATCGTCTTCGGGGAGGTCGTTCCGAAGGGGGTGGCCATGGGTGGGGCACGTCAGCTTGCGCCGCTGGCCGCTCCGCTGGTCAGCGGCCTGAGCTATGTGCTGACTCCGCTTCGCATTCTGCTGGACGGGATGATTGTCGAGCCTTTGACCCGGCTGCTGGCCCCCGCTCGGAGTGAGCCCTCGCTAATCACGACGCAGGAGTTGCGCCTGCTGGTGGATGTCAGCCAGCGCCGCGGCGTGATCGACGACGATGAAAGCGCATTGCTCCAGGAGGTGCTGGAACTGGGCCAGCGCAAGGTGCGCGACGCGATGGTCCCCCGTGTCGACTTAAAGGCCTTCGATATCGACGGCGAACCGGCGGACCTGCGGCGGTTCATGCAGGAGCATCGGCTCAAAAAGGTGCCCGTATACACCGGCGACATAGACCACATCGAGGGCCTGATCTACGCCAAGAACCTTTTCCTACACGAACATGAGGATTTGAGGCGGCTGTTGCGGCCGGTTCGCTACGTACCGGAGCAAATGCGGCTGGACCAACTACTTGAACACTTCCGGCACACGAAAACGCAGATAGCGATTGTGGTCGACGAGTTCGGCGGGACGGCGGGGCTGGTCACGCTCGAGGACGCGTTGGAGAGCGTCGTCGGTGAGATCGAACCGCCGGAGCGGGCGCCCTCGGTGCCGTCGGTCGAGCAGATCGACGATCGAACGTTTCTGGTGGCCGGCGGTCTGAGCGTTCGCGAGTGGGCTGACGCGTTCGGACGACGATTGCGCGATCAAAGCGTCGCCACGCTGGCGGGCCTGGTATTGGCCGAGCTGGGCAGAGTACCCCATCCGGGAGACGCGGTACGGATCGGCAACGTGCAGTTGACGGTTGATCAGATGCGGGGACGGCGGATCGAGCGGCTCAAGGTCGAGTTGATCGACGTGTCTTCGGCGCCCGGTCAGAGTGCAACATGATCGCACTGTGGATCATTCTGGCGGTCGCGTGTGTTGCGGCTAGCGGCTTCTATTCCGGTTCGGAGACCGGTGCGTACTGCATCAACCGGATCCGCCTTCGCCTGCGGGCCGACACCGGCGATCGTCGCGCCGTCACGCTGCGCCGCCTGCTGGCCGACGAGCAAGGCCTGTTGGTGTCGGTGCTGATCGGTACGAATCTGTCGAACTATCTAACGACCGTGTGCGTCGCCTACATCTTCACAACGCACTACTACGCCGAAGGCCGGGCCGAGTTGTACACAACGCTCATCGTGGCGCCGGTTATCTTCGTTTTTGGTGAGGTGCTGCCGAAGAACCTGTACCAGCGACACGCCGACCGCCTTGTGCGTGGCTCGACGTGGCCCCTGGTTGGAAGTTACTTCGTATGTCGGGCACTGGGCCTGATCGGGGTGCTCAAGAGAATCAGCCGTATCGTCATCCGAGCTTTCAGCCCATTGGAGGCGGACCGGACCGAACTGGTGCATCCCCGGCAGGAGGTGGTGGCTCTGCTTCGCGAAGGCCTGGGCCACGGCGTGCTGTCGGAGCAGCAGTCGCTCTCGGTCGAGCGCGTGATGCGGTTGCAGCACGTTCGGGTAGGGCACGTGATGATCCCGCGCTCGCGGACAGCCGTCGTGCAGCTCGACGCCAGCCGCGAGCGCATGCTGGAACAGATCGGGCAGCACGAGTTCTCGCGGTTGCCGGTTTGCACGTCCGACCCGCGCCGGATCGTGGGGATTCTCAACATTTACGACGTTCTCCAGGCGGACCCTCAGGCCACCGTCGAACAGTTGATGCGCCCGCCGCTGCGCGTTCGGCTGGAGGAATCGGTCATGGGCTGCCTGGTGCGGATGCAGCGTGCCCGCCAGCCCATGGCCGTGGTCGAAATCGGGGACGGTCGTGCTGTCGGCATAGTGACCATCAAGGACCTGGTGGAAGAAATCGTGGGCGAACTGGCCGCCTGGTAGTACCCTTCGCCGCCCCACCAAGGCCCGAACCTAACGTGCCATCTCGTTTCGACCGATAACTACCGAGAGGAGTGACTGCGCGCATGGCCGGCTCGCCGATCGTCTACAAGTTGTTGGTCGACAGCGAGGACATCGCCGCCGACCACGCCTTGCTCGACGGGCTGGGTGCCGGTGAAGCCGAGTACGCCCCCCTGATTGTGGAGGCCCTGTTGGCCCGCGCCCGTCCTGAGGCCATGGCCTCGCTGCTCGGTCTATTTCACCAGTTGGATGAGCGGCTTCAGTCGCGGCTGATCGACGGGTCGGCGGAGCTATTCTCCTCCATGCGAGGCTGCATCCGCGCCGATCAAATTCAGACGCGTCTGAATACGATTGAGCTGATTCGCCGGGGCCGAAACTTCCGGGCGAGTTACCTTCTATCGCTGGCCCTGCGGGATATCGCTTCGCGTGTCCGGCAAGAGGCCGCCGCCGCCCTGGGCGACATGGTGGCCGCGGCGCTGGAGGCGAGCGAGCAGTTGTCCGCCAGGCTGGCGGGCGACCCGGCGCGATCCGTTGAATCGGCTCGCGATTATGCGCGGCAACTGACTGTGCTGGCGGAAGAACGCAGGTACCTGGTAGCCAGCGTGCTCGAAGCGGTTGAGGCGTATGACGTCCACAACCGTGCCGAAGTGGCTGAGGTGGCAGCATGGCTCGCAGCAGACATGCCCGAGTCATACTGGAGCCTGTTGAGCCAGAAGTCCGGCAAACTGGCCTACGCGACATTCGAGCGTCTTGCCACGGGGACGGACCCTCGCATGGTGCCGTTCGTCTATCGAGCGTTGACGCGTGCTGAACTGCGGCCCAAGGCGGCCAGCGCCATCGCGAACAGCCGTAGCGAAGCCTTCATGCGCCGGCTCATCCAGGACGCCTGGCTGGTGCAGGACGTGCGCATTCGACGGGGCCTGGCGTGGGTGAAGGAGTTAAAGTGGCTGGCGGAGGGCAGCGCGCCGCTGCTGGAGTTGCCGGCGACAGACTTCGTGCGTGCGGTGCAGTTCGTTGAGGTATGCGGCCTGACTTCCGCACGGAAGGCCGATCTGTACGGTGACCTGCTGCTGCTGGGGCCCCGACCCGCCCAGCGGGCCGCTCTGTGGGCGCTGGTGAGCATGCGAGCCGAGCGGTCAGACCGCCTTCTGCGGACCGTGTTGGGCTGGGACGACCCGGAGTTGTCACCGGCCGCTCGACATGAACTCGCCGCCCGTCGCCCGGACACCATGCCTGTAACGGCGCTGGAGCAAGAGGCAGCGTTGCTCGGCTCGTCGTGGGCTCCGGACACGGAAAATCCTGTTTCGCAGCGTCCTGAACATGCCGAACACGGCGTCGGCCAGGTGCCGCCGCACGGCGCTAACGAAGGCCCTTCGGCGCCTACGACCGGGGTGCTCGCCCGTTTACGGGTTATCCTTTCGGCGGCACGCCCGTCAGGGCGGCTCCGCGGACTGAGGTTGGTCAACTCGTTGGGGTTGGCGCGTGAGCTTCAGGATGAGGTGGTCAGGCTGGCGGTCGACGCCGATCCGTTCGTGCGCTCGCTGGCGGTCAGCACGTTGAGTGGTGTGGGCGGGCCCACGGCTGAGCGGATTCTGCGGCATGCCCTGCAGGATGACGATCCGCGCGTGCAGGCCAACGCGATTGAGGCCTTGGATCAGTTGGCGGCGGCCGGCGACGCGCCCGAGTTGCGGCACAAGCTTGATCACAGTGACAACCGTGTGCGGGCCAACGCCGTTCGGGCTTTGCTGAAGCTAAGGTTGCCCGAGGCGGCCCGCGCTTTGCTGGACATGTTGAACCATCCCAACCGCATGCACCGCATCAGCGCGCTCTGGCTCATTCGGAACCTGCACCTGATGACCCTGGCGCTGAGAGTGGGGCACCTTGCCAGAAAGGATCCGGATCCGAACGTTCGGCGCGCCGCGGCCGAGGCTGCCAAAGCCCTGGATCCCGCCACCAGGCGACAGGACGCCGTGGCGGCCGGCGTTCCGGGGGGATCACCATGACCGACTGGGTTGGTATGCTGGCGATCGGGCAGTCGGACCGCCTCGATGCTCTCCGCGAGTACTTCGTGAAAGGCGATCCCTCGTCTGTGTGGTCCGGCTTGCCGTGGCTGGGGGCCATTGCGGTCGCGTTGCTGGCCCTTCTCTGGATCGCCCATGTCCGCTGGGACGGCCCGAAACGCGCCGCCCGTCCCCACCCTCATCGGGTGTTCCGCAAACTGGTCAAGGAGTTAGGCCTGCCGTTTTCGGACCGACTTCTCCTGCGTCAGATCGCTCGGCATGCACAGCTTGATAACCCCACGCTGATGCTGCTGAGCCCGCAGTTGATGGCGCGCTATACGCACCGATGGGCGCGTCTGATTACGGCGGACCGACTGAAGAGGACAGGGCTGAGCAAAACGGACGCGATTTGCCGGCGCTTGTTCGACCGGCCGCTGCCGGCGGCCGATGCACCGAAGCCGATTCCACAAGAACCCGCGCCTTGACGGGGGCTGCCCGCGTGCAAGACGGTCGCCACTCTGCTACAATAACAGTGTGCGGGTGCATCTGCGCTCTCTCAAGTTGATCCTTGAGTAGGGTGTGAATGGGTGGCCTATGCGCGCAGGCGATTGGCTGTGGGTCTTCGGGCGGACGTTCGGACGGGCGGTCGGCTCGGCTCTGGTTGCCGTGGTCCGGGCGTACCAGGTCGCCATTTCGCCGCTGCTGGTCGGCTCGTGCAAATTCATCCCGTCTTGCAGTCAGTATTGCATCATGGCTGTGCAGGAGCACGGACCGTGGTACGGAAGCTGGCTTGGGGTGCGGCGCGTGCTGCGCTGTCACCCGTTCAGCGCCGGTGGCTACGACCCGGTACCCAAGCGCGCGACGGGTTCGAATGCGTCACGCGGGCAAGGATGTGAACGATGAGTCTGGACATACAAAGGCTGCTGGCCGATTGGCCCAGTGAGCCCGACGGTGTGACCGCACGCCTGATCGTCGGCGACGACGGGGCGCGTCAGCTCCAGCTTCGCCTCGACGTGGGCATTCTCCAGATGCAGCTTGACGGCCGGCCCGACGGGCAGAGGCCGCGCAACTGCAACTCATGGCTCGATCATCTCGAGCAGAAAACGGCCGGCAACCCACCAGAGGTGCCAAACAGCGACGACTGGGCCGAACTCGATCGCGAGATGATGCAGTTCTATCACCGACGGGTGGCTTTGCTGGTCACCGCTCAGCAGGCACAGCGGCGCCGGCGGCGCCAGCGAGCCGTGTCCCTGTTCCGTCGAGCGGTGGGCGACGCCGATCACAACCTGCGAGCGATGGATTTCATCGCGGCGCACAGTCCGCATTCCGACTATGTGGATGGGCACGACCGATCGAGGGCGTTCGTGTTGGCTCATCGAGCGGAGGCTTTGGCCCATCTATGTCGCCTGGAAGGTGATGCCGAACAGGCCATCGAGCAGCTTAAGGCCGGCGCCAGTCAGATCGAACAGCTTCACACCAGGCATGGGCTCGAGGAGTGGATCGAGCACGATCCGACATTGCTGCATCTTCGGGCGTTGGAGCGAAACCTCCGGCGCCGTCACGGGATCGACAAGACCCTTCACGAACAACTCGCCGAGGCAGTGGCCGAGGAAAACTATGAACGTGCCGCGATGCTGAGGGATCGGATCCACCGGCGGCGCCTGACCGAAGGGTAGGCGACCGCGACGCGTCAGCGACCCGCCGGAGCCGTGGCGGGTCGTGACTGGGTGGGGGCCTCGATGAACTTGAGTATGGCCCGCACGGCTGCGGGCGACCAGCTTACGACCACATAGCGATCGGTGATGGCGACGGCCGGACCGACGATACCCACCTGAAGATACCAGATTCCATCCGGATCGCGGACCACCCGCGGCAGAATGAGCGGGTTCTCGACGCCCTCGGCCTGGCGGACGAAGTGGGCGTCCCATTCAGCCAGCAGTGCGTCCACCGCGGCGCGGACGCGCTGGGGGTCGTCGGTCTCGATCAGGAAGCTGCGAAGCAGCGGCACATTGAGCGGGTGGGGGGGGTAGTCGTGGATGATGACGTGGGGCCCCAGATGCGCCAGCAGATCGGCAGATACATCAAGTCCCAGCTTTTCCTGCAGCTTCTGATATCCGTCACGCAAGGCTTCGGCATTCTTGGGCGAGCGGCCGGCCAGGTACGCCCGCGCGATGGTGGTGGCGAACTGGGCCACGTCGAGGCGCATGATCGCGTGGGTAGCGCCGGCAGGGATGACGGCTTTGTGCCGCGCGGGAAAGGTATCCGGGTCGGACAGTTTGACGAGACGATCGCCCTCGGGCTGCAGGTACATGCCGAACCAGGCCCTGGCTGTGCCCATCGGGCGGGCGGCCCAGAGCGTGCGCCGCACCTCGGCAAAGCCAAGCTCCCTGATGACGGCTTCGGGACGCCCTTTCATCACCTCGCTTAACCGCGAGCGGAACTGCTCGAAATTGACGAACCATTCGATATTGGCGTCGGGCCCGCCCGTCTGCCGGTGGGCCGAGACGAACCACGCGTCCTGCGCCAGCGATGGGGTCTTGCCGCGGTAAGCGGCGATGACCTTCTCGTGTGCTTCGCGCCCGAGCGTAACCACGTAGAAGTCGTCGAGCGGCCCGAAGCCGACCACGCCCCACTTGGCCACACGCGAATCGACCAACCGCTGAAACTTGTCCGATCCGACGCTTACGTCCTCGAGTGCGGCGACCGAGTTGTTGGTGTAGCGCGAAAGCATGCGACGGAGGTGCGCGGTGATCGGATCGTTCTCACCCTTGCTGTGAATGATCAGGGCAAGCTTCAACTGGTCCAGGCGGTAGGTCTCGGGCTTGGGTTGAAAGGCCGTAATGTCCAGCAGGGCGACGGCAAAATCGTGCGTGCCGACCACGGGGAAGCAACTGACGATGTCGGCCATGAGCTGGCCCTGGCCGGACAGCACGCCCAGAGCACCCGCAGCCGTCAGTACCGAGGTGACCTTGCCCGCCGACTCGACGCGCTGGCGGGCGGCGGCGCTGGGTCGGTTGAAGTAGACCAGCATGGCGTCGGCAGGTATGGCCGACTGGGGAGCCGTGGCAGGCTTGGTGGCCGGGGCTGCAAAGGCCGGACTGACGGTCAGACAGGCTAGGACGCCAAGACGCCATGCAATCGTCATGCTGCCTGTAACCTCCTTTTTACAAAGACTTTAGAATACATTGGGGACGCCAGCTTCCCGCGCTTCTCGGCGGGTGATAGCCGGTGGACCTACCAACGTCAACTGCCCCGCTGGGTGGGCGGCTCGCCGGCCATGAAGATGATGCCCCGTTTGCCGAGCGTCTCCAGGTAGGTGAGCATCGAGACCTCGGCTTCGCGGAGGTTGAGGCCCTCGTCGCGGCTGAACCTTTCGATCAACTGGCGCACGGTGTGCTGGCCGTCGCACAGGTTCCACACCTTGCGACCAAGCTGGTCGAGTTGGAAGCGGCGCAAGAGCGTCTTCCTCCCGCGGAAGAACCACGTGAGCCCCTTGGGCTTTTCGAACGGGACGGCCACGTCGAGATCACCTTGGTCGGTCTCGGTTACCTCGGCCCGGGGATTACGGATGGGGCGTGCCTGGAGCAGTTGCTGCCGCGTCATGGTGGGGCGTTTTTGCTTGAACAGAGCCATCGCCGAACCTCAAGAGGCGCACGCGAGGGTGCACAGGTCCTTGCCGCCTCGCGGTCAGCCTGACTGCTCGTCGGTCAGGATCGTCTCGATCTGCTCCAACACATCGGCTTCGAGTTTGATACCGGCAGCGCCGCAGTTGTCCTCGATCTGCTCGGGCTTGCTGGCGCCGATGATGACGCAGCCCAGTTGCCACTGCCTCAGACACCACGCCAGCGCCAGTTGGGCCATGCTCAGGCGCAGCTCGGCGGCGATGGGGTGCAAGGCGTCGACCTTCGCCAGCACGGCCGGCTGGGCCAGCAGGCGGCCTATCGAGGTGTCGGGCTTCTGCCAGTCGCCGCGGGTGCCCTTGGCTTTCTTGCCGCCGGAGTACTTGCCCGTCAGCACGCCCTGGGCGAGCGGGCAGTAGACCACCAGCCCGAGCCCCTCCTGGCCGCAGACGTCGAGCAGCTCGCGTTCGATCTCGCGCTGGAGCATGTTATACCGCGGCTGATGGGAGATCGGCCGGTCGAGCCCCATCGCCTCGCACACCGTCAGGGCGGCGTGGACCTGGGCGGCCGAGTAGTTGCTCACGCCCCAGTAGAGGACCTTGCCCTGGCGGATCAGGTCGTCCATGGCGCGGGCGGTTTCGTCGATGGGGGTGCCGGGGTCGTACCAGTGGCACTGATACAGGTCGATGTAGTCGGTCTGGAGTCGCTTGAGACTTTCTTCACACGCCTCGATAACGTGCTTGCGCGAGCCGCCGCGCCCATTGGGGTCGTCGTGGATGCTGCCGTGGCACTTGGTGGCCAGCACGATCGAGCTGCGGCGGTACTGTTTGAGCTGCTCACCGAGAAACGTCTCAGCCGCCCCGGCCGCGTACACGTCGGCCGTGTCGAAAAAGTTGATACCCAGGTCGACGGCCCTGCGGACGCAGGCCTTGGCCGTCTCGTCGCCGACCGCCTCGTGCCCGTAGGTGAGCCAGCTTCCCAGGCCGACTTCGGAGATCTTCATCCCGCTTCGTCCCAGCCGTCGGTACTGCATTTCCATGATCGATAAACTCCGATGTAGTTCCCGTGATACGTACTGGCGGGTGGTCTTCGACAAGCCCTCGTCCCGAGCGGCTCGACTGAGCTCGCCGAAGTCTCAGGCCGAGGGGCTCAGACCAAGGAACCCGCCCTACAACGCGCCTTTCGTTGTCCGTTATAGCAAACGTCGCCGGCTACCATCCGGCGCATCGTGGGAATGATAGCGCGCCGCGTCGGCTCGGCCAAGGGTGTTGGGTTGCAGACCAAGTAGGGCGGGTTCCACCCGCCTCGCGCATGCGGTGGGTGCCCTTGGATGACGCCCCGTGCGGATTGCTGACACATATGACCCGCATTGACAACCCGATGCCCTTGGGCGTATTCTGATTGCATGACCCCCAGCAAGCCCACCGACCTGCGACTCATCAGCGACGAGCCGGTCACCACGCTGGCCGAAGACCGACTCAGCCTGGAGACCTTCGCCAACACCATCGCCTCGGTGGCGCTGGGCACCGAGGGGCCGTTCACCATCGGGGTGTTTGGCGGCTGGGGGCACGGCAAGACGTCGCTGCTCATGCTGGCCAAGGACATGCTGGATCGGCAAAAACGCGACGACATCGCCACCGTGTGGTTCAACGCGTGGCAGTATGAGAAGGAAGAACACCCCATTGTACCGCTGGTGGCTACGGTCATCCGGTCGCTGGAGGAGAAATATGCAGGGCGGTTGAAGGAGCAGTTGGGGGCGGGCGCGCAAGAGCTGATCCGCGCGTTGCGGGCGGTGGCCTACGGCTTTTCGGCGAAGGCGAAGCTGCGGATACCGGCTGTAGGAGAGGTGGAGGCGGGCTTCGTCGCCAAGGAGATGATCGACCGCGACGAGGCGCTGAAGAAGCAGTCGGTTGATCCGCTCTTGGATCAGAGCCTGTACTACAACGCGTTTCGACTGCTTGGCCGGTTGCGCGGCAAGGGCAGGCAGCAACCGAAGTGCGTGGTGCTGGTCGACGATCTGGATCGCTGCCTGCCGCAAAACGCCCTGCACCTGCTGGAGAGCATGAAGCTCGTGCTGGCCCAGCCGGGGTTCGTGTTCGTGCTGGCGGTCCATCGACAGGTGATCGAAACGTATCTCGACAAGCGCTTCCAGAAGTACGGGCTGGAGGCGTACCGCCACGGGCAGTCGTATCTGGACAAAATAATTCAGTTGCCGCTGTTCCTGCCGCCACACCAGAAGCGGTTCGACGAATTCGTCGCGCGCCTGCTGAAAGACTTCGTCGAGGCCGACTTGGCACGAGAGTTCGAACCGCTCAAGGGGATTATCGGCCCGGCCTGCAACTACAACCCGCGGGAGCTGGTGCGTTTCTTCAACCGGCTGCTGATCGACCGGCACATCTGGGGCCAGATCAATCCGGGCGAAGACTTCGATGCCGGTGCGTTCGCCGTGGCCCGCAGCCTCCAGATGCAGAGCGAGGCGAGCTATCGATTGCTGCTGCTCGATGATAGCCTGTGCAAGTGGATCGCAGGCGGCGAGGGCACCGTAGCCGAGCGGCTGCGAGAGTTGCAGGACACGGTGGCCGAACAGAAGACCGAACGCGGCCAGGTCGTCGAGGGGGTCTTCTGGTCGGCGGGGCTCGACAGAGCCGTCGGCGATCTGTTGGGGCGGTTCCATTTGTGCGATCTGCTCGACAGCGAACCGGGTCAGCGATGGCTGGGCGAACGGGACCTGCGCGAGCAAATCGAGGAGTTCCTGGAGGTCCAGCGAGAGCAACCCGCCGAGACCGATTCGGCGCGGATCATCGACGCCACGATTCGAACGGCGATCAACAAACCCACGGGTGAGTTGACCAAGCAGGACCGGGCTGGCGTTATGGCTTTGGGTCTTGCCGGGCAAGCGGTCAGCGACCTGTCCCCCCTGGCCGGGCTGACCAACCTGCGGACGCTTGACTTGAACGGCACCCCAGTCCGCGATCTGTCGCCGCTGGCGGGGCTGAAGCCTTTGACAGAGCTTTACTTGTCGACGACCCAAGTCCGCGATCTGGTCCCGCTGGCCGGGCTGACTAACCTAATAAATCTTGACTTAAGCCGCACCCAAGTCCGCGATCTGTCCCCGCTGGCGGGGCTGAAAGCTCTGGAGCGGCTTTCCTTGATGGGCACCCAGGTCCGCGATCTGTCCCCGCTGGCGGGGCTGAAGGCTCTGGAAGGGCTTTCCTTGACGGAGAGCCAAGTTGGCGATCTGTGCCCGCTGCAAGGACTGCCCAATCTGCGCCGGCTTTATCTCACCGCAGGACAAGTGCCTAACGAGCAGATCGAGACGCTGAAGGCAGCCGTCCCCGGGATCGACGTCACGCTGGACTGAGCGAGGGGGCGCGGTGGTTGACATCTCGGCGCTGCGGTTAGCATGGGCACGCACGCCGAAGCCGCTCGGGCATGTCAAACCCGGTTGCGCAAGGGCGCAAAAAAAAGAACCATTCCGTGTTGTCGCCGACACGGCCGGCAGGGATTGATTAACCGGATTCAAAAAGGCGGGTGGAACCCGCCCTATTCATGAAAGGCTGCGGAATGTCAAGAGCCGCTCCTGGGTCTTTGGCTTTGTTTTTCGGCCTTCTCGTCGGTGTAGCTTCTTGCGACATGCGCGGCAACTCCCGCAGGTGGCAAG
>Ga0307376_10004602_pt1 | contig 12592 bp, 11 predicted proteins | sample TR2MG_FD_202536 | JGI IMG/M metagenome (GOLD analysis project Ga0307376, IMG submission 202536) | Soil microbial communities from Risofladan, Vaasa, Finland - TR-2 | ecosystem: Environmental > Terrestrial > Soil > Coastal area > Acid sulfate soil | place: Finland: Risofladan, Vaasa | collected... | reverse complement strand
AAACCCACCACCCGATACTACAACGGATTATGAATAAAACGGACACTGAGCGAGGGCAGGTTCGTTGGTCGCCGATCCGTTAGTTTCCTAATCCGTTTCCGTTAGTTTCTCAATCCGTTGTAGTATGGGTGACACGCCCACACTGGTCATTACCGAACGTGCCGTGTGGCGTGTGCCGGTACGAGCAAGCGCGCGCTCGAGACCCTGGAACACATCCGCATCGTGACACCCGAGGAGTTGATCGGCAAGATAGGGCATCGGTCCGCATGAGATTGACAGGCCACCGGTGCGTTCGCATCCGCGTCGAGGTGGGCGCCGAAACCTACCAGCCGATACTACAACGGATTGGGAATAAAACGGACACTGAGCGGGGGCAGGTTCGTTGGTCGCCGATCCGTTAGTTTCCTAATCCGTTTCCGTTAGTTTCTCAATCCGTTGTAGTATGAGTGACACGCCCCCACTGGTCATTACCGAACGTGCCGTGTGGCGTGTGCCGGTACGAGCAAGCGCGCGCTCGAGACCCTGGAGCACATCCGCATCGTGACACCCGAGGAGTTGATCGGTAAGATAGGGCATCGGTCCGCATGAGATTGACAGGCCACCGGTGCGTTCGCATCTGCGTCGAGGTGGGTGCCGAAACCCACCACCCGATACTACAACGGATTATGAATAAAACGGACACTGAGCGAGGGCAGGTTCGTTGGTCGCCGATCCGTTAGTTTCCTAATCCGTTTCCGTTAGTTTCTCAATCCGTTGTAGTATGAGTGACACGCCCCCACTGGTCATCGCCGAGCGTGCCGTGTGGCGTGTGCCGGTACGAGCAAGCGCGTGGGCAAGCGGTCACAGACCCCCCACTGCGTAGGGGGCTTGAGCGCCTCCACGGAACACGCACCACGCACCACGCACCACGCACCACGCACCACGCACCACGCGTCACGTTTCACGTTTCACTCCCCCCCCTTGCCAATTCCCCCAAACGGGTGTATAATGTTGCAAATGATAACCATTTGCAATAGGAACCGAAAATGAACGAGCCCAATAACCACCTGCGCGATACCTTTCACGCCGCCGGCCGGCGGTTGACCTCCCAGCGCCAGGTGATCCTGCGCGTGCTGGAGCAGAGCGGCACTCACCTGGACGCCGAGGCGCTGCACGACCGGGTCAAGTTGCAGGACCCCGGCATCAGCCTGGCCACCGTCTACCGCACGCTGGCCGCCCTCAAGGAGATGGGGCTGGTGGAGGAGCATCGCCTGGGGGAGGAGCACGGCCACTACGAGCCGGCGCCGGATCGCCCCCACTATCACTTCACCTGCCTGGGCTGTGGCCGGGTGATCGAGTTCGACACGCCGCTGGTGGCCCAGGTCGAGCGGGAATTGAGCGAGCGGGAGGGGGTGCGCGTGGTCGGCGCGCACCTGCACCTGAGTGGGTACTGCGCGCGGTGTCAGGAGCAGCGGAAGGCGTGAAACGTGAAATGTGGAATGTGGAATGTGGAATGTCAAATGGCAAACGTGAAGCGTGAAAGGTCAGGTTGGGTGGCCCGACCGGCCTGCGATGGGGTCGTGGCATTGAGCGAGGTGCGCGCCGGCGAGCGGGGCGTGGTGGCCGCGCTCAGTGGCGGGCGGGGGTTGCTGAGTCGCATGGCGTCGCTGGGGTTCACGCCGGGGGCGGAGGTGACGGTCGTGCAGAACTTTCGCCACGGCCCACTCATCGCCCAGGTGCGGGGAGCGCGCATTGCGCTGGGGCGCGGCGAAGCCGGCAAGGTGCTGGTGCACAGGAAGTCGCCGTATGAGGTGTGAAGGTGAGTTGCCATCCTGAATCGAGACCCTACAGGTCTGGGAAACCTGTAAGGTCTGGCGGCAATGCCAGCGGGGAGCGGGCGGTCCTGGTGGCGCTGGCCGGGCAGCCCAACGTGGGCAAGTCCACCGTGTTCAACCTCCTCACCGGCCTCGACCAGCACGTGGGCAACTGGCCCGGCAAGACGGTCGAGCGCAAAGAGGGGACGTTCACCTTCAACGGGACCACGTACCGGTTGGTGGACCTGCCTGGCACCTACAGCCTGACCGCCAACTCGGCCGAGGAGGTCGTGGCGCGCGAGTTCATCGTCCGGGAGCGGCCGGACGTGGTGGTGGCGCTGGTGGACGCGGCTATCCTGGAGCGCAGCCTATACCTGGTGGCGGAACTCTTGTCGTTGCCCGCGCCGGTGGTGGTCGGGCTGAACATGATAGACGTGGCGGAGCAGGAGGGGGTGCGCATCGCGCCAGAGGTGCTCCAGGCGGCGCTGGGGGTGCCGGTGGTGGCCATGGTCGCGGCCCGCAACGTGGGCGTGCGCGAGTTGGTGGAGGCGGTGGACGGCCTGGCGCGCGGGGAGGTGCCCTACGCCCCCCATCCGCCGCAGATTCGGGCCGACCACCAGCGGGTGCTGGAGGAGATCGCCGGGCTGATCGCGGGGTGCGCGCCGGCCCCCTATCCCCTGGAGTGGGTGGCGCTGAAACTGCTCGAAGGGGACGGGGAGATCACGCGCATGGTCCAGGAGTGCATGCCGGGCGAGCGCTGGGAGAGGGTCCACGAGGTCCTGCGGGCGCATGACGACGCGCTGGTGGCGGTGGCCGGCGGCCGCTACGAGTACATCGGGCGCACGATCCGGGCGGCGGTGGCGCGCCCGCGGGCCGGCCAGATCGGCCTCACGGAGCGGCTGGACCGCTGGGCGGCCCATCCCGTGTGGGGGCTGTTGCTCCTGGCGGGGGTGCTGGGGTTGATCTTTTGGCTCACCTACACGGTGGGTACGCCGCTACAGGGGTTGTTGGACACCTACGTGGTGGGGACGGTGGCGGGCCTGGCCCGCGCCGCCTTGTCGGGCGCGCCGCCGTGGCTGGCCGGCCTGGTGGTGGATGGGGCCATCGGCGGCGTGGGAGCGGTGCTAACCTTCATGCCCATCCTGGTCATCTTTTTCGCCGTCATGGCCGTGCTGGAGGACGCCGGGTACATGGCCCGCGCCGCCTACGTGATGGATGGTTTTATGCACCTGATGGGGCTGCACGGCAAGTCGTTCCTGCCGCTCTTTCTGGGCTTGGGCTGTAACGTCCCGGCGGTGCTGGGCACGCGGGTGATCGAGTCCCGCCGGGCGCGGTTGTTGACGATCCTGCTGGCGCCGCTGGTGCCCTGCACGGCCCGCATGGCGGTGATCGCCTTCCTGGCCCCGGCCTTTTTCGGCTCGGCCGCCACGCTGGTCTCCTGGGGCTTGCTTCTGCTGGCGTTGGCGGTGCTGGCCCTCTCGGGCGTGCTGATCAACAAGACGCTCTTTCGGGGGCGGCGGGCGGCGTTCATCATGGAACTGCCGCTCTACCATCTCCCCAACTGGCACACAATCGGGCTACTGGTGTGGCAGCGCAGTCTGGCCTTTGTCAAGAAGGCCGGTACGCTGATCCTGGCGGTCTCGGTGGTGGTGTGGGCGCTCTCGGTGCTGCCGGGTGGGAAGGTGGAGACCAGTTTCCTGGCCCGGCTCGGGCGGTGGTTGGAGCCGGCGGGCCGCTGGATGGGGTTCGATTGGCGGCTGGTGGTGGCGCTGTTGACCGGTTTCATCGCCAAGGAGAATTCGATCGCCACGCTGGGCGTGCTGTTCGGCACGGGTGCGGGGGCGGGGCTGGCGGCGACGCTGGCGGCCACCTATCCGGCCGCCACGGGGCTGGCCTTCCTGGTGGTGCAGATGTTGTTCGTCCCTTGCGTGGCGACGGTGGCCGTGATCCGGCAGGAGACCGGCGGGTGGCGCTGGACGCTGTTCAGCCTGGGGTTTCTGCTGGTCGTCTCGTGGGCGGCCGGGGTGGGGGTGTTTTGGGCGGCTACTCTGCTCGGGTTGTCATAACTGGAACGCGGATTTCTGTATGTGTTTGTCTGCGTGTGTCTGCGTTTGTCTGCGTTCATCTGCGTCCCAGGTCTTGGGGTGAAGGTGGGGGTGGGGTTTATGTTGAGCAGGTTGTTGGAGTTACTGCAGGAAGGGGGCACGCGCCGGGTGGCGGACCTGGCCCGCGCACTGGACACGACCCCTGAGTTGGTCGAGGTGATGCTGGAGGACCTGGCGCGGATGGGGTACCTGCGGCGGGTGGGCGGGGCCTGTGGTTCACATTGTGGTGCATGCTCGTTGGCCGGCTTGTGCGCGGCCGGGGAAAGTGGCCAGGTGTGGACACTGGCAGAGCGAGATTCCTCGCTGCGCTCGGAATGACAAGCTGCTCCCTGCTCCCTAGTCCCTGATCCCTGATCCCTGATCCCCGATACACCCCTTATCTGCCAGGAACTTGATGGCGGCTGCGACCTGCTCTGGCGTGGTGTCGTTGCGGAACTCGCACGTGCGGAGCGCGCCGGTGGGGAGGTAAGCGGCCACCATGTCCCAGTCTATTTCACCCAGGCCGGCGGCATAATGGTCCCGTAGCCCCTGGATGTCGTGGAGGTGGACGCCGGTCATGCGGGACGCATACCGGCGTAGCCACTCTTCGTGTGGGCCAAAGCCCAGGCGATCCAGCGTCTCGGCGTGCCCGACGTCGTACCAGAAGCCGATCTGCCCATCGCCCGCTTCCAGTAGCACGCCCATCTCGTCAAGCAGCGGAATGTCCAGGTAATGGTAGCGGTTCTCCAGCCCCAGGCGCACGCCGGCCCGGCCGGCGTAGGCGGCCAATTCAACCAGGCTGCGGCGCACCGAGCGCATGTTGATCTCGGCCTGGGCCGCGCGGGCCGCCGCCAGGCGCTCTTTGGCTCGAGCATACACCGGCCGGTCTGCCTGGCCCTGTTTGTACAAGTCAACCATCGCCATCTCTAGTTCCTGGTCAACGTCCACTCGGCCCGCATGTACGATCACCACCGGCACGCCCAACCGGTGAGCCAGGTCAACGCTGCGCCGGACGGCAGCCACTCCCCTCTGGCGGTCCTCTTCGTCCGGTGCCGAGATCAGCCAGTTGCGAGCCTTGAGGACAGAGGCCGAGGGGTCCGCCGGGCACGGCTCGTGGATGCTGGTGATACGCTGGCCGTTCAGGTTCAAGCCGTCGAGCATGGCCGAATTGACGGCGTGGTTCAACTCAACACGGGTAAAGCCCAGTGCCTTTGCCGCGGTGAAAAAACCGGCCAGGCTGTGGAACTGGCCGATAGCCCACATGGTAGATAGAGTTACGTCGAACGCCATAGATTCCTCGCTTCGCTCGGAATGACGGGAACGCGAAGCGACCGTCATTCCGAGCGAAGCGAGGAATCTCGGAATGACGGCAACCTCACGCTGAACGAACTAGGCGCTGTACTTGGCGATGCGCTGCGCGTTGGCCAACGCGATCGGCATCACGTCCTTCGCCGGCAATACGCCCAGGCTGCCACGCGCGCACGCGCGTTCGCCGAATTCGGCGATGCCGTCTGCGCGGACGTACCGGGCGTACAGCAACGTCGGCACGGGATGCCAGGAATGCGCTTTGAGCAAGGCCGGCGACGAGTGGTCGCCGCTGACGATGATCACGTCCGGCCTGAGCGCCGTCAGGCGCGGCATCAGCGCATCCACCTCTTCGATGACGCGCACCTTGCCCGCAAAGTCGCCGTCCTCGCCGGCGGTGTCGGTTTTCTTGACGTGCAGGTAGAAGAAGTCAAAGTCGTTCCAATTCCTCTCCAGCGTCGTAAACTCGTCCGCAATTCCTTCGCCCTCCACGTTCAAGGCCTGCATGCCGACCAATTTCGCCACCCCGCGGTACATGCCGTGCAGCGCGATGGCGGCCGCGCGCAGGCCGAACAGTTCTGGGTACGTCGGTATAGCAGGGTACCTGGCAAAGCCGCGCAACAAAATCATGTTGGCGGGATGCCTGTCCGCCAACAACTGGCGCGCCCGTTCGATGAACTGGTTCACCAGGTGCGCCGCTCTTTCGGAATCCGGCTCGAGCGCGCGCACCGGCAGCGCGGGCACGCCGGTTTTCTGCGGATCCGTTTCGGTCAAGGCGTCACCCAAGCCAGGGCCGCGCACGACGAAGGCGAAACGATGCTCCTTGACCGGCTCGACGAAAAACTCGACGCCGTCAATTCTGATCGTCCGCAGCAGGCTCGCCAGTTCCCTGTTCACCTCGGTCGGGATACGTCCGGCGCGGCGATCCGTTAACACCCCCGCCCCGTCCACCGTGCAGAAATTGCCGCGCGCCGCCACGTCGTTGGGACCCAGGTCGAAATCCACGCCGAGCGCCTCCAGCGCACCGCGCCCGATTTCGTACTGGAGCGGGTCGTAACCGAAAATGCCGAGGTGGCCCGGGCCGCTGCCTGGTGTAATGCCCGGCCCGACCGGCACGGTCAGCCCCAAGGCTGACTGGACCGCCAGCGCGTCGAGATTGGGTGTGTGCGCGGTTTCAAGTTCGGTCTTGCCGCCCGGCTCGAGCGGCAAGCCGCCCAGTCCATCCATGATGATCATGGCGATCTTGGTTTGAGCGGGCACGATCAGGTTCTGCAGAAACTTCAAGTCCATTGAAATGTCCCAATACCGCTCGTTGTCTCATGGTAACTGCCAGGTAGGAGGACCAATTACACAGAGTTACGCGGAGAACACACAGAGGCACACAGAGAATAGCTATTAAGAGGCCATGCAACCTCTGTGCTTCTCTGTGTCTCCTCTGTGAATCTCTGTGACCTGAGCAGTTACGATTTCGGCCACTTCGGGCGTTGTCCATAGTGCGGCGCCGGTGGTGTCAACGACGATATCGCACACTTCCATCTGGGGCCGGTAGCATTTCTCGGCCATCAAGAACTGGTCTTTGAAAAACCGGTTACGGAAGTAGGTGGGTTCGTATTTCTTGCGGTAGTCAATGTCGCGTTTCCATTTCCGCTTCAGCCGGATCGCATCGTCGGTCAGATACACCACTTTGATCCCGATGAGATGAACGACCTCCTCGAGCAGAAATGGAAAGTTGCCCTCGATGAACACAATGTCGGCCGGCTCGATCTCGAGCGGGGCGCAGCCGGGTTTCAAGTTGCCGTCCAGATCGTGGCTCGAGGTGGCGTACACAAAGTCGTACCTGGGGATGGCGATCTTGTGTCCTCGACTGATCTCTTCGAGGCTCTGCCTGAAAAGCGCCAGGTGGATGGCCTGTTTGCCCAAAGTATGGATGCCCATCTCCTCCCGATAGTCTCTGTCGGTGAGAAAGTTGTCCATCTCGATGGAGGTGGCTTGCTGGCCTGTCTGCTCGAATGAACTGCGCAGACGTTGGACGATCTCGGTCTTACCGGCCGCCGTAGGCCCGGCAATGGCGAGGAGGATGGGTGTTCCTTTGGCAGCGATGAGCCTTTTTACACCTTCTATAAAGGCCTGGTCCACCTCGACATTCGCTTCTTTGAACTCTCTGTAGCCGATGTCCTGACAACGCTCGAATCGCTTTTGCCTCTGCTCGAAACGCTTGAATGGCTGGCCGCCCAGGTGCGCCAACACCTCGCCGGTGAAATAGACCGTCCGGTGGAGAAAGTAGAACCCTCTGACGTCGAAGTAAAAGTGCGCTCTGACCCACTCCTCTGAGTATTCTCCCGTGACCAGGCCCACGAAGAGCATGGTCGTCAGCCGGACGATATTCTCGTCCAACACAATCCTATCGCCAACGCGTGGCTTGAGCCGGATGCGGGTATAGAAATCGCTGCTGTTGACCCGCCGTTCGATTTCTTCCTGTTCATCCAATTCGACGGAGGCCCAGCCTCCGTCCTCGGGGTATAGGTTATCGAGGGCATAGCGGAATTCATACAGTTCCAATTCATCTGTGCCTGTGTTGATCCGCTTCACCTTTTCGTACAGGAGTGCAGAGAAAATATCCGGACTGGTTAGCGTGTTCGACGCAGGCATGAGGGTTCCTTTTCAATGCGCGGCGCACTGTTTCCCGACGCCAAACACAAACGCGTCGTAGGCGCGTTGGGTCTTGGCATAGTCGCCATCCCGGTCGAGAGCGATGCCTCTACCCACGCCGGAAACGATGTATCCCACGCCGATCTCTTCTACCTGGCTGTCCAACTTTTCCAGCATGGCGGGCGCGCTGCCCGGCTCGGTGCTGCGTCCGTCGAAAATGACGTGCAGGTAGACCTGGCTCAAGTCGGCTGCCTTCGCCATGCGCAATAGCGCCAGCGGATAGTCAATGGAGCCATGGGAACTCTTTTCCGTGAGCAGGCCGATCAGGTGCAGGCTCGCGTTCCGTTGCCTGACCTCGTGGATCGTGCGACAGAGCGTCTCGTTGGTGTAGAACGAGCCGTCCTTCATGGCGAGATCGAGTCGCACGTCGTCTTGCAGCACGACGCGTCCCGCCCCGATGTTCATGTGCCCGGCCTCGGAATTACCGGCTTTGCCCGGTCTCAGGCCCACCGCGTCGCCGGCGGCCTGCAACCGGCTACACGGATACCGTCGTGCCAGATCGTCCCACACTGGCGTTGGCGCGAGAAAGATCGGGTTCGTGTCATCATGCTTGCCGATACCCCACCCATCGAGAATGAGGAGCAACACGCGCCTCCGCCCGCCCCAGTCGTAGCCGGGTGCCAGCGTTTCGCCGGAAAAGGCGGCCGGCGGTGTGATTTGGAGTGCGCCCAGTACGGTGGGCGCGACGTCCGCGAGTACCCCGTCGCGCACGTTGCGGCTGACACCCGTAGCACGCGCTTGTGCATGTGGATCAATCAGCATGAACGGGACAGGGTTCGTCGTATGCGCGACGTGTGGGGTTCCATCGGGGTGGGTCATCTCTTCCAGGTTGCCGTGGTCAGCCGTCACGAGCGTGACGTAGTCGGCGGCGAGCGCAGCGTTCACCATCTGTCCCAGGTGCGCATCCACGAGCCTGGCGCATTGGATCTTAGCGTCACGATTTTGCGTGTGACCAATCACGTCGCCGTTCGCCAGGTTGGCCACGATGAGATCGTACCGCTGTTCGATGCCGCGCAGAACCTGCTCGGTGACTTGCGCCAGGCTCAGTCCCGGCACTTGATCGTAGGGCATCCCTTGTGGTGATGGAACGCGTACGTCATCCTCGCCAGGGAAGGGTTGATGGTTGCCGCCGCTGAAGAAGAAAGTGACGTGCGCGAATTTCTCCGATTCGGCGACGCGGAGTTGGCGCAGGTTCGCGCGGCTGACGATTTCGCCCAGGGTGTCCTCGATCTTGGCCGGCGCAAAGGCAACGGGCAGGTCTTTGAACTTTTCGTGATACAGCGTCAGGATCACGAACGTGAGGTTCTGAAAATCGCGCCGCGGGAAGCGCTCCCATTCCGGTTCGACGAACGCTTCTGTCAATTGAATTTCGCGCTCACCGCGACGGCAGCAAAAGACTACCGCGTCGCCATCCTCGATCCGGCCGATCGGTTTCCCTCGTGCGTCCACCAGGACGAGCGGTTCGAGCGAGTAATCGGTCTGTCCCTCGCCATACAACTCTCTGACTGCCTCAGCGAGCGCGGTGCCGCCGCGCGCAAGATGACCAGTGGGCATGAGCAATTCCTTAGGTTCGGGCCTCCGGAGCCCTCAACTTGTTGAGGCCCCGGACAAGTCCGGGATTCCGGAGTCCTCAACTTGTTGAGGTGTCACGCGGGGTCTGGCGTGCCGGAAAAATACCCAGCAGTTCGCTCAATTTGTGAATGACCAGGTCGGGCTTGTTCTCACCGGTGAGGTCCTTTTTCTCCAGTTCAGCCGGCTCCAGCATGATGATGATCATGCCAAAGCCAGCCCGCCGGGAGCCCGCAACGTCGCGGGAGGGATTGTCCGCCACGTACGCCGCTCGCGCGGGACCCACTCCGGCCCTGCGAGCCGCTTCCCAGTAGATCTCCGGCCCCGGTTTCCGGTGCCCAAAGATGGAAGAAAGGACCACCGTCGGAAAGTATTGGCTGAGACCGTCCTCCTCAAGCCACCGTGGGATTTCACGCTCGGTGATGGTGTTGCTGAGGATCCCCAGGCGGTAGCCCCGCTTGCTCAGTTCAACTACTACTTGTTTGGCATCGGGCTGCGCGAACCGGCGCCCCATTGTCTGGCGATACAGGAAAGTCAATTCCCCTGCCAGCGGCGCGATCTGGTCGGGCGGCCGATCTGGCAGCATCCAGCGTGTCCACAATTCCTTTTCAGACGCTTCGAGCAGCGTCTCGAAGGCCCACTTCCGGTAGATTTTGTATCGTTCGTCCAGTCGCTCGCAGAAAGACTCCGGGGACTCGTGTGTTCCGACCAACGTCGCGATCTGCTGCCTGGCCTGGGCCTGGTACGGCTCATCTTGCACCAGGACCCGCAGCGTGTTGCCCACGTCAATAAAAATGGCTTCGATGTCGTGATTCATGTCCTCCACCTTTCACGTGTGTGAGTTTTTGAAGATAGGCACGTTGAGCAGATCCACCAGCGACTGTGCGTAGTAATCGGCCTGAGTGCCGGGGTCATAGTTCACGGCGACGGTCGCGATGCCCGCTTTGCGCGCGCCTGCGAGTTCCCCGGCGTCGTGGCCGACGAAAGCAGATTCGCCTGGAGTCAGGTGTGCCTGTTGCAGAGCATTCAAGTAGATAGCGGGGTCTGGTTTGTGCACGCCGAGAACTGTGGAACAGGCAACCACGTCAATGAATTCAGCGACGCCCACCTGGTCGAGCCAGCGCATCTTCCATGCGAGCGGATATATCGTGTCGGTAACGATGCCCAGAACAAAACCGCGCTGCTTCAAACCCGCCAGCGTTTCTTTGCCGCCGGGAATCGCAAGAACATTGTTCGAGTAAGCAATGATTTGTCCGGCCAGGGCCTTGCGTTGTCCAGGGGCAGCGACGCCGTGCATCAGGAGAAACTGGTCCCAATACTCGTCCGGGCTGAGGTGCCCGCTGTTGGCCTGGGAGCGCAGAGCCTGCTGACGCAGGTGGTCTTCCGCAGGGAGTTCAGTGGCATAGCCCCCCTGTTTGAGAAGGTTCAACGCGTAATCGTCCGTTGGCACAGGCCGGTAGTAGAACACATCCGCCGCGTCGAAAAAGATGCCCTTAATCGCCATAGTGTTGAATGCCATGCCGCTTGAGGCTGTGCTGGACAACCTGGCGGCTGATGATGTTGGAGATGACGGCCAAACAAAAGCCTCGCTCGCGCAACGAATCAAGAAGTGCCGGGGCTTCAGGACGCAGAGAACGAACACAAAAATGAGTTTCGTAGAAGAACGCCAGTGTGAATTCTACGCAGGGTCTTTGGACACGGACAAGGTGCGTCCGTGTCCAAAGAGACCCAGCAAGTTCCTACTAAACTCGTGCTACTCTTACGGAGCAAGCAGATTGACAGCCCAGAAGTCGCGCACTTGGCTGAGGTTCTGATACGCGAATAGATCATCGCTGGGCCAGAGCTTCAGTTCATCCCGAGGGGGCATGCCTTCAGCAACGGTAAGACCTTCAGCTGCAGGGTAAGTGCCCATGTTGTTCCAGGGATCGAAGCCGTCCTGCGAGAGAGCAAATTTGATGAACAGTTTGGCTGCATTGGGGTGCGATGCGTTATTGGCGATGGCCAGATAGTTGGCTTTCAAGACACCCAAGACCGGTTCGAGACCCATGCAGGGCGCCATGGCCAATTCTCCATCCAGGGTATTCTCATAGCTCGACCAACCGGTCCAGCCATACCCGGGTTCTACCGTTGGGTCCATGCCTAGCGTCGCGAATGCCGCGTCGACCTCATCGCCACCGGGCTGAACGCCGGGTTGATTCTGGGCCAACTTCTTGAGGAACAGATAGCCCGCATTCGGGATATCCGGCCCATAAGCTTCGTCAGTGGTCCAATCCTGGCCGAAATAATCCTGATAGGCCACAGCCATTTCATCTGCGTGTTCAACAATCAAGGCTATCTTGGCCGTCGTGCTGGTATCAGCCAGCGGATCCTCCATGAAGAATTTCCCCTGTAACGCCGGTTCGGTCAACTGCCACCAGTTGGTGAGCGGGCAGCCTTCCGGGTGAATCTCGTTGTTGTACCCTACGACATCCACTGAGCGGCGCGAAAGCGCAAACGGCCGCTCTGGAGTTACCTCCAGTTCTACCACACCCGGGGGGAGGTACGACCAGATCCATTGATTGGGCATAAATTCCCCGTACAATATGTGCCCATCGCTGTTGAACCAGACATCCCCGACGACGTTCCCGGCCTCCTGCTCCGCGCCCATTTTGATGGCGATGTCATCGGTATCACCACCCTCAAGGGCGATGTCCGGGTATAACTCGTTCCATGGGTCGAGTAGTTTCTCAAATTTGGAAGAGTTGGCGTAAACAACCACTTTCCCTTCCAGCTTTGCTGCCGCTTCGACCGCCGCCCAGTCTTCCTCGGCGGGCTGGTACGGTCCGAGCCCATTCGCCTGCGCCCATTGTTCGGCTGCAGTGAGTTCAGTGACGGGGGGTTCAGTTGCTGCAGGCTCGGTCGCTGGAGGCTCGGTCGCTGGAGGCTCGGTTGCTGGAGGCTCGATTGCTGGAGGCTCGGTCGCTGTCGGTGTACCACCGCAGCCAGCAATAAAGCTGGCCAACAAACATACTGTCAAAAGTTTCACTAGCGCTTTCATTTCTTCCTCCTTACAAGATAGTTGGGAAACGGAATCCTTGAAACACAATGTTCTACAACCCTCTGCTCTCTTTGACCCTCTGCTCTCTTTTTTCT
>Ga0307376_10004597_pt1 | contig 12598 bp, 11 predicted proteins | sample TR2MG_FD_202536 | JGI IMG/M metagenome (GOLD analysis project Ga0307376, IMG submission 202536) | Soil microbial communities from Risofladan, Vaasa, Finland - TR-2 | ecosystem: Environmental > Terrestrial > Soil > Coastal area > Acid sulfate soil | place: Finland: Risofladan, Vaasa | collected... | reverse complement strand
ATGGGCACCGTGAGAATACCCAGGATGGCAGAGACGAACTTGAGCACAAAGGGCGTCTTACCTAGAAGGAGCAGGAAGGGAGCCAGCACGTACATGTACAGGGGTTCGATATTGCCTCCCCAGGCCGCCTCAAAGAAGACGGGAAACTCTCCCTGCACTATGCGGCTGGCTCCAACTCCGGTATAGGCCGTGTCCAGGCACAAGCCGGGTGGGATCTCGTCGAGCTGGTACAGCCTGAGAAAAGCCGCTGCCAGGATTACGAGTAGGACAGCTGACACCTCTCTCCAATAGCAGGACGTGGGCCTACCTGTGTGGCGCTCCATCTCGCCTCCTCGATGTGGCAATGATAGCGGAGTCCACGTGTTTCATCAAGCGACTGTGACGCCCGACGACGGGCTGGGGTGGCCAGGAAGGCTCGCTGGCAGAAAACGAACTTGGCCAGGCGCGCCATCGCCTGCACCATCACAGTCCAATCGTGACCTATTCCATAACCCCTTGTAACTTTTCGCTCTGCTGTGCATATTATCTACGGAGAAGAGTCATGCTCAGCTTCCAGGACCTGTACGAATCCTATGCACCCCAAGTCTACCGCTTTGCCTTTTGGCTGACGGGCGACGGCCCCGACGCAGAAGATATCACGTCCGAAACCTTTGTTCGCGCCTGGGTGAGGAGGAACACCATTCGTACTGAGACCCTCAAGGCCTATCTCTTCACCATCGCCCGCAACGTGTTCCTGGAACAACGGAGAAAGAGCAAGCATCAGGTGGCCCTGGAGGATGTTCACGCTGACCCGTCGCCAGGGCCGGAAACGGCGGTAGAGTCTCAGCTCGAGCTAGACGAAGTTCGACGCATTCTTCGGACGTGCCCAGAGTGTGACCGCACGGCTTTCATCTTGCGGGTTCAGCACGAACTACCCTACGCCGAGATCGCCCGGGTTCTGGGATTGTCGTTGTCAGCTGCCAAAGTTAAGGTGCACCGCGTGCGGAAGAAGCTGCTCACGACCCGTCTCCACAGGGAGGTATCTTGACATGAGAGTAACACGAGATGTGATTCAGGACTTGCTGCCTCTGTACCTGGCAGGTGAAGTGAGTGGGGACACGCGGACCCTCGTTGAAGAATACCTGGACACTGACCCAGAATTCGGCAACGAGGTGCGGGATCTGGCAGAGGCGGATTTTCCGGGAGACGTCCCCGTTCCCCTTACCAAGGAGGATCAAATGGAAGCCTACAAGGAAGCCAGACGGTTGATGGTCCTGCGCACCGTAGTCCTGGCGGTAGCGATCGCTACCATCGTGGCGTGTGTTCTGGGTACGGGTCTACTGGCAGCGATCTGGTACGGGGCTCTTCGCCTCGTTCCATAGACATTTGCTCACTTCAAGGAGGACGACATGAAAGAGGACCAGGAGGCAACTCTCCTTCTCAACCCCAGGTACCCGGCAGCCCCATAGCCGGGTCAGCTTCAGCGAGTGGCCAGGCTCGCCAGTGCGCCTCCGAAGTACCCCTATTCAGCATCGGCGGGTTTGACCAGTGTTCGTTGGCGAGCAGCAATCGTCTTGCGTATTGTCCAAAAGAACAGTGCCAAAGATGCCCCAAACACCAGCGACCACAGGATGAAGTGAATATCGATCCCCGTCTCCAGAATGGTCCGCATTTCCCATCTCCCCGCCACGTCCGACCACCAGTAGGAGAAGTTGAAGACGTCCATCACCGCGTGGCCGATCATGCTCGGTATCAGAGACCCGGACGCATAGGCCAGGATCCCCAGCAGCGAAGCCATGGCGAAGAGATGAAAGAGAAGTGGCGCAGCCCATGCCTGCTCCAGATGTACGAGGAGGAACATAAGGGAAGTGATGGCGACCGCGATTCCGGCGCCATACCGCTTCTCCAAAGGAACTTGCATGTAACCGCGAAAACCCGTCTCCTCACAGATGCCTGCCACTGACGAGGACAAAAGAATGGCCAGCCAGGCGAGCCACAGCGGCAGGGCATCGAAGGCGTACTCTTCAGTGAACCTGTCAGCGGGATACTCGATGATGCGGAAAGTCACCACCAGGGCAGATTGTATCACGACCACGAAAAGCAAGGCAGCCACGATACTCCATTTCCAAACGGCCGCCGGCATTCTCACCGCACGAAAGCGGTTCCGCCTGGCACTCGCCGTGGACCTGGGCCACCAGCTTCCCTTGAAGTACGTCCAGTACAGCCACAGCAGACCGCCCATGACGAGGATCGACCATGGCCCCGGGATGAGTGCCGCAATCAGCGGCCAGGCAAGCGCGCCGATGGTACTGACGAACAACCCGACAACTACGGCCCGGATCAGGACGGGTACGCGCTGCCACAGTCGGATCAGGGCGGAACCTGAAGTGTGCCCCTGCCTCTCTGCATCAGTCATCCTCACTCCTCCTTTGCGTATCGCTTTTCTACCGCTTCATCTGGACAACTCGCACAACCAGCAGAGAGAGACACGCTGCCCAGTAGGCACCCAACGCAGCACAATGCCGCAGTGTGCCCGTGAGGGCGCGCTGATTCGAGTCCAGTCAGGGGTATGAAGAGGGAGACGCCCTAAACAGGCGTTCCTTGTCCTGTCCGGTGCCAGCCAGAGTTGGGAGCGGATCCAAGAGTGCCCATATCCTCTCACAGCGGGGATCAGCTGGCCGGCAGTCTACTTCACCACACCGCCGTGTTCCTCTACCCTGTCCAGCCACTCACTGACCAGGGCCTGGAATAGACCTTCCTGCTCAATCTCCAACGAATGCCCTGCACGATCCAGAGACACAAATGTGCCCCTCGGGTAGTTCTCCACAATCCCCCAGGCATCGCGATATCCGACACCAGAATCTTGTCGCCCTGTAATGATCAGGGTCGGTGCGGCAAATGGCTCTCGAAGCTCATCCACGTCAAAGGAGAATGCGTAGCGCTCAGGCTTCAGTCTGATCCTCTCCTGGAATCCCTGATCCCCCACGCCGCCCGTTAGTGCAGGATCCGACCTTATGCTGTCCAGAAGCCTCCGGCTTTGGACAACGGCCATCTGGAACACCTCAGCTTCCGCGGGGTCTAGCTCGGAGATCAGCGCCGAATCCTCCACCAGCGTAACGTGGGGCGGTAGGGTTCGTTTTCCGTCATCCGCTACAATGAGCGGAACAACCAAGAGCAATCCGTCCATGAGCGCCGCACTACGGTATGCTACTCCACGCGCCAGGTAGGCACCTGCCGACGCGCCTGCTACCGCGAATCTCCCTCCACCAACGACGTTCTCAATGAACCCCATTACCACGTCCAACATCTGGTCCTGATTAGTGATCCGATCCTCCCCGCTGGTTCTTCCGTGCCCGGGCAAATCAGGATAGAAACGCTTCCATCCCTGGCGATGCTCGAATAGAGGCTCCAACGCGCTGACCATATGATGATGGTCAAGGGACCAACCGTGCAGGGCGATGAGAGGCCTCCCCTCGCCGAACTCTTCATAGTACACCGTGAAATCCTTGAGTCTGCACTCCATGGGTCCGCTGCCCCCCTCTCCGACAAGCCTAGCCGCGTCTTGTCCACGGCCCCAGCAATCTCTCAGGGGGATTCTAGCAACAACAATACAAGTGCGCAACGGAGCATGTGCGCCCTTCTCTGATCCAGCTTGAGTAAAGCGAAGGCTGCGAAGGGTCTGAGGCGTCCCTTCTACCCCTTCCCTCTGCCTTGGATCCGGGCCACCTGTCCCTGGTCAAAGCAGACCCTCTTGTCCTCTGCAAGGTTGGGAAGACGGCCCGCTCGAACCACGATGACCCCATAGGCCACGACCCCACCGGGTGGCCCGTTTCCCGAAACCACAATACAATGCATCTGTCAAGGGTTGATCGTTCTTGAGCTTGGGCTGCGACTCAGCCCATGTGGCCACAACTCGATCTCCAGCGGGAAAGACGAAGAACGGGCGGCCGCAACTGCCGCTCCTCCAACAGAAAGGAGCATCAAATGGACAGTCAAGTGCTGGTGGCCTACGGCACCAAGTACGGCGCGACGGCGGAGATCGCCGAGAAGATCGGTGAGGTGCTTCGCGAGGAGGGCTTTGAGCCTGACGTTCTGCCTGCGGATAGCGTCGCCGACCTGACCCCGTACGGGGCGGTGGTGCTGGGCAGCGCGGTCTACGTGGGCAAGTGGCGCGGGGAGGCGGCGAAGTTCCTGGAGGCCAACGAAAAGGCTCTCGCCGGGCTACCGGTATGGCTCTTCTCCAGCGGGCCCACGGGCGAGGGAGATGCGGTGGAGTTGATGAAAGGCTGGAGCTTTCCTGGGGCGCAGCAAGACATCGCCGACCGCATAGGGCCGCGCGACGTCGTCGTCTTTCACGGCGCGATGGATTCGAAGAAACTCAGCCTTCCCGAGAAACTGATCATCAAGGGCGTCAAGGCCCCCATGGGCGACTTCCGGGACTGGGAGGCCATCACCTCCTGGGCTGAGGGCATCGCCACGGAACTGAAGAAGCGAGTCTAGAGACTACTCAGACGCCCGACTGTGGGTCAAGACCAACTGGATCGCCGGATGCGCCCAGCAGAGCCTCTGGCAGGCTCTCACCGCGGGATAGAGGGCCCGCCCCAATCTCCGACGCCAATATCGACGAGCTCAAGCCTGCTCCTGCGTCTCCTCGAAGCGCACGTTGACGGCAGCCAGCTCCGCCAGCAGCTCGTCGAGCAGCGGACCGGTGATCACCTGCTCTGGCGTGAACAGACCTCTCGCCCTGAGGTCGCCGCGGGCGATCATCCGCGCGACGATGGCTCCCGTAAACGCCGTGGTGCGCGCCATGGAGGTGAAGCCCAACTTTTCGTCGTACCGATCCACCATCTCCATCTTGAGGCGGCGATGCCCGCCATCCTTCTCTCCTATGGCCTCCACGCGGAAGAGGGTGATGTCTCGCTCGCCTTGCTCCAGCTTCACGCGGGGATAGAGGACTGCATCGACCAGCCTCTTAGGTGCCACTCGGACGCCGCCCACCGCCACAGGCTCTTCGCTGAGCAATCCCAGCTCCTTGAGCACCGTTGCTTTGGCGGCGTAGCCGGGCCACCGACACGTCTTCTGCGTCCCCACCTTCAACCCCTTCAAGGCCTCCAGGTCCATCAGCCACGGTAAGAAGCCCTCATGCCAGGCCTCGCACTCGCCGATGCCGGGGAAGGACACCGACTCCACGCCGGAGTAGCGCGGCACGAGCTTCAGTTCGCCATTCTCAACGACGTGAGCATCCTCCTCCCTCAAGGGCAACTGCCGCCCACCAAAGACGATCTTGTAGCCCAGGGGAGGGCTCGGGTGCTCCGGAATGCCTCCACACTTGATGTGCACCTCGTCCACCCGGTCCAGCTTCTCCGCCAGATAGCGGGCCAGGATCTCGGTCAAGCCCGGCTCCACACCACAGCCCAGGACGACCAGCCCACCAGCCGCCTCAACCTCACGCTTCAGATGGTCGAGTTCAGCCTCGGGAGGCCGGGCGAGGTCCACCAGGGGTGTCCCAGCGGCCACTGCCGCACGGATACCCGGACGGACGGCTGCCCAGGGCAGTGCGCCCACGACGGCCTCGAAATCTGCCATCAGGTTGGCGGCTGCCTGCTCGTCGTTCAGGTCAAGGGCCACCGTGGTCAGTTTGTCACCGCCGTCCAGACTCTGAAGTCTCGCCTGCGCAGCGTCCAACTGACGCTGGTCAAGATCACAAATGGTCACTCGTGACACTTCAGGGTCCGACATAGCATTGAACGCCGCGGCCGGTCCCATCAGCCCACTACCCAAGATTAGGATCCTCATTCAGACGTCCTTCTTCATCACCATGTCGTCCCAGCACGATGAGAAAGCGCCTGCCGGGAAGCGGGTGTGCGCCACACAGGGCACATCCCTCAGCGGAGAGTCACCCTCACTCAGATCCTCCACTCCCCGCCCTCGATCACCAACCTGCCATCCAGCAGGAGGTCGGGCTCGGGGATCACAAAGTCCTCGTGAAGGTCCGCGACTACGGTACCTCCCATGTGGGAGCTGTCGCCGATGGCCAGGTGCACCGTGCCCCTAATCTTCTCCGCCTCCAGCACGTTGTCGGGCTGCTTCGCGTTGGGGTTGGTGCCGATGCCCAGCTCCGCCAGGTTGCGGCGGAGCTTGTGCACCTCCTCCTCGCTCCCCAGCTGGAGCAACCCCCTGAACTCGTCTCCTACCTTCCCTCCGCCCTCCAGCCGTACCACCAACCCCTGTTCGAAATGAAGGATCATGTCCTCAATGAGGTCGGGGTACCAGCCCGCCGGGACCACGATCATCCCCTCTGCCGTGCCCTCCACCGGTGCGGCATACGTCTCCCCTGCCGGAAGGTTGCTCCAAGCGGCCTTCTCGGAACACAGGCCCGTATCCACTCCCCCCTCTCGTCCGGCCAGACTGAAGGTTATGTCCGTCCCACCCGGGGAGCGCACCGTCGCCGTCTCCGCCGCCGTGACCAGTCGGGCCAGCTTCTGCGTGTCCAGTGCCACCTGCTCATAGTCCACGGACATGGGTCCGCCGGGGTGGAACATGCGGGCCTCAAAACCAGGCATGCTGGCGATGCGCGTCCCCGCCTTGGTAGCCCCGGCCCTGGCATTGGTGTGAGACAGGGAGTGGTTGACGATAGCGATGAGCACGTCGGCTTGGAGCATCTTCGCCGCCACGATCTCTCCCGGCTCCCTACCGGACTGTCCCACCGAGGGATAAGCATAGAACTCCACAACGGAGTCGGGGAAGGCCCCCTCTGCTATCTCCGCCACCATCCTGGACAGCATAGAGCGCTCAAGCTGAACCTTCAGCGCCGACGCACCTTTGTCTTGCCAATGAGCCAGAGTCGGGGGATCGGCCACCACCAGCAGTCGCTCTCCCTCCTTCAGCCCCATGTTCACACTCAACATGCTGAGCACGCCTTCTTCGATCAGTTTCCTCTCCGGCCAACCCATGAGATCCTCCCTACTTGAATTGTTGGCAGCTACTGTCGCCAACTGCCCCATTCTACCCCAGACAAAGCGGGCACGCATACGCACCCGCGGTTCTCTCCCCTGTGTTGCGCGTCGCCTTGTAGCTCATGCAGCCCCTGCACCCAGCCACGCAGTATGTGCGTCTGGCCCCTAGACCGGGCTGACCTGAGCAGGATCGGCCTACTCACCGAGAGACGCTCACCCAGGGAGCAGCCCACAACTCGTCGCTTTGGTGGGGAAACTGGCCGCTCCATGGATCGCTACGACCGTCGGCGGAGGCGGTCAGGCAGAAGGCATCATCGTTCTTCGCGTGCGAGAGGGCATGTGGCCGAAGGCGATCAGCTCCTGGCTGTCGGCAAAGAGGATCCTGGCCCGATTGGGCGAACGTGACTCTCCACCTTGCCGAGCCCCTGCGAATCCACAGGCATCAACTCACGCGGAGGACTCGGAGACCACCTCCTCGGAAATGAGGAACAAAGGGTCAGCGATAAGCTCTAGCGATTTCGCGAGCCCGGCTTGATAGTCGGGATCGAAGAAGGAATTCTCGAAGGTCTCCATGTCGGGAAAGTACGCTTCGGTTATGTAGCGATACGGGGTCTCGTCCCTCCTCCAGGCGCTCTTGATCGTATAGAAATCGCTCTTGATGACGCCCGGCATAGACATGTTGCTCTTCTGATGGGTCGTCGTGCGCCACTCGAGGAATTCCTCATGATCGGCGCCGGGCGGCAGGTTGTAGATCACAGTCAGCTTGATCATGGTGTTTGCCCCTATGTACTTGCGTTGCGCTTGGCCAGTTTGTAGTACTTGTTAGCCTGCTCTTCCGTGATATAGCCGTCCTTCAGGTCCTGTTTCACCAGGTCAAGGGGACGCTCCAGCGGGTCTCCCCAACCAGCGCCCGTGGCCGTCATCACTCGGATGACGTCGTCCGTGTTCAAGGTCAAGCCGCTCACGACCGAGTAGCGCTCGGTCTCACCGTTGGCGCGCACGATGAGCACGTGGTTGGCCGAGCCCTGCTGCCCACCCTTCAGGGGCCACGGAGGCACCCTGGAGCGAGTGTAGGCCACCGTCAGCCAGGCGTTGTCGGACTTGATACGATAGTCAATCCGCACACCCTTGCCGCCCCGATGGAATCCAGCGCCGCCGTCCTCGTCGTGGAAACTGAGATAGTCGACCGTCACCCCGTACCGGGCCTCGGCCACCTCGGCCGGACAGTTGTAGGTCTCCCCATGCAGTCCGGAGAACTGGCCCGGGTTGCCGTCAGAGGTCGGTGACCCGCCCCACCCGCCCAGCTCGGGCTCGATCACAGCGTAAGCTCGTCCGGTGTCCGGATGAGTGCCGCCAAAAAGCGTACCGCAAACCGAAGCGAACCCACCAGCGGGCAGCAAGTCCGGCAGCTGTTCGGCCAAACAGCGCCAGATCAGATCGTGCACCCTGATAGTGATCTCATAGTAGATGCCCTGGGCCGCCGGGTAGATGGGATCAAAGACGCTCCCGTGGCGGGTAAGTACTTTGAGGGGACGGAAGGTGCCACCGTTGCTCAGCCTTTCGGGCGAGACGATGCCCTTGAAGGCGATCTGGCAGGCCACAATGGCTTCGTCCCGGCTCATGTTGAAGGGGCCGGGGTCTTGATCTGGATTGTCGCGAAGATCGACGATGAATTCGTCGTCTGTGATCTCCACGGTGACCACGTAGTCCGGTCCCTGGTCTTGGGGTTCGACCAGATGGTACTTGCCCTTGGGCAGGCGCCCGAGCGCGGCCAGGGTGACCTGCTCGCCATAATCCAGGTACTCTTCGACGGCGTGCAGGAAAACATCCTTCCCGTACTTGTTCACTATCTCCAGCACCCTGCGTTCGCCGACCCGCACCGAAGCTACGCCAGCCCACAGATCGCCCGTCAGAAAGTCGGGCATGCGACAGTTCGAAGTGAGGATGTCGAACACGGACTGGATGGGCTGGCCGCGGGAAATAAGCTTGACCGCAGACAGGATCATCCCCTCCTGGAAGATCTCCGTCGCGTCGGTGGACATGCTCCCGGGCACCATGCCGCCCACGTCGTTCCAGTGGGCAATGTTGGCGGTCCAGGCCACGATCTCATCGTTGGCAAAGACCGGCATGACCAGGATTACGTCATTGAGATGCGTTACCCCGCCGGTGTATGGATCATTGGTGATGAAAATATCAGCGGGCTCGACGTCGCCCGGATGGTCGAACTTCTCTATCACCCGCTTGACGGTCTTGTCCAGCACACCGACGAAGGCCGGGATGCCAGCCCCCGAACCGGCCAACTCGCCGTTCTTGTCGGTGATCCCCGTGCCCATGTCGAGCACTTCGTAGATGATCGCGCTCATCGCCGTGCGGCGCAGCGCCCCGAACATCTCGTCAGCGGCCGCCTGTAGCGAGTTCTGGATGATCTCAATCGTAATCGGATCGTGCTCTCCGCTCATGGAAAATCCTCCTCATCGGGCGGTGTGGATCTGATAGTTGCCATAGTCGTCGACAAGACAAGGCAGGCCGGGCGGGATCACAGTCGTGGCGCCGGACTCCTCGATGATAGCCGGGCCCACGAAATTCATGCCCGCTTCCAGGCCATCGCCATCGTAGATGGTCGCCAAATGGATGTCCGCTTCAACGTAGTCCACCTCCCGCTGTCCTTTGACCGCGTCCTCGAGCTTGCGCCCCGTGGTCTGCATTCTCTCCGGCTGGAGCTTATCAACCTCGGCAATGGCAACCAGGTGATAGGCGACCAGCTCCACCGGGGCATCCAGCCGGTAGGTGTATTCGCGTTCATAGTCAGTGACGAAGCGCTGGCGGATGGCCTCGAGCTGCTCTGCCGTGATCTCGCCATCGGGCAGAACGATCTCCACAGAGTGCTCCTGGTTCTGATAGCGGCAGCTCGCGTAGCGCAGAAAATGCACGCGCGCCCGGTCGATGTCCTCGGCGGAGTACTCCTGAAGCGCCTTTTCCTCCAATTGGCGCAGCGAGCCGTCGAGCTGCTCAGCCGCTCCCGGGGCCGACAGTTCCACGATCTGCGTCTGTAGATAGTCACGGCGCAGGTCGCTGAGCAGCATGCCCCAGGCAGAGAACACACTGGATTGCTTGGGGATCACCACCTTCTTGATGTTCAGCTCCTTGGCCAGGGCGCAAACATGCATGCCGCCTCCGCCGCCGAAGGCGAGCAGTGCAAAGTCCCTCGGGTCATGGCCGCGGTTGACCGAGATCAGCTTGATGGCGTTCACCATGTTGTTGTTGGCGATGCGGACGATGCCGCGCGCCGCCTCCTGGCGGCTTGTGTTGAGGGTCGAGGCCAGCTTATCCAGCGAACGATCCACCGCTTCCATGTCCGCCTCAATCGTGCCGCCGCAGAAGTAGTCCGGGTTGATGCAACCCAGCGCCAGATTAGCGTCTGTGGTCGTCGCTTCCGTGCCGCCTAAGCCGTATGCTACCGGGCCGGGCACGGCGCCGGCACTCTGGGGACCCACGTGTAGCCTCTGGAATTCGTCCACCCAGGCGATCGACCCTCCGCCGTTGCCGATTTCCACCAGGTCGACCACCGGCACCATCACCGCATAGCCGGCCGAGGTTTCGCGGCGTTCGATCACGTAGTTAGTGTTGAGCTTCACCTGGCCGCCTGTGATCAGCCCGCATTTGGCCGTCGTCCCGCCGATATCAATGGCGATGGCGTCCGGCTCATCGATCAGCCGGCCCAGCGCCGCAGCGCCCCAGATTCCACTGGCGGGACCCGACTCGACCATGGTGATGGGGATTTGGCGTGCGCTCTGGACCGTGTCCACTCCGCAGTTGGACTGCATGATGTATGGCGTGCATCGCATGCCGGCATCGTAGAGGACACTGGTCAGGCGGTCCAGGTAGCGATGGGCCACCGGTTGCACGTACGCGGACAAGACGGCGGTGTTGGTGCGCTCGTACTCGCGCCACTCACGCGTGATCTGGTGAGAGGCCACCACGGACACCTCCGGCCAGAGCTCCATCACCTTGGCCAGCGTCGCCTCCTCGTGGGCCGGGTTGGCATAGGAATTGATGAAGGAAATGGCGATGGCCTCGACACCTTCGGCCCGGAAATCGTCCAGGATGGCGGGCAGTGCGGAAAGGTCCAGGGGCGTGGCCTCGATCCCCTTGTAGTTGCTGCGCCCCCTCACTTCCCGGCGCAGGTGGCGGGGCACAAAGGGCTCTGGTTTGCGGTATTCAAGGTTGAAAAAGTCAGGCCGCGTGCCGCGGCCGATCTCTATGATGTCGCGGAACCCCTCAGAGGTGAGCAAGCCAACCTTGGCGCCCTTTCTCTCGGTGATCGCATTGATGACGATCGTCGTCCCGTGCACAAAGGACGCGAACTCACTCGGCTCTATTTCGGCGGCCGAGATGACGTCCATCACGCCTTCTTCATACTGTGCAGGGGTCGTGTGGCTCTTCCCTGTGACGACCTGACCCTCGGGGGTGACGAACACAAGGTCCGTGAATGTTCCTCCAATATCCGTAGCTACTCTCAGCATACTGATCTCCTCCACTACGATGCCTATGGATGACTTGCGAACGCAGCCCTGCCGTTCTCCTTATGACACTCTGCCCATGAGCCCTATTCCCCCCGCAACCAGGATCCCATGTCGCCGAAATCGTACTGCTCCTCGAGTCGCCAAGGGGCGAACTCCTCTTGAGGAGGTGACTCGTAGGCCCCTATCTTGCTGTGACTCCACCCCAATCGGCCCTTCAGCTCAGCCGCGAACTCAGCGGTCTTGAGGGCCGCGATCATGGAATCCAGGACCGGCACTCCGAGTTCTTCTTGCAGGTCACGATAGAAACCGTACGTGGCCGTGCAGCCCAGGATGATCACCTCGGCTCCGTCACGTTCTACGGCCTCGTGGGCGGCCTGCCGGAATCGCCGGGCCGTCTCCTCCTCGTCCTGGTGAAACTCCAGCACCCCCAGATCCACCGACTTGAAGGAGGCCAGCCTGTCCTTCATGCCGTAGCTGATCACGTTCTCCGTCATCTCCGGGATCCACTTCCTGCGACCCACGATGATCGAGAACTTGTCCCCCAGAGTGGCGGCGATGTGCGTAGATGCTTCGCAAGGGGCTACAACCGGCATTCGCTCCGTTACCTCTCGGGCCGCCTGCAACCCCACGTCGTAGAAACAACCGATGATAGCGGCGTCGAAGCCATCCCTCTCTGCCACCTGGACCAGGTGTAGAATATCCACCAGCACCAGAGCCTCGTAGTACCGGTACTCTAGATGCTCCGGGCCCCTGGGGAGCATCACCATCTTCAGCTCAGTGTCCTCCCGTTTGCGGGAAGTCAAGAACTGGTGCCCCTCCTCCACCACTCCTTTGCCCACCGGATCGATGTACAGAATCCTTTGCTTCATGGCTGCCCGCCTTCAGACCCCCAACAAGCCCACATCGCATCCATGGGCTACGTCATCCTTGGCTGGATTGATGGCAACTAACCGTGTGTCCTGGCTCCACCTCGACCAGCGCAGGATCCTCCCTGGAGCAGATATCCTTGCTCCGGGGACAACGGGGGTGGAAACTGCATCCACTGGGGACATTGACCGGGCTGGGGATCTCGCCGCGCGAGGTGATCTTCTTGGGCTTCAGTTGCTCCTCCTCATCCGAGACCACGGGGATGGAAGAAAG
>Ga0307376_10004593_pt1 | contig 12604 bp, 14 predicted proteins | sample TR2MG_FD_202536 | JGI IMG/M metagenome (GOLD analysis project Ga0307376, IMG submission 202536) | Soil microbial communities from Risofladan, Vaasa, Finland - TR-2 | ecosystem: Environmental > Terrestrial > Soil > Coastal area > Acid sulfate soil | place: Finland: Risofladan, Vaasa | collected... | reverse complement strand
GCGTACCAAGATTCTTGGATGTGTACCTTACGTCCTGATAACTGACTGCGGATTTTGTTCCGCGAGATACCGCCAATTCTGTGTACGGGGTTACAGCTAAATTAGGAAACATCCTGTGAGTTCCATACACTTTAGGAACTGTTCCTAGCCTTTTCATTTGATTTGCTTGGCCAGTAATCGCGTACATTTGGGAGTCGTCAACTCCCCCCGCTCCGCCTACTCCCCCTATATTTGGAACTGGCGGAGGAATCAAAGCATTCAGCAGTAGAGTAGCTGCTATTGTTACTGCCGCAGTTGCCAGTCCTGCTCCGAATGCGCTCCCGACTGCATACCCTCCGCCTGGGCCAAACGCTGCGCTTGCCGCCACAGCAATGACAACAATGGCTATCTGTTTAAAGAATTGACCCGAATCGCCCTTGCCTATTTTTGGGGATATTATGACGCTATCTGTTTCAGATAGCTTGGTTAAGGACCAGAAGTCCTTTTCAATCATGTGCCCATTTACAGAAACATTAAATACTTCTTCCTGGGAAAAATCTCCCAGTGGAACTCCTTCGAGAGTTCTGTCTACTGCTGACGACAGTAGTTCATCCGTAACTATTTCTATAGTTTTGTCTGAGGGATTCTTTTTAAGTTCAAGTCTTAACTTAATCATTTGATGCTTCCCTGTGTCGGTAGAACCCTGTTATCAATCTTTTGTATTTCTTCAATTGGGCTATTCCGCTTCCGGCATACTTTACCGAATGTAAAAACTGTTTGTCATCAATACATACGCCAATATGACATTCAATTCCCCATAGTTTAATTGTAACTATGTCGCCAAACGCTGGAACAAGTGCCGGAATAAATTCTCCCTTATTTGAAATGATTAGGTTTTCTACTTCCTTCTCGCTGGGAACTGGGCCCTCGAAATAATCCTTTAAAACTATATCGTAATGGTCTTTATAAAATTCCTTTACCAGTGTAAAGCAGTTGTAATTGTCGTAGTCCCTGCCGACGTATTTTGCCAGATTGATTTTATTCATTCAAACATCCCAGGAAAATTTGACGGGGTGTATTTCTCGCTTGTCATTTGAACCGCGAGAGTACTGTCTAGAACTATCTTTGCCGATATTGTTTTTGAATTATAACTAATTGCCCGTACTAATAAATCCTCGTGGGACATTTGAATTACATCCGGCATCGACGCAAGGATAAGTTCTATCTTTACGCCTATGTCACCTGTAACAGATCTTAATTGGGCAATAAGATCCAGGGATACGTTGTCCATTTCTACCGTGAAGTCTTTGGAAGTCTGCCCGTCGTCCACTGGAGTACGAATTTTCATCGGGAATGCGGTGAAAGTAAAGCCATTGGAAATTATGTCAGAGGAATTATTCACAAGCCTTGCTATAAAAGCTGTGCTGGAAAAAGTCACAAGGGTAAGGAACGGGTCTGTGGACTCCTGGGCAAATATCTGGGCCTTTAGATCGTTACTTATTGTACTCACGGCATTTTTTCCCAGGACATAGTTAGTTGAAATGTCCTGCCGCCGATTGGAGTTATGGCGGGGGCTGACTTAAATCTAAAATCAACTGGAGATCCAGTGAACGGGTCATCAAATTGAAATACGTTTACCCCATTATTTAAAGTGGTCTTATAAAATGTTTCAAACGTTGCCTGTTCATCGTAATCCAAAAGTATAGAGCAAGTGTAAACGTCAACTCCGTCAGTAGCTCGACTCCTGACTTTAGCCGGACCAACTTCGTTTTCACTTCGTATGGAGGTTATTCCATATTGAAGTTGAAACGCTGCCGTATTCAATTTCTGTTGAAGACTAATCGGCCATGAACTCATTTTATACTCCCCGTCTGTTTAATCCGAAGGACTGCTGAAATGCTGTATCAAACCTTCCAGTAGCTATGCCTTCCTTAACTCTGTTGGATATGAGTATTTCTATTTGTCTCTCCCCATTAGGTCCAGTAGTTTCTGTCTGCTGAGTTTCATTTCCACTTTGATTTATCACGTTTACTGTTACGGGAGTTACCGAAGCCGCAACTCCAAGGTTTCCGCCCTTGCCTCTTTGCAGAGGAAGAATTGCTTCCGGTCCAGCCTCTCCCATTATTCCTGTTTTGTTCGTTCCGTACCCAAACATGGTAGCGCCGTCTACTATCCCGCCCGTGGCAAACTGTTTCATTCCTTTATCAAATGCCAATCCTGTTGCAGCAAGTGGCTGTGAGGTAGTTCCGAAAGTAGCCTGAGATCCGGTAGACGCCCCCGCCCCCGCCGTAGCAAATGACCCTATTAGGCCATTGGCAATAGGAGCAACTATCTGCGCACGGATTATAATTCTTGTAAGGTCGTCAAGAATTGCCTGTGTGAAATCTTTAAAGCTGGCTTTGCCAGTCTTAATGAAATCAAACAATTTATTCTCAAGGCCAGTGAATACGTTCTTAATGGCTCCGGCTATCCCCTCGGAAAGAGTTCCCACACTTTCGATATAGGCATTGGCCCCAGAAATGAATGCACTCTCTGGAAGGAACTTATCGCTTATCTTTACGAGTTCATCATTGTATTTCGCCAGAGTTATTTTTCCAGATTCAAACTTTGCAGTTAGTTCCTCTATTTTTAGGCTACGAATATTTTCTTGATATTTTTCCAGGGTTATAAGGCCCTCTCGTAATTTGTCATTGTACTTATTTTCGGAAATACTATTTAGCCCCTCATTGTATTTTTCGAGGTCTATCTTTCCGTCTTTAAATTCCTTGTCGAGTTTGAACTTCTGATAATCTAAAAGTTTATTGTTATAGTCAGAAATAAGAAGTGCGCCAGACGACCACTCTTTATTTAGTGCGGCTAGAAATTCGTATGCTTTTTTTGTGTCTGCCGCGCCTACCGCCTCCAATAATTTTTGTCTTCTTATTAAATCCTCAAGAGCCCGTATCTCTGCTGTGTCCCCGCCTTCTGCTATTCCCTTTGCTTTATTTCTTGGCGCTCCCAGCTTGTCTGCTAGGTCTCTAAGTTCTTTTACTCTCGCAGCATTCTCCTGTATCTTTTTAGATATTTGGTCAGACTTCAAGCCAACTAAATTTAATCCCTTTACAAAATATATATTAATTTTGTCGCCTGTTTCTATCGCCTCCGCTCCAAGAAATGCAAACCACGCCCCCACATTTCTTATTTTATCAATAAGGTCGTCGAGGGTATCCACAGTGCTAAGGAGTATTGTTGATAAAGCTATCATGGCCAACAGAAGCGGATTCTTAGTGGCTAGGGCAATCATTGTTACTGACAGGGACTTAATTGCAACAATCAATGCTGGTATTCGAGTAAGAGCAATCACACCTATGATGGCTCCAATAAGGGATAATTTTTTAATAAATGTTTCTGCCGCCTTGCCGAAAAGTTCGGAGCCTTTAAATTGCTCGTTTAATTTTCCAATGGCTACCGTAAGGGTGTTGAAAGAAGTTGTAACTACCTGCTCAAAAGTAGGCGCTAGAATTAGTGCCGCCTTATTTATTTTAATCATATTATCTCGAAGTAATATCATTACGTCCGATGATTTAATCAATCCTTTTTCCGCAGCAGCGGCCAGTCCTGCTCCGAACTTGTCTCTCAACAATCCGGCAAGAGTAGCGTTCTGTAATAGTACCGAACGTAATTCCTGTCCTCGTAGTGTTCCGCTGGCGAAGGCCTGGGACAACTGAATAATGGTTGAGGTTGTTTCTGTGTTAGTAGATCCAGCAATACGGAAAGAGTTTATTAATACTTTGGTAAGTGCCAGCATTGACTCTGCGCTTCCGCCCGCCGACTTCATTGCCACTGCAAGTCTTGTATAGACCTCTCCTGTTGCAGTTATAGATTGCTTTGTCTCGTTAGCAACATCCAGGATTCCCTGTATAGTGTCCTGAACTTTTTCGCCTTCCTTTGAAACGATCCTTAGCCTGTTGCCTAGGTTCTGCATATCGTCGGACATCCTTGCGATTGTTCGTATCGTAGACAGTCCAATGAATCCGGCGAATATAGCCCTAAGCTGGTTAAATCCAGTTGAAATATTTTTGGTGTTCTTTGTAACTTGTCCGAGTTGAGAGGATAGCTTTTTTAAATCTTCGCCGCCACTGACATCAGCCTTTACTATTATCCTTCTTGTCTGTGTGCTTGGTGGCATTATTTCCCCTCTCAGACTTATTGTTTTCCTCATTCATTTCCAAGAATGAGTTATCCATTCGCCTAATAATATACAGGAACTCGTCGAAGTCCGCTAATCCATAAATGTTAAAATACTCTACCACGGCTGTAAATGGAATAGACTGAATTTCCATTCCTCCTGGCCTAGACGTTGATAGTTCTCTGAATGCGTCAAAGTAGAAATCGAACCCTTCAATTGTGGGCTCCTCGTCCTTTATGAATCCTCGACTGACAAGATCATAGTACTGGCCTGTTTTTAATTCCTTGCGCCACTTAAAGGTCCACCTTAAATAACGCTCTAGGAGTTTCCCAGGTCTTCCTTATAGTTTGTAAAGTCTCCGGCGTGTTTCCATAGCGTGTCAAAAAGGTCCGGTAGGGCTAGGAAGAATTTTAAGGCGTTTTCGCTGTTGCACTCTACTTCGGCGTCATCAATTTCGACGCCTTTCCAGTCAACTAAACAAACGTCTATGAAGATTTTTACTTGGATTTCCTGTTGTTTCTCTTGGCTTAGGGTGCCCATTTCAACTTGTCTTGCGTATGGCTTATAGTGGTTCGACATAGCTGCTTTTATTCTTGGGTTTGTTGCCTTGAACGGCTTTAATAAGAAGCCTATTTTATCAGAGATATCGAACCAAACTCCGTTTTTCTCGAAGTTTTCGCTAGTCTTAAAGTACTGGTCTAGATTTGTTTTCATTGTTTCCCCTTGGTTGTTGCAACATTCTCAAAATAAAACCCCCGTGTCAAACGGGGGTTTAGTGTTTCTAAAGGTTACTGTCCTGCTAAATTACAGTCTGTAGATTGAAAGGGACGATTCCCCGTTGGCCCCAACTTTGGCAGTTCCAGACATATCCAAAGAGATATCCTGGTTTTGGCCTCCGCTTGCAGGGTCTTCAAAAGATACCTGAAGGGCTGGCATATAGAACCCATACCATCCGTCACTGTTCAATACCATAAACCCAAGGGCAAATGAATCCTGGGTCAGCTTACGAGTAAGTAGGTCCCAGTTTGCATCCTTTAGGTATGAGCTAATTTCCACTGTCACAGCGGCAGTTCCAGGAGTGTAGTCCTCTGGAGAAGATCTTCCGATACAAGTCTGTGGGGTTAGGTTGTTTGCCAACGCTAATTTCAGGGATTGAATACAGAATGAATCCTGTACAAAAGACCCAGTCACGTCAGTAGTGATGAAAGGCATATCCACTGAACCGTTCAGGGAGTTGGTAGTTGCCGGAGGAAGAATATATTCCAGGTAGCTAGCAAACTCTGATGCCGCGTCAGCATTTATATAGTCATTTCCGCTGGTATCAAATGACCCAGAGATAAGTGATCCATATTCAACGTTCAATTCCATACCAGAAACAATGCTTCCTTTATAGATAAGCGCCTTGTTCGATAGATCAAGGAAAGTCTTTTCTATGGTGAGGGATTGTTTCGTAATTCCGACTGTTAGTTTATCTGCTCGAATGTATGCAGTAGATCCGCCTGTTCCAGTAACCATTGTAGTCGGTCCTGCGTAATCCAGCACAAGTGCAGTTACGGCAGTCACCATTACAGGGACGTTGTTTAGTGGATTGGTGAATCCGCTAAGAATGATAATGTCTCCCACTACAAGTCCGTCAGTAACAAAACTTCCTGCTACAGCCGTAATTGTTTTTCCGGAAATATCTACGGTAAGTGCGCGAGTCTTCAAGGTGAAGGACTCGTCCCACTGATTGTACATTGCTGATTCTAAGAAATCTTCAATGGCCAATTCTTTTGCAAGTTCGATTGAGTGTCCGCCCGAAACTGTAAGGCCAGTAACAACTTGTCCAGAACTCATTCTGTCTGTTCTGATTTGAACGGACTCTGTGGTTTCAGGAGTTCCCGAGTATTTCTCTGAAGTAAATCTAGCTGTGCTGAAGTCTCCAGATCCGCCAGCTAAATTTGTAGCTGCGGTAGTTACTTGTGGGTCTCCAGCAGTTCCAGTGATTGCTCTTGATACAAGTAGCAATGCTGCTGCGCTGGCTCCGATTGCCGCATCAACTTGTGTTGCGGTGGATACTCCACTTTCGATATCAACTAAAATTGCATTGCCTGAAACTGTTGCCAGTTCAGATCCAGCCGTAACTGTGTCGACGTATTCAATGGTGATTGCATCGCCAAGTACGCCGCCTTTTACTGCTGTGTATGTAATATCGTCGATAACCAAAGAAGACTTTACTGCCGCAGGAGTAACTCCGTAGGTAACTTCTTTTTTGTATGCCACTCTCACTAAATTTGAACTACTCACGGTATCCCCCTTTTAAATTTTTAAATTATAAATCTAAATCGCGTCTATACCCGACTACAAAACTGCCGGAAACGTATCCACCCTCAAATTCCAAAGTTGCCCCGCCGATAAAATTCATTGGTGAGACACTGTCAATTAGTATATCGCCTATTCTCTGCCCTCGAAAGAAATTCCGCAAGGTTTCTCCTCTATTTAACATAGCGTTCCCCGCTGTTAGGCTTGCGGTTGCTACTATATGGAAATAAACGATTCCTGTCTCCCGATATTTTCCCTGGTCGTTAGTCGCGGCAAGGGCTATTGGAATCTCCTCGTCGCCTTGAAATTCAATTCCAAGCCACGGGCCGTCTGGCTGTACTCCGTTATCGGCTAGAAGTTCCTTGATTTCACTGAACTGTGAAGTTAGATCAATTACTGTCTCGGAAGAATTTGCAGCGAGGAAGTCTGTTATCTGAGTTCTTACATATGCTGAAGACACTAGGCTAATCCTCCCTCTTGTACTGAAATTATTATTGTTGGATATAAGTAAGATCTTCCGGGCTTGCCTTTTCTAGACTTAAAGGTTCCCGACACACCTACTATACCGGACCCCGATATAAACGAAAATCTTATTATAGAGTTCCTTTTGTATTTTGCTCGGATAGCTCTGGCAGTCAAGAAGTATGCTCCGTTTGGCTGTCTTGGTCGTATTCTAACTTGGCCGCTTCTTTTGTCTTTTCGCTTCGAGTCTCGGACCTTACTACGCTGCGCAGTAATTCCGTATCTCTCCAGCTTCCTTGCGTAAGGCTGGATATTTACGAATCGTATTAAATCACTGTCCTTAAACTTTGGGTCAGTACTTAGCCATAGTCGAAGTGACGCCATATCATGGGCTACCTGTGTTCCATTCAAAAGAACTCTGTGGGATTGTATATAATCCCCGGTCAATACTTTAGATCGCTTCCACAGACCTTCAAAGGTCTCAAGAATTATTTCTTTGATATTGGCCTTTGATGTTATTTCAATACTTCCGAATGGTTTTACATTCTCAACTGGCTTGCCTATTCTGCCGTCCACAGCAATAAGGGGCTTCGGGTCGAATCCCATTCGCTGTTCTTCTTTAAGGACATCGTCGGCAGTTATTATCAGGACTTCTTTCATAAATTGAAATAGTTCCGCCAGTGAAATTGCCCCGTCGTGGTCCGTTTCTATGGTGTATTGTGGACTCTTTTTGCCGCGCTCTGTTACTTGAAGGTCTACTGCGAACTTTAGGGCATCACTCACATCGACACCTATAGCCGATTATGGCCCCGCCGATGTCTACCATTTCAATTATTTCGTCTATAGCTAAGTGCCCATACGTTACGTCAATGATCTTGTCCCCTCGCTTTATTATTGGGGACCACAAAACTGCCACTGAACTTTCTATTGTTATAGTTGTATCAAGGGGAGTTCCGTCCATTGTGTAAGTGACTGCTGTTGGTGCCTCCACTCCGTAGAGCGTGATAAGGAATCCTGAAGTAAAGTTCCCAGTTACCGTAACATCTTCGAGGCCAGATATTAGTCTAAGTTCTGTCTGGATATCTCCAGCCACAGCAGAAAATAAAAATACTGCCGTGTCAGATCCAGAATAAGTTAAATAGAATCCGCCCGCACTGGGAACTGCCGCGAAGCTAATCAACTGAGTTGCTGTCCCCTTCATGCTGTCTATGGGGATTATGAACTCTCTGCCACGGATAACAACTGAACTCGGGCCTTGTATATATCTAAAGTAATTCGATGGGGCTATTTTTATAGGGGAGTAAATATTAGGCGAACCAATTCTTTTCAGAGTGGCCGCCCTGGAGTGTATTCTTATAAGAGCATTAAAAGCCTGTTTAAGAATCACTTACACATCCTCATTGTATATCAGCTTGCCGCTTCCAAGTACTGCGCGGTCAGATCTGTAATCATCCAGGACGTTAACTTGGCTTCCCAGAATTGTTCCGTACGCACTCTTTCTGTCATTGTTGCTCAGAGTGTAGTCAAAATCTATAGAAATAGTTCCTGGAATGGATACGCGCTGAACGTCTGAACCAAAGTTTAGGTCTACGCCGCTGTTTTTCTTATTGTATCGTTCCTGAACTAGATTCTTCACGACGCTATCAATAGGAGTTGGGATAGTTGCATATCCCGCTGTGTAAAGAACTACAGTTTCTTCGGCGTAGAAAAACATTCCTGCTGTACGAACTATAGTTCCTGACGGCTTGTGGATTCGATAGTCTGCGGCGTCAACCACTATTCCGTCTTCCGTTACTGATGTAATAACAGTAGTTGGAAAATGGAAAGACTGTAGACTCGCACTTGGAGGATAATCTCCGTAGTAGTACGTCTGGGAGTATGCTTGGGAATTAAACCTACGTCTGCAATATGCCTCGACTGTATCTGACACTAGGTTCAGTTGCTCCGTAAGAAATGCGTCCTGACTGTTGTCTGTGATACCTAAATAAGTTTTCATATTTGCAAGGCTAACTAACATCACTCCTCCAATTTAGGGTCTTCGTCCCTCTGCTTTTTACACACAGGACAGATAACTTTCTTCTTCTTCATTTGCCATACTAGGTGTCCAAAAAGAACTCCAAGACTGAAGGTAAAAATAGGATATTCGTAACACCACTCAATAATAATCTGACTTACTGAGGTTTCAATTCCTGAGTAAATTATGGTGTAGGCGTCATATCCAATAAGGCCTACAATTACCATTGCAACAATTAACTGTGTTCTAGTTACGGCCTTCATACTAACCCTTCTTAGTTAAGTTACCGTCTTTATCTACAGAATAAAGATTGTAGTTAACGTCAGCAATATAGTAAACGCCCAGGTCTGCCAGCTTTGCTGGGGCAGGTGCTTGTTTAATTGCGTCAGCGGTCACTCGCATTTGATCTTCGGCATAGCCTCGTATAGTTTTTAACAAGTCTACTTTTTCATATAGATTTGTCATCGCGGCAAGTTCTGTTTTAATAGTCTGCCATGCTAGTTTTGCTTCTGGTAATCCCATGTTATTCTCCTATATATCCAAGTCGTATGTTTTCTAACAAACCTGTTGCTTCCAATGCCGATGTTACGGATATTCTAAACGAGTCAATATGAAGCTCAAAGTAAACGCCCATATTATTCTCGCGGTTCTGAACACTAAAGTGGCCCTCTGGTTTCAGAGCCTTTAGTTGATCTAACTTTACACCTATCGAATATAAATCATCTGCTAAACTCATTCATATCTCCTTATGGAACCCCTCGGCGTATAATGTCCCAGTTAGTTCCGTTACTCATAATTTCCCAAATATAGTGTTGCGTAGATGTACTTAATGGGCTTGCAATTCCATTAAACGTCTGACTTGAAACCGTTGCAAGGTTTGTCGTGCCACTTGCCCCGCTTTTTTTAATAAACAAATGTAGTCCTGCGCAAGTCGTAGCGTCTGGCAGTGTTGCCGTTGTGGTGCCAGTGTTCGAGCAGGCTACCATGTGATCGTCTGTGGTTATGGTAACAGTCGTGGTCGTATCAGTTCGCCGCTTAAACCTCTGCCCTCCGCCCCATTGATTGTTTGCGGTGTTCGCCTGGTATATGCCCCAGTTACCAGCAGGAGGAGGAGTATTTGCTCCAAATAATATTGCTGTGTTACTTGTGCCACCGACTGTCAGGTCTGCTATCTCTATGCCGATGAGGTTTGTCATCGCTCCTGTTGTAGTGGCTAGAGAATTTGTCAACGTCGGGTTATCCATACGGAAGCCCGAGAATCTAGTAAAAGTAACATTGGAATCTACTCGCGGCCATGCCATCACCACATGACCAGACGTAAATGTAATTGTCCCTGACCCAGTGGCCCTAAATTGTGGCTGATAGAAGAATGAAGCGTCTACTAATGCCGACTTCGCAGCGGTGCCGTGACTGTTAACAATTAATTTTTGATCGACTAAGCTGAAGTTTGGTCCCGCCCCAAATAGAGTATCTGCGTTTGTATAGTTTACTTCCGCCAAATTCCAAAAAAGAAAGCTATTTCCGCCAAAGCTAGGAGTGGCATCAAAATTAACTGTAGCTGAATATCTAACAGCCGGATGCGAAGTAAGGGCACTGGTGTAACCGCCGTTGGTGTATGACGTTGTTCCATCAATATATATTGCACCAAAATTTAACTGCTTGCTGGAGGAAGCCTGACAATCAACTTTTATATGTTCTGCGCCCAGTGCGTAGGCATTGGTAATCGTTACGTTGCCGCCCCCCGCTTCGGCGGGTTGCATAGCATAGGCGCCAAAATATTCGGTATATGTAACATTGGAATTTGTAGAATCAACACTTCCCGCACTAAGCACAACGCTCGTAGCCCTTGCGACTGTGCCGCTTGCCGCAGTTGATGTATCTGTTAGCGTATTACTTACCCCGCCAGTGACTTTAATTCCCAACATTCCCCAAGCTGCTGCTGACATATTTCCGTTGTAGCTTGTGCTTCTAATTGATAGGTCTCTGATCCCACTAACGTCAGCCGTACCGCCAACATCGTCGGCAATAATCACTACTGAATTTTGTAAGTCACCAGTGGTCGAGTCGTATCGTGCTATAGCATTGTCTGTACTCGTAGCCGGATGAAGTTTATGCCTCGCCGCCGAGTAACCTGATGTTGAGTCGTGCAGTATGCTCGCTGATAGTGTGGCGTAACTTTGCGTTGTAGCAAAACCGGAGCCGTCAGTTACCATTGGCAAAGATGCCGTCAATGCTACCATGCCAGCATGGGGCAAGCCCGTGCAGTTTGTTAGAACACCACTTGTTGGTGTACCAAGGAGTGGCGTAACTAAAGTTGGACTTGTCGCAAATACCGCATCGCCTGTACCAGTCTTATTCGCTGAGAGTGCTGTAAATAATTGTGCCCCAGTAAATGATCCTAGTAATGTGGCATTGCCAGTCGATGTAATATGTCCAGTGAGATTAGCATTTGTTGTTACAGTTCCAGCAGTAAGTCCGCTTGCTGTACCAGTGATATTCGTTCCAACTAGAGCCGAAGGTGTGCCTAAAGCTGGCGTTATAAAAGTTGGAGAATTAGTTAAAGCAACCTCAGTGCCCGTGCCGCTAAGTGTATAAACTATGGCTACGTTAGAGCCATTCCACCCAGCTAAATTGTTTGCAGTTCCAGTGTGGCCTGAAGTTGTCCAAGCCAAGTTACTAGATAGTGCTGCGTGATCTGTTGTTCCCCCGGAAAGAAAATCTAACGCATCAACTTTCTTTAAGTTCCCAGAGTCACTTGTGTCACTGATTAAAACAAAGTCACCGCTTACAGCAGTCACAGTAGTTTTATTGGATATAGATGTTGAATTTAAAACAGCAGCGTTGCCTGTTGATGTTACTTCTCCAGTGAGATTGGCATTAGTCGTTACCGTCCCTGCTGTTAGACCCGCCGCTGTGCCAGTGATATTTGTTCCTACTAATGTACTTGGAGTTCCAAGGTTAGGAGTAACTAAAGTTGGACTTGTCGCAAATACCGCATCGCCCGTACCAGTCTTATTCGCCGAGAGTGCTGTAAATAATTGCGCCCCAGTGAATGATCCGAGTAGTGTGGCATTGCCCGTTGATGTAATATGTCCAGTGAGATTAGCATTTGTGGTGACAGTAGCAGCGTTGCCGGAGATACTTCCAACAATAGTATTAGCAAATGTCGCCACTTGCGTATTTGAAATTGTAAGTGCAGTAGTTAAAGTCTGCGAACCATCGGGCGAAGTTTGAAATAAAATCTCGCCGCCCATTTGATCCGCGCCGGGAGTGCCATCAACATTAAATAATATTGCAGAACTTAAAGCATAATCAGTGCCATCAAATCCAGTAGCGTACATACCACCTAAAGCGTCACCATCACTTACGATAGTTTCACTCGCCTCGGTTCCACGTGATCTTGCAAAAACTTCGTAAGCACCAAGGCCAGCCGTACTCGAATGTCTGTGCTTTGCAATTTCAGCCACGTTGCCAACACCTTCAGCATGGGCAGAGATAACAGATCCGTAAGTGACTCCGTTAATTGTAATCGTTGTCTCAGTAGCTCCAACAGTACCAACGCCAAGCCTGCCATTTGCTGCATCAAAAAATAACTTGTCATCAATCGTAATGTTGCCGTCAAGAGTTAAACTATTTGCATCTATGTTACCGCTTGAGTCCCAAAAATATTGAGTCGCTGA
>Ga0307376_10004592_pt1 | contig 12609 bp, 11 predicted proteins | sample TR2MG_FD_202536 | JGI IMG/M metagenome (GOLD analysis project Ga0307376, IMG submission 202536) | Soil microbial communities from Risofladan, Vaasa, Finland - TR-2 | ecosystem: Environmental > Terrestrial > Soil > Coastal area > Acid sulfate soil | place: Finland: Risofladan, Vaasa | collected... | reverse complement strand
CCGCTCAAGGGATCTGCCACTATAACCACCTACCGAATTTATGCCAAAATATAAGCCCTGCTTTCATTAAAAGAGACTCCGAGAACTCGTAATGCGCAGGTAGTGGGTTGTGCCAACAGCGACCCTGCCATGGCAGCGGCGGCGGGCACCGTGTTGGCCGGCCAGGGTCTCGCGCAAATGTGGTGGCCATCCTTCCATACGGCGTCGACTGGAGAAGGGGTAATACCCTACTGCATTTTACTGCGACTTGTCTCTATACTTACTGCACACCATTTCCCGCATCTACATCGCCCCACGAAGAAACCCAGTAATTTAGCGGGTTGCCGTACCTTTCGAATCGCGCCGTACACCCTTCCGAAGATTTGTAATCGACAGGTGTCGGCCGGAATTACCCCAATACTGCCTCCTGACCCTGGGTCGCCAGCGGCCCTTCCAAAGGCGCAAGTTTCTGCCTCCCGGGAGGTGGCGAAAGGTAAGCCAGGTCTATGGCAAGACGCTCGTCAGGATGCTCACGTGTAGGGGGCTAGGACTTTCGCCAAAGATGGCCCCCGGCATCGCCAAATCGCAAAAACTGATGATGGCCATCCAGCGGGCCGAGGCGCTGGCAGCCAAGGTCGCAATCAAACTCACCACCCCGCAGTGGGAAACGCTGATCGAGGCCGTATTGGGTGAGATCAAACAGCTGTGGGCGACAACGGCACAGGAGCCGAATCAATCTGAGCCAGCCAAGGCGCATTGTTTCGGAGGTGCCGGGCCAAGATGAGCTGCAGTGACCTTCAACGAGCCTCACCCTTCGTGGTGGGGCCTTTATTTATTTAATAATTGTAAAGGGAAATAGGTAAAAATGGCGAACATCATCTTGTCAATTAGTCTCCGTAATTTCTTCAATTCTTGTCGATATATGTCGAATACGGAGAGGCTTATTATTGAATAAGCGGAATATGAAACCTGTTTAGAAGATATAAGATGCCGTAGTTAGGCTAGGGAGGTGGTTTCAATGTTTAAATTAGACCACTGGAGGTTTGACTTTTTCAGCTCTTTTATTGGCATTGTAGCGGTACCCTTGACTGTTTTAGCATTTAGATCTTTATACGCATATCTCGCAAAATGGCTCATGCATGTTCTTGATGGGGTGATGTACTATTTCGGCCGATATATAATACGCTCTCTTTCGGTTAACAAAACCACATCCAGCTATACTTTTACCCCATGAACTTGACTAATGAATAAATATTGCTTATAACATCTATTTTAGTTCGGTAAGCCAGATGCTGTACTCCCGGCAACCCCAAAACACCGATCAATCTATCAATGTCTGCATCGCTCAACTTTACAAAAGCACTACGCAGTTTAGCGACCTTTTTGATTAAGCTAACTAAAAAGGATACTTCTCTTTCGTAATCCAAACCATAAACAATCGACCGAGCGGCTATCACGCCACTCGCGATTGCTGGGATGGCACCCATGCCGAGTAGGGGATCCAAAAACCCACCGGATACTCCCGCAAAAAATACGTTTTCCACCCGGTGGGGATAAACTAGGCCTGGGGTCAAGGTAGTTTGAAACTCTTCGACAACAGTAAAGTCGAACTTCTCAATAGTAAGAAATTTATTCCAATAGCGCGGTAGCTGTTCAGTCTTTATATTAGGCACAGCCAAAACCAACACGGCTCGCCGAGAATTGTATGGGGCCAAATATCCATAACCTTTATTAGTATAATCGCTATTAAGCCACATAAACAAAGAATTTTCGTCAAACCCACCCAATACAGTTGCACCCATTATAGAAAACTGCACAAGGTCTTGCCACAAGCCAAGGGCAGTTGGTATATCTTTACGCGCCGTGGCCACAACTATGTAATCGTATTCTCTTCTAAGTCCCTGCCAGTCGGAGGAATGATCAAATAAGATGGTCGTGTTTTTCAATAGGTGGGAAATTTGATTGTTGAAAGAATTCTCTAATTTGCCCCGTATTACAAAATAACCTAAATCACCTTGTACAGTTGAACGATTATTAGCAGATATGTGTGTGATTTTTTTGATCTTATTTAGCGGCTTAAGGGCAATACCATAACTAAGCCTAGCAAATTCAAAAATATCCTGCGTAGTAATAGACCGAAATAATATTTCCAGCACCGCACCCACGTGAGGGAAGGCGTGCCCGACAGAACGGGATATCTCATATATTACTGGTCGGCAACCCAGCATTTCTAATTCATGAGCACATGAAAGGCCGGCAACACCAGCACCAATGATTGCCACGCGCGGATTGCTCAACATCAAATTTCTCCTCGCTTGGAACGCCGAGTATTTCCCAAGTAGTGTTACCTAAATCCTGCCACTGCATGTATTAGACGACGGACAGTGCACTCCTGTGATTGGACTCACTCTTTTTCGACCAATCAGTTGGTGGTCCCTAAGCCTGCCGGGTAACGCCCGTCCTTTCCCAATTCCCTGCCCGTCTGTAGAAGCTAGTCGGTTTCATGTCCAACTCCCGTATGGCGTCAATCGGTCGGCACTCCCCAGCCCGTCATCGCTACTAGACCCGGGCGAAATAATTGAACCCGCTGCGCGGTAAAATATTGCCCGGGTGGCTCTTTTACCGAGGGCGGGGGGGGCAAGGCTTGCGGGTAGCTGTGTCGGAGCCGGGATTGCTGGTCTGGCCTGTGCCGTCACCCTGGAGCGTTTGGGCATCGACACGGTGGTTTACGAGCAGGGTGACAAACCGGGCCAGGCGTTTGCCCATGTCGGCGTGATCATGCCGGTGATCCAACGGCCGGTGATCGACGTGGTGCGTGAGCTGAGGCACAAGTACGGCATTGACCTGCGTCCCCTGACGCAAGTGCGACGCATCCGCATGCACGGCTCGACGGTGGAGCGGGATATAACGGGAGCGGACTTGGGTTTCACGTTCGAGGTTAGCAGGGAGGCGCGCTCGGTTACCGGGCAGTTGGCCGGGATGTACCACGGCCCGGTCTTGTTCAATACCAGGGCCGACTACTTCGCCCTGCGGGACGCTTTCGATTACGTGGTGGTGGCGGGCGGCAACCCGGAAATCTCTGGCATGCTGGGGGTATGGCAGGACTGGCTGCGGACCTGGGCGGTGGGCGCCCAGGTGCTGGGAGAGTTCGACCAGGCGTGTATCGAGATCTGGTTTGACCGGCGCTTTGCCCGAAACGGTTACGCTTACATGGTTCCCTTCAACGATAAGATGGCCTCGCTGTCCCTGATAGTGCCCGGAGTACGGCGGGCCGCCGCCATCGCTCACTGGCAGGATTTCCTGCGGGCCCGACATATGTCCTGGGAGGTGGTTTCCTACTGGGATGTCGAGCATGTCACCGGCTACGTCCACCCCTACCAGTTGGGGAACACCCTTTTCGTGGGCCACTCCGGTGGATTCATGGATCCCCTGCTGGGATTTTCCATCTTTAGCTCTTTGGTCAGCGGCGTACTGGCCGGCCGCGCCATCGCCGGGGGGAAACTCTACGCCCAGGCTGTGGAGTCGCTTAGGAGGAGCATGCTGGATATCTGTCGCTACGCCGCGTTTTCGACCGGATGGAGGACGACGACCAGGACCGCATGGTCGCGGTCCTGGGACTGCCCGGCCCTTGGTGGTCCGACACCCAAGGCCCGAGGCCTCCGGAGTAGCGACGGTGCTACTGCCTGGCACCTCTGGGCGCGCCATTTGCTGGCATTCAGCAGGACTGCATAGATGGCTACCAACACCAGTAAGACGACCGCCATGACGGCCACCACCAGACCGCATAACCTGACCAACAGGTACCTGAGAAATCATTTAGTGGGGCCCGGCGGCCCGGCGGGCCGCCTACTTTGCCACCGCCTTGAACGTATCCCTTACCGTCGACAATTCGTCCCCCCAAAGAAAAGCCGCGGAACACTGCGGTTCGGCTTGGCCTTAGAGGTATCTTCTCGCAATTTTGGTTGTCCAGCGCCGTCGGTTACGCCGCCTGTAAATCGAAACCATTTCTGGCTCCTGCGGTGACTGCTATGGACCGGAGTCGGTGACTATTTTGGACCGTAGGACGCAACCTGCCCCTTCAAGGTCTCCCTTTCTCCCCGGCTATCCCCGGAGTACCCATCGTGCAGTGTCAACTATGCTAGTATATTTTGCAGAACATAATTTCGCCAGAGAATGTTCATCATAATCAATACACGCAACAAATAAAGGGAGGCGGGAATAATGGAACTATTTCAAATGTTAACCCCCTCGCTAAGGTAGTTCAATTTGCCCAACCTAGTATTAAGCCTTTGCATGCCGCTGAAATTTGCTACTTATGGGAGGGCTTGACTGCAGGCAACGAGTTCATCTTTGTAGCAGAAACATATTTAATGAATACCGAAGATACTGAAATGCATATCCTCTTGCAGGGGCTGCTTAGGGGGGTAATGATAAACAGAGTGCAACCTCTCGAAAAAATCCTGAAGGATGAAGGCTTTACAGTTCCGCCACGTCCTGCCTCAAAATCCACCCAGGGTAAACCAGGAGAAGGGCAAGAAGTAAAGCTGAGTGATGACGAAGTAATCAGAAATTTGATCACATGTGGGCAAGTTATTTTAGATCTGGACGCTAAGGCGGTGGGGGTTTGCACAAGAGAATCGGTGTGAAAGGTATTTACAGACTTACTTTTTGGTGATATGAAGGGATACAGCCTGCTTATGGACTTGGGCAACAGCAGGCATGTGCATAAAGCCCCTTCACCAGCCACTGCCAAGGATAACAGTCTTAATATTGACGAAGTCTCCAGGCTGTGGGAGGAGTTAACGGCAAGGCATTTAAGTGTTATTAACCTTGAAATATATCTTAGCAACACGAATGACCAGGAATTGATCAAACTACTAAAACGGGCGTTAAACCAGCTAGCGATACCTCAACTAGAACAACTGGAAAACTGTTCCTCCCCGACCTGTCAGGCGAATAGATCAGGGTCCTCTTGGTCAGGTCAATAAGATTAAAGTAGATGATAATGAAGTACTTGGAGTATTAGCAACCGAGGACAAATAGCCATACAACAGCATGTTAGGGCGTATGGAGTAGCGATCAGAAAAGATATTGGAAAATTATTTAAGGATTTTGCCTCTACCAAAATTGAGGAATATCACAAACTCATCAGTTGGCAACCGAACGCCATAGTCTTATTAACCCTCCCGTCGTTACATCCAGGCGAGGGTAAATAGGATATAATTTTTAGAAGCTGAAGCTAAATGGAAGTGGTTCTACGCACTATTTTGTTTACACGCTGGTAGTCTGGGGTATGGTTTATCTTTTAGTTGGCCAAAGGATTTATTGTCTGTGGAAACCTGGTCTTATTGGAGTAGGAATAATGGTAATCATCGATGTATTTGCAACAAAATATAATTTTTATACTTACCCTAAAGGCATAGTCTATGTGGGAAACTTGCCACTTTTTCAAGTTATAAATGCTTATGGTATTTCAATCTTATACCTCAACTGGCTCCCTGAACGGTGGAGCAAAAGAATCATGTATACGGCATACGTTTCAGTACTATTTTTAGCAATCGAAGCTTTAATGTATAATGTTGGTGGAATCGCTTATCGAAATTGGAAACTTTGGTACAGTTACTTTTTAAACATAGCTGGTCTGTTGCTGTTTGCTTTATTATCAGATCGTGTCGATAGGCTGGATTCTAGGAGAGTAGATAACTGCGACGCCGAAAATAGTGGAGATAACAAGTAAGATCTTGAATTTACGCTTTTATAATTTCAAATGTAATGAATATTATGAAGATGTAGCGCCATGGCGCAGGACAGCCCGGATATGCCGGCGGCTACGGGGTGAGGGCAACGCCGAAGCTTTTGTGCAGATCAGTGACGGGATCGGACACCGGGCGATAGATCAACTGCATGATGCTGGCCGGCTGGTATCGTACCTGCAAAGAGAAGTTTATCCGGGGAGACGGGGTGGCTGATGTTTGCGCGTGGCTGTTATCGGGGCCGGTGGGGCGGGCCTGGCTTGCGCCATTACTCTGGAGCGTTTGGGCGTCGAAACGGTGACAACAGCCTCGACAACGAAGGCTGCGACCGAATTATGGGGCTGTCGGCGTCAGCAAACTGGTGTATAATTCCAAGATCGACATTATCAAGCATCAGGCGCATGTGCTTGAGAGGTTCTACGGCAAACCCAAGTTGCACGATAAATTTCAAGACGCACCTGACCGTAGCCCCTAAGTGGCAGCTAAATTCCCAATGTGCTCTCCCGGGGCTCCGGCGATTGGGTTTTCAGATGGTTTGCAATTGTGTTATCCCCACAGATCAAAGTAAGCAGTCATGTGCCCACCTGTTATGACAATTGTTTGCATTTTTTAAGGTGAATGTTGATTGTTTCCCGGTCCCAAGGTATAATGACCCTGGGGGGTGGTTGCGGTGGGCGCTGATCTTGACCGATTGGTCGAGGAGCTTGAAGCCTTGCCGCGGGAGCAAAGACTCCAGTTGGTTAAGCGCTTGGAACGGGACGGCTTTTTCGATGATGACGATCAGTCATGGTACTGGACGCCCGAGTGGCAAGCGGCCGAAAAGGGGCCGATGAGAATATTGCCGCCGGCCGGGTCCACACGTTTGATAACGTCGATGACGCCATAAGGTTTCTTCATCGCGAAGCCGGCGATATTGAGCCCGAATGAAATACAGGATCAAATTCACCGCCCGATACCTCCGCGGATACAAAAGACTTGCCCGGGAGGTCCGGCAACATGTCGACAAAGCCGTAAGCCTTGTCAGCACGAACCCCGAATCACCCTTCGCTCCGTCTCCACAGGGTCCAGGGCATGGACAACGTTTGGGAAATCAGCCCGACCATGTCGAGCCGGATTACATTGCGCTTCAGGGACGACCTCATTGATTTCCGCAACGTGGGTCCCCACGATGACGTTCTAAGGCCACCGTTTTAATCTCTCGGCTCCACCCGGGAGATTTTTTGCGGGGCGTGCTCACACGGATGCTCACAATCCACCCAACGCATTATCTGTACGTAGGTCACCAGATAGCACATATTACATACGCCACAAAACTGATAACACTACATGCGCCATATGAGCCCGGATCGTAGAACTCGTAATGCGCAAATGGTGAGCCCGCGCCGGTATTTGTCTCTGCCTCGACCACGTCATCCGGCAGTGGCACTTCCCGGGATCTTCCCCATATCCAGGGTGCCCGGAGGTAGTAACTGATCAACCACCCTTATCGAATGTTAATTCTCCTTGCTCCAAAATCGCTCCATGGGGCGGCACATCCTTACCACAAGAAGCACAGACTAGCGCTTTTCCAGTGATATCTCCATGCCCATGGGACCTTCCAAGATTCGGCATTTGGCAAATTTGCTACGGGAGGCAAGCTCCCTGATCTCATCAGCGGTATAAGCGGTCTTAAGCAGCATATACTTGAACGTCAATTTCGTAATGATTGAATCAATCATGCTCAAGCCCATGGCATCCACGCCCTCTTTAATTTCTTTGCTGGAAGTATTCCGCCGCAAGTCAATAATTAATACCTTGCCATTAGTCTTAAGAACTCTGAGTGGTTCCGGGAAATTCTTGAAAGCAGCGGTACAGATAGCGAAATCGAAACTATCATCGGCAAAAGGTATATTGTGAGCGTCGCCCTGGCGGAACTCGACTTGAACCCCAGCCGCCCCGGCTTTCTCTTGAGCGATCTTTACCATCGTGTGGCTGATATCCATTCCTATAATCCTATAGTCACCGAGTTTTGCGAGCTCAATTGACAAATAACCCTGTCCCGGGGCAACTTCGAGCACGCTGCCGACTAATGCTACATTGTCACTTGCCTTCTTCGCCCACGACCTGTATTGCCACATGCTCTTCTGGGTGATTTTTGCATACCATCTGGCAATAGAGCCTTCCATTGCGAAGCCGTGGCGGCTTCTGTAATGGGTCGCAAAGTTGTCGGCAGTCATTGTGTCATTCCTCCTAATCATAAACGATATAGTTAAAGATGGAAAGAGCAGTCCTGGAGCCTCTCTGCCTCTCTATTAGCCAGGTTCATCGTTCGTCGGAACCAGTCCTTCTAAGCTCCTTCACGTTCGCCCGATCGTCGCATTCAATACTATCCCTGTATTCAACCAGATCAATGTGGCACCCGGGTCCTATACGGACGTTGCCTCCCCGCACTACTTTGACCGAACTATATTCGAGGGAGATATCGTCGGCCTCAATAGTTTCTGTGATAAAACCAGGGGAAGAAAGAATGGATGTTAGGATTTTTACCAGAAGGTTGGGGTTACCCCTTCTCACACTAATATTTTCGCCACCAACATCCCTTACCTGGCACCTGCCGATCGAAAGAATATCAATACTTCCGGCGTTCAACATGCCGCCTATGGTGAAAACTCCCCTGGAAATAAAGACCTCTGCTTCACAATCGCCCTTGATTTTTGCATGGCCCGCGATTTCGACTTCCTCCGCCGATATGCTACTGTTTAGGCGGGTAGAGCCCTCGATTCTGATTTGTTTGACGGAAATATCCCCGGCTATTTTTGAATACCCGCTGACTATTAGCTTATCTGATTGCCAGGCACCGTTGATCAAGGCTACCCCATTAACCTTACCGGTTTCTGCCTTAATATTACCATGAATCCTGGCAACCCCATCAACCATCAAGTCTAAACAATCGATATCTCCTGTAATTTTTGCGGTGCCCTCTATCGCTACATTTCCGAAGATACCGCCCGATGCACTGCCAGCACCGGAAATATGCAAGTCATGTCTGCCTTCCTTTTCCATTCATCAACCCTCCGTTGACTTACCACCTCTGAAGGTGGAAATATTATTTGCCTTCCTTGAATGGCTTGTCATTTCTGTAGAACTCCGGGTAATAATCATTCGGGACTCATTCTTTTCTGCTCCTTAACTGTGGCTTCCCTGTCCTGTTGGAAGGTGTCCTTATATTCGACTAGGTCAACCTCACAACCGGGCCCTATGTGGACATTGTTCCCCCGTACCACTTTGGCCCTGGTGTATTCGAGGTGAATATCGTCCCCTTCAATGGTTTCAGCGGTGAACTTGCTGGGCGGGTGGAAGAGTTTTATAATCTTGTGCAGGCCGAGGGTAACGTGTGTTCTTACAATGATGTGTTCTCCACCTATCTCTTTGGCCCGGGAGCTGCCGTAATGTTTGATATCAATGTTTCCGGCGTTTAACATGCCGCCTATGGTAACGGACCCCATGGCGACGAAAGATTCGGCCTCGCAATCACTCTTCGTTGCCAAGGAACCGCTGACCTGGACTTCTTCCGCTGAAATATCTCCGGCAATGTCAGCGGAGCCGCTGATATTGATTTTTTTAACGGAAAGACCGCCACGACTGGTAAAACTGCCGCTGATTTTAACCTCATCCGACTGCAGGTTTCCTTCAATCGCAGCACTGCCACTTACCTTAAGGGTTTCGGCCTTCAGGTTGCCTTTGACTTCGGACGATCCGGTGACTTTAAAGTCAATGCAGTCCAAGTTACCGTTTATTTCCGCCTGGCCGGCTATTGTTACCCTGTTGAAGATTCCTCCAGCCACAGTGGTGGAGCCGGCGATTTTCAGGTCGTTTCTGGTTCCTTCTCCCATATTAGATGCCCCCCTTGCTTATTTTAGTTTTCAGTTCTTCAATGCAATTTGTCAAATTGAGCCGGGCAACGACATGCGCACCCTTTTCAAAGTAAACCTGACTGGGGGCCGATACCAGGAGACAGGTGGCAATGCCCAGTTTGCGCAGGAAGATCAATTCACAGCTTTTGCCCTCAAAGGCCTTATAGTTGTCTTCCAGCACCTGTAGCAGGATTTTCCCTTCGTCCAGGCTGACGCCGCCCGTCTCGAGCATCCTTTCAAGGATATAGAGGTAAAGGGTTTTTTCGAAGGAGAACACCGGTACGTCGCCCTGGCTCTGAAGAAAGATGTCCAGGGCTATGCCGGAAACAATGTTGCGTTCCGTGATCTGCTCCCTGGTCATGACGATGTCCGCCGGGTTGGGAGAAAACATGTCGGCTAGGTCGTCCAGGGACAAATCCTCTTTCATATTTTTGATTTTGTCGATCCTGGCCAGTATTCTGTCCCTGGGAAAAAAGGTCTCCTGGCCGGTAAAAGTGGATTTTCGGATGAACCACTCCTCGGGGATCAGATTTTTTCGTTTCCATCGGTACAGCTGACCGTAGGAAATCCCGGTTAACTCCAGCAATTCCTTCTTGGAAATTAGGTCCTGCTCCATAATGAACACCTCCAGGTAGACGTAGTGTAACATAACACTGTTACGCTGTCAACGGGGAAGACCACGGTATGGCGTTTAAGCCGTTCGTCCTGCCGTACGTTCGCGGCCCAGAGACGCCACGGGAGAGGTGGCGGCGCTGGTCTTCCTTCTTAAGTTTGCTCTGCAATCGGGGGCGGCGGTGCCGGTCTCTAATAGGGCGTCTATCCGTGATGTAACCTCGACGCCTGAGCACCGGGGCAAAGGCCGGCCTCCCTTTCCCGCCGTAAGGGGGGCCTTAGTTTGTCATCCCGGGACATTTCGACCCGATGATTTACCTTTATAGAAAATTTATGGTTACTGGCGGTGACCCCTGCCCGGCTCGGAAAATACGATATGCGGAGGGAGTATAGTTTTTTACCAAAGGCGCCGGCCTTATGGCAGTCCGACCTGCCGGTGCTTCGACCACCAACCAGGGCATGAGGCCGGGGTCCACGTCCCGGCCGTTTTCAAGAAGGGTGACAGGAGGCCGCCCGTACCTGGTTTGGAAAGCATAATATGCGGGAATTAGAAGTGTCCTTTTCCGTCCGCAAAAAAGCAATTTTTTCAGAGGCCCTGACCGGCCTGACACCGGCGAACGTACGTAATGCCTATAGCGTGCCTGACAATCTGAACGGAGCCGGGCAGACCATTGCGCTCCTGGAGTTCGGCAGCGGGTATTCCCTGAGTGACATTGACGCCTTCGGCCGGAACGTCTGGGGGCCCTTGAATTACGATCTTCATTTTGTGAGCCTGGCCGGAGGTGCCAACGACGGCGGCGCGAGTCCGGATGACATGGAGGCCACGCTGGACATCGAATGGGCTTTGGCCCTGGCTCCCAAGGCCAGAATTGTGGTCTACGGGGCACCGTCCGGCCAGACCTACGAGGAGTTCGGTCAAAATCTTCTTACAGCCCTACAGTACGTGGTCAACGACCAGGTGTACCAGCCGGCCGTAATCTCCATCTCGTACGGCGATGCCGAGGAAAACTTCGCAAATGCCTGCTATGCAGCGGTGGAGGCAATTATGACCCAGGCCGCTGCCAAGGGGATATCCATTTTCGTTTCTTCCGGTGACCAAGGTGCCTATGGTTTGCACTGGCTGGATGGAGAAAAAATCACCCGGGTGGATTTTCCCGCCTCCTGCCCCCACGCCATGGCGGTGGGCGGAACCGCTTTGCAGGTGAACCCGTATACGGAAACCGCCTGGACCTTCTGGGGCCCTCTGAACGGTGGAGCGACGGGCGGGGGGTTCAGCAGCCTCTTCGCCGCTCCGGCGTACCAGTTGCCCAACCTGGTCCGTTACAAGCAGGGAAAGCGCGGGGTACCGGATATAGCGGCCGTTGCCGATCCGGCCAGCGGTTGCCAGGTCATATTCGAGGGTCAGCGGCAGGTTGTCGGCGGGACATCCCTGTCTGCGCCCATTTGGGCTGGGATAACGGCGTTGGTGAATCAGGCTCTCGGTAAGCGGGCAGGGTTTTTCACGCCCAAGCTGTACGGCAGTCCCGGGCCGATGCACGATATCACCCAGGGCAACAACAATTTCAACTCTGTTTCAGGCTATCAGGCTGCGCCGGGGTGGGATCCCTGCACAGGCCTGGGCTCGCCCGATGTCGGCAAACTGATTGACCTGCTGGCGGGCAAGCCGGCCGATGCGGACTACGGCACAACCATCAGGGTGACCGCCGGTCAGAGGCAGTACACGGTGAACAGACAGTTCAAGTACCTGAGCGCCGCGCCCGTACTTGTTGCGCCGGGCCAACTGTATGTTCCGGTCCGGCTCTGGGCCGAAGCCCTCGGGGCGAAAAAGATCACCTGGGACGAGGCTACCAAGACGGCGATCATTACGAAATAGTTGGCCACGCGCCGGACTGCACCATCGACGGGCCGGGTGCAACGACCATTAGTCGTGGGAGGGATCTTCCATGGATGTTCAAACGGCGGTTATCAGCGTGCTGAAAGACCTCATTGTTCTGGCGGGAACGGTACTTTTAAGTTTCATTACCAACTACCTTCACCGGTACTACACGGTCAAACAGATTGAGACGGCCAAGTCTATAGCTGTTCTGGCGGTGACCTTCGTGGAACAAGTGGCAGCGGCACTGGGACTCACCAACCCGGAGATGCTCCAAATGGCCATAGACAGGGCCAGGATGCTGGCTGCGAAGATAGGCATCAATCTGACTGATCAGCAGTGGGAGACCCTGATTGAGGCCGCCCTGGGCGAACTGAAGGACATCTGGGCGGCACCTAAGGGTTCCAATCCCGGTACCGGCCCCGGGGCGAAGAACACCCTGCTGGAATTCTTGCCGGGACGGGGCGGGGAACCGGGCAATGCGCCATGAGCCGGGTCA
>Ga0307376_10004589_pt1 | contig 12613 bp, 10 predicted proteins | sample TR2MG_FD_202536 | JGI IMG/M metagenome (GOLD analysis project Ga0307376, IMG submission 202536) | Soil microbial communities from Risofladan, Vaasa, Finland - TR-2 | ecosystem: Environmental > Terrestrial > Soil > Coastal area > Acid sulfate soil | place: Finland: Risofladan, Vaasa | collected... | reverse complement strand
ATCGAATGCTGTTTGGTGCCAGAAGCCCAGAGCAAAAAATGCCTGTCCCTCCAGGTCGAGAGCAGAAGGATAATTGGCGGAGACATTGTCTATTTTCGTAATACCATTGTGGATTTCGGCAATCCGCTCTATATAGATGTGGGCAAGGCCGCCGTCAAGTTTGGATAGATGAGTTTGGGCCATTCGTGACAATTGTCCGAAAACGCCTGAAGGATTCGTCAACGCTCCGCCATAGAAGCGCTGGACTACTCCGGCACCGACGTCACCAAGCGCTGCGCGCTGAAGCAAGTCGTAAACAGCCAGCAAACGACCACAATGATACGCAGCGCTGGAATGTTCGGGATCAAGAGCAGATTTCATAACAACTCCTTTCCGTACTAAGTATGCCTTAACAAGTGCAAGGCGAAGACGCGAACGCCTCTGTGCTTCAGGGCTCTTTACTTCATCCGTCAAATCTCCTCGTACAACAGTATTGTTGTGAGCTATCAATGCACGAGCGAAAGCAGCTTCTGGCAGGCGGCCGCCAGTGAGTGCAGACCGCCATAAGGCCTGCCTCCATGTTCCGGCTGGTGCAACCCATTTTAGATAATCCTGATCAGGTTTTTTAGAAGATAGAGGAGCTGTAAGAACTTGTTCCAGGCTCGGCGGATAACCATTCCTACCCCTATACGTGTCCAAAGACAGATCGCAAAACCATTGTTCCGTCGTCTCAGCGAGTTGCAAGACAGTTCCTGCCATGAAATCTCTGACCATTACCCGTCCCCCTGTGCCGGAGAGGGCTATAATGCAAAAGCGCACATCTTTGACAGCCCGAGCGCCTTTACCGGAACGAATATGGTCAACCGCCTGATGCAATCTGCTTTCGGCTATAACTCGTTTTTCCTCGGCATCTTCAGGGGGGACACGCTCTTTGTTGGCGCTCCCCAATATCAGGCTGATCAGATCGTGGCTTTCTTCGATTTCTCTTCGCACATCCGAGGGCCCCATGTACCAGTAGGCTATTCGTGCCCCACCGAGTTTGGCATAATCGCATGTCAGTTCTTTGGCGGGATTCCGTTTAGCGCGACGCCAGCTATAAATGACACTGCTTTCAAGCAGATGATCGATAGCATTGACATATGCATTCGCCGTTTCCACGTCCATCGCCGCATTCATACCTTGCTTAAGGCCATAAGACTCAAAGGCTTCTTTGTCGAACGTTACGATCGGAGCATGAGGCTGACTGAGTCCGACACCAGAGAGCTTTTTCAGTTTTGGATGTGTAGGCTCCGGGGTAATCAGTTCACCGGTGCCGAAACAGGACATTAGAGTTTGTCCCTTTGCCGGTTTTTTCAGGGTGGCGCGAAAATCATCCCACCATTCATGCCATAAATTTTCGTCAGCAGGATACCGTCCACCGAGGCGGATAGTGGCAAGATCTTGAGGTTTTGCGACAGGTTTTTTTCTCATCGCTTCCTGCCTCATTGTTTGCGAAATATTGGAATCAAGAAGAGCATCGGCTATAGTTTTCAATGTTTGATCGTACTTGCTTGCTTCCCTCAACATCCATACGAATGTTTCTCGCCTCCTGCATACAGTATGTTCTTCTTTTTCGTCGTTTCCCCAGCCTATAAATATTCCAAGGGGGGCAACAAGAAAATGAGTACCCATACCTTTCTGAGCCCCAAGTGTTTTTAGCTCCCCCTGAGATAAATCCGGAACAGTAGAAAACTCCTTATCACTTCCTATAAGGCCGGTAAATTGTGCACCATTTTCGTCAAAATCGAGAATCCATTTGACATTCTTTCTGGCATATCCCGGTTTGCTGGCGAGACCGCGGTCTTGAGCATATTGGAGGAGCGCGTGTATCATGCGTTTACTCCTTTTTTCACCAATTCACTTTCGTAGGGTGGAACTTCCACGATACCGTCTTTGGCCAAAGCCCGGAAAACCGAAACTCGGGCGGTATCCGTACTCTCGCCGGGGCGTGAAAGATCGAACACATCGTAGAGCATCCAGCCCGCATCGACGCTGCCTTGCCATCGCTCTTTGTCGGATAATTCCGGACTCCACCACGCGGGGAATTCCCGGCACCCGAAACAGGGTTGAGTGAAATTCTGCCCACGTTTCAGCCGCCGTTCGAACTGGTCTTCATAAGCTTTGATATGCTTCGGTGCATTTAACCATGGCATGATATGTGCGGTGAGGCGGTAGCGAACATCGCGGAGCGCCATTGTCTGGCGTTGGGTACGTCCCTTTGTCGCATCCGCCGTATTTGACCATTTGCGAGATATATCGGTGGGCGCGTTCGGTAAAGGATCTTGGATGACATCTCCAGCGGCATCTGCGAAGATTGGACGGATCTTCGAAATGTCTGCCATCCATTCTATAATCTTCCGATCACTCGGACCTTTCTCCTTCACCTCGTTTCGCATAAGCGCGATATACCGCGGTTCGGAAAGCAGTTCGATGCTCTCGATTTGCCAACTAAATTCATGACGATTAACAAAGATCGCGTCGAAAATGCCACGGGATGCTGATGGCGTGATAAAGGGATAGCTCCATCTCTCGACTTTCATAGGAGAAGTGAAACACGCAAATTCGCCCCATACCTCTATTGTGTAGGACCGACTACGAATACCATAGTTATTCATAATTTCATTCCTCCTCTTTTGATTTTCATATAATCGGAATTTCCTGATCAAGACGCAGTCCGACCATTTCGTCGTAAGCGTGTTTGTCGTGAAGAATGTACCAATCCTCGGCTCCTCCTAAAGGAGATCCGATCCAAGGCGAATTTTCCGCATCTTTGCGGTTCGCGTTAACGACGTACGGTTGAATATTTCGAAAAAACGCGTTGGTCAGCCTATTAGGGATCGCCGGTATGCCATTGTATGGGACAATGATATTCAACAAATTTCGATGTTCGATTAGGCGGTACAATTTATCGACCTCCGGGAAATCGGCTTCGTTGATCGCTTGTTCCATCTTTTTTGACGTACCGGCATTTGCAGAAAGGTCATAAAAGCGTTTGAAGTAAAGATCGGAAATTTCCGGATCTTGCGGATCGAGCGCTCCGAATTCTTTAAGTAGACTGAGCGTTTGTGATGCACCCTGTTCATACCTGTCACCCGGGTATACAGCGTCTTCGGGAACGAAAACAATAACATGTCCAGTGCCCATCCCGCCTCGATTACATCTCCCGGCAGCCTGTGCAATGGAATCAAGCGGTGCAAGGGCGCGATAAACGACCGGAAAGTCAAGATCCACGCCGGCCTCGACACATTGAGTGCTGATCAGCAAGCAAGGAGCTCCTCGGTCTTTGAGCGCTGCTTGATCGAGAATCGCTCGTCGATGCGCAGAGCACATATTCGTAGAAAGGTGGAGGATCGGGGACCGCGGATTGCGGTTTTTCACCAACTCTGTCAAACGACGGGCGTCCTTTCGTGTGTTGACAATACATAGAGCACGATCCTTATCTGCCAGTTCGTCTGCGATGCTTTGCCACAATATTGCCACCTGGCAACGCGACCAATCAACCTGATATCGACGTGTCCGTTCATATAGGCCAACCGTTCGTTCGGCTATTAGAGTTGGACGCCAGCCGACATTCTCCCCATCTTGTTCAACTTGCTCTGCGAATCGAGAAAAGAGCGGCTGCGTTGCTGTCGCAACCACAACGGTAGTTCCATAGTCGGAATGACAAAGTCGTGATATTGCCCTCAGTGTAGGTGTGATTAGCTTTTGTGATATCGACTGGGCCTCGTCGAGGAGAATGACCGATTTTGACAAAGCGCTGAGTTTTCGTGATGTTCCCGGATGAGCGGTAAAAAGCGATTCAAAGAACTGCACGGTGGTTGTAATAATGATAGGAGCTTCCCAATCTTCACTGAGGGCTTCAGCGCGTTTCCTCTCCTCCGACTCACCATCCTCCTCGTCCGATTTCCGCCATTCGGCAAGGCTATGATGTTCAAGAATACCTTCAGCGTGTATCCCCAAAGCCTTTCGATATTCCTTCACTGTTTGATCAAGGATTGACAAGAAAGGGAGCACCACCACAATTCTTCTCAGGCCCAATTCTTTATGCTTGGCAATGTGGCGTAACGCAAATCCGAGCATGGCAAGCGTCTTTCCGCTGCCGGTGGGCGCTTCAAGTTCGTATAAACCTGGCGGTCGATCAGCGGCTTCAAGTGCGGCATTCCATAAGTCATTCCTTACCTTTCTGACAGTAGAGGAGGCTCCCGCGCCTAATGAGCTGACGTACTCGTTGACATAGCCGAATGCCGATTCCGCGTCGAGAGTCGAGATTTCCGGGCGTTTTTCTCCGCGCATATGTCTGGCCGTGTCTGTATAGTCTGCATGGACAAGCGCCGAAAGAACCATTCGCGCATCCAGCATGGACCCAACAGTCCTCTTCAATTGCCGCCCTGTTTGATAATTTTGAGGTCTGAAACCGTCATTTAGCATCGCTTGAAATGCGTCATTCAATTCCTGAGAAGACGACAAGGTGAGAGTTTTACCTTCCAGCGACGCAAGATCATTTCTAAGTGTGGAAACTTGTCCCCAAGCGCCGAGCCCCACATGATGGGCATGAACAGCAATGGCAGCGAGGTCTGAGAGATTGTGCTTAAGTAATAGATGAGCTCCGGCGGACCAGTGGTCAAGCCCTGATTCCAAGCCTCTCAATCGTCTCTGAAAGCGAACCGAGTATTTACCAAAGTCGTGAAAAAGAGCAGCAAGGCACACATCGGGCTTAAGGAAATTTGGGCTTCTTTGTATTGCGCCTTTTCCGACTTCAGATAAATGCTCCCGTTGAGACTGGTCCTGTCCAGAATGCCCCTTGCTGTGGGCCAGCCAATTCAATTCCTTGCATGAAGTATTCATGAAATTATCAGAGGTGAGCATAGCCCTTCTTCCGAAGCCTGTCACCAGACTCCGCCGTACTGATGAGCTGTTCTTCCAACCCCTTTGACTCGCCCTGGCTTCCGTCCTCGACCCGCCACGCATGGTCAATAGGCTCTTTATCGCTCATGTTCTCCCCATTTAGAAAGTTGCGCGCGGGAGGCAAACCTTTCCAAAAGATTTTGCCTCCCGCATAACTCCCACTACTCGTTCGATGCCGTTATCACCTCATCCTACGCCCTCGCGATTGCAGCGAGTGAAACACCACCATGACATTTTCAGCTCTTTTCCGTCCCCTTCCCTTCACCGCACATCTTTGCGAGCCTTGCAGCTTCTTCGACAAGCGAGGCGCGCAGGCTGACAGGTGCAAGTACTTCGACATCCGCTCCATAGCCGCGAATCCATGGTGTCATTTCAAGGGGTTCGGCAATATGGTCGGTGCACAGGAGGCTGCCATCTGGTTGACTCTTTACCTTCTGGCCGCGGTGCCATAGTGACTCCTTTACCCGCGAGGCGGCACGGGACAAGAAGCGTAGAACAACTTGCACCGGTGTCGCGTTCGTATACCAGATCCCCGGGGCGTTTTCGAAGAACCGCTGGACGTCAAATTCGGCGGGAATGTCGTAGCGGTCGTCCAGAATCCGGGCTTCCCCGGATGCGGTCCAGCCTGAATGTGCACAGCCTGGTCTCACATTCGCCGGCGCCGATGGTGTGAAGCGTCCTTCCCACCGCATAGGGCAGGACGACGTACGGGAAAAACACGTACTCCGTCGCGTCATCATGTCGCCTGGAGAAATAGCTAATCCGGACCTTGTGCGTTCCAGCCCACGAGCGTGTCACAAGCTGGGTGCCAATGAGGGACGCCGGGGCGGAGAGCGCATGGCCGAGCTTCCGCAGGGCGGACGCCGCGTGGATATTTCTTCTGTCGATTGTTGTGCTCCTGAGCGTTACGACAAGGTAGAGCGCCATTACCTCGTCGAGCGAGAGACGGAAGTTGTTGAGGTGGAGATCCAAGTCGATAACCAGGCGGCCACCATTCTCTTCATGGATCGGCGGAGTCCTTGCGAACTCATCGACGTATCGAGGGGCGGTGGCGGGGTTGATATCGAGCTTCTGTGCAAGTTCCGCTCTGTTGACGTCAGCCGGGCGGGAAAGCAGAATCTGCTCTGCTGCCTGCAATCGTTCGAGCTTGGTTTCAGCCGAAATCATAGGCCCACCCCTCCCGACTCCGCCGGATGTCTGTCCGTTTACCTATTATCGTTCATCCTGCTGAATCGTGCAAGAATGTCGAAAAAGAAATAGCTGTTCTTATTATGAAGCGCGCGCGATGGCCTATGCCCAGGTCGGAAACCAGTCTACCTATATGTGTCATGTTCATGGCGTAAACAGAATGACAGAGAAGAGTAATAGTCCGACTGCTACAAAGACGACAACGAAAGAAACGACCCAGCGCCCAATCTTCAGCTGTAACGAAAGACGCCTACGAACGGCTTCTTTGTTTGCCCTAATTACCGACATCATGTCCCGAACGTAGATCTCTGCTCCTCTTTCGTACCCTTTTTTGAGCGCCACATCGATTGCTTCATTGTCTATGGTTTGAAATGTCACCGGCTTGAGAGCACTAAGTGCGAGGGCGAGTGTCCTGAAAAGGATCGCTACTAATCCTACGATTCCAAGGACAAGAATTCCCCTTATCGGATGTCGCAGAAAGAATACAAAAGTAGCAGCAGGAAACAACCGGCTCATGGCCGCCGTGTTGCCGAGAAGTTGCTGGATGAAAACCCCAAGCAGAGTGCTCAGGACTGCGAGGAACCCAAGATAGGTGCTTGTCCTCTGATTGGCTACGTTGTAGGTGTTGTGTGCTTCGTCATTTTGTCGATCAAGAATTTCAACGGCCAAGTCGAGACTGTCCTTGTTCGGATACATTTCTCTCTATTCTCCAACCAGCATGTTTGCTAACGTGGAGCTAACTCCGAGATGAAGCATACTGTCTAACCATGCCCACTGGCCATTTGGATTTAGGTCAAGAAAATAGTATCCGCCGTTCTGGGTCACTATTATGTCCATGCTCGAGAATTGAAGCCCGAACCGGCTCACAATACGCCGCGCAGCAGCAAGTAGCTCATTCGGAACTTCCGTAGCTTCGTATCGGGGGATGGTACAGTTTTCTACACGCCAATCCGTTGCCGTCCGAGTGTCATCCTGGGAGTAGATTTTTACTGGGAAAATGGAACGGCCCACAACGATCAGCCGGAGTTCATACTGTTTATCCACATATTCTTGCACTAACACCGGGAAATTGCGCACCGCCGCAACAAATTTTGTATCATTCTTATCAACAATCGTCGTGTAGAATAGCTTAAGTCCCTCTCGCGTATTAAATTGGCCGGAAAATAGTGGCTTGGTGCAACAGCGGTCATGTGTCTCTATAAACTGCATCATCTCCTGGGAAGAGTTAGCGATAATTGTGCTTGGAATCGAGAGTCCACACTCCCGAGCAACCCGAAGTTGAAGCAGTCGATTCTCTGAGACGAAGATGCGGTCTGGCGCACTAATCCAATTTCGCGTTGGTACCGTCGCAATTACGGACTCGTACTGCACACGGGCCTCAATAGATAGTTGGCTCGAAATCTCCGGCGGTTCTTCATCTATGGATAGTTCCGGTGCGACCGGCCGTCTGTACCAGACACCAGTGACTTCGCGTGAACATAATTCATTTCTAGAGATTTCATCACGGAGTACGAAGGACTCGGAATCATTGCTGGACTTATAGGATACTTTGTAACGAGAAAGATACTGGTCAGTGTCGAATCTAAGATGGCCCATTCCATTGGCTTGGAGAGAGCTGCAGAGGTAGTCTGCAGTAGCGTCCTTAGTGTTAGTTACCAGCAAAACCATAAAAAGTGAACGGATCCTTGTCGCTATGCTCCTCTGTCGTTTTTGTGAAAGTCTCCGACCCTAGGGTGATTCGGCTATCCAAGAAGAACCGTGACGGATCTTTGTCCGTTTGTTCATCCTGAACTTCCGTATATGTCTGGGTCGCGGAATGAACGGACTCCCGTGGTTCAGAACTATAGGCCCTGGATAACTTGGAAGCGAACGCAATATCGGAAAGTCTCATGTTATTCTCCTTCAGCCGCAATTGTAACGGTTGGTTGCAGTTTCTGTCGAGTAGTGCATCTCTCCTGAGCGCCGGCACCTTCCATCCCTGAACATAGCGAGCCTGTATGAAAAGTACCCCGAATTAGAATTCGGTGACTAGATGATGAGCGACGGGAAAGTGAAATTCGTAAGCATCCGGTCTTCGCTGCAGACGATTATCCTTCATGTTCTTTGCCTACAGTAAGCACACCAAGATGCAGAACCGAGCAGAATGGCAATATCATCCGTCCGTATTTTTTCCCGGGATCCCTTTCGTGCCAGCGCCGGTACGGTTTGGGGCCTCCGCTAATTACCCATTTCCACGTGGTTCGAACAAGATCCCAGCAAGCTGACGATAAGGGGGTATCCGATATCGCTCGAACTCAAGATATCTCCATTTTCTGACACTACTTTTTGTGCCGAATTGCTTGGAAATCTGTTCGATTTTGAGCTTTTTTCGCCCAAATTTGACGACACAACTCCGGTTTCCCATGATTTTCGTTGATATAGAATCCTTGTGGGGGAAGACTAATCGCAAGATAAAGTAAGTGGTACCTTTTTTGGCTAAGTCCTTCCCCCACAAGGTCTTTTCTGTCTCCACGTTACCGGCAGTGTCTCCGGTGTCTCTGTAAGTTCTTTTGCATTAAGTATTTCTACGTCTCCATATCCATTATCTCTATCCCCGAACACCATATACCCTATGAGGGTATACACTTCCGTCGCTCCTTTTGCGATGGCGAGTCAAGCGTTTGCTTCTTATGATTGGGTATTCCGCGCCTCCGACTTCACCTTGACCATATGCAGATACACGACCCCTAACACAATCGACGTGGAAATGTCAGCGCTGATGCCTGAAAGTCTCCATCTGAGAAGCATCCACGAAGAAAGGCTTATGTTGTGAGCCGTTTTCGGTTCTCGCCGGCATCAATTCGATTCAGCATGGCAACCAATTCGTTGGGCGTAAACGGCTTTGTGAGCACGTCTGTTGCACCGAGTAGTCGCGCGGCACGGAGAAACTTCTGGCCGAGTTCATCGCCTGACATAATCACCACCGGAATGGCGGGGTATAAACGTCTGAGGCTTTTCAGGAGTTCTATCCCTTCGAGTTCGGGCATGTTCACATCGGCCAGAACAATGGTCGGTTTGTCTGCCGCAATGATGTTTAGCGCATTCCTGCCGTCAGTGGCTGTCATCACCTCGTATCCATGCGAAATCAGTATAGACTCCAACGCCACTCGCACTCTCGGGTCGTCATCGACTACAAGTACCGTTTTCACTTTATCGTCATGGTCATCGGCCATCTCATCCTCTCCGCAACCAGGCAGCCTACCGCCTGCCCCGACAACTCCTCTGTCCCATAGGCATGGTTCCCGTGATTCATCTTGCGCTGAGGTACTCCGTCACATCTCCAATTTCGAAGGGTTTTCTGAAGACAGCCTTCGCCCCTGCGGCAAGCCCCCGATCACTGTACAAGTGGATGCCCAGAAAAACCGGTAGTAGTCAAAACAGTCACCGCTGGGCGCATTGTAAAAATCTCATCGCCCACTTCAACAACTTGGCCAAGGTCCTGTAGGATTGTCTGGATCGCGGAGGTGATCCGCATATCGTAATCGATGATGAGAATCTTCTTCTGCATCAACTCTTCCCATTGGGACCAATCTGAGCGTTATTCCCGGGATCGAGCTCACCCTGTGCACGCCTTATCCCCCAGCCGGAAACCGCTCCCTTCCTCTGCTCGTTGTGAATGATGCCTACCAATGCATCTTTTTCCGAAGATTCTTCCTCCTCGGTATGGAGACGGATATTCTCAAGGTCCCCCTGCATGGAAAGGAACGTGTCAAGAATCCGGGCATCAAAATGGCTTCCTCTCCCCTCCTTGAGAATACTGATCGCCTTTTCATGAGGCATTGGTTCTTTGTACGGTCTGCGCGAAGTCAGCGCGTCGTACACATCAACAACGGCGGTTATTCTCCCGGCGAGTGGTATCTCTTCTCCCGAAATGCCGTTTGGATACCCGGATCCGTCCCATTTCTCGTGGTGAGTGAGCGCAATAGTCCGCGCAAGTTTCATGATTTCGGTCGTAGGGCGATCCAGGATGTGTCCCCCGATAGTAGTGTGTGATTTCATGATCACCCATTCTTGGGGAGTGAGTTTTCCTGGTTTGAGAAGAATGTGGTCCGGAATGCCGATCTTGCCCACATCATGCATCGGGGACGCGTAGAGGATAAGCTCACAAGTCAGGTCGTCAAAACCCATTTCTTTTGCAAGTGCGCTCGCGTAACGACTAATGCGACGAATGTGCTTCGCGGTATCGTCATCCTTGAACTCGGCCGCGCGCGAAAGGTGGTACACAGTTTCAAGGGATGCCTTTTGGATTTCAGTGAGCGCATCCTGCAGACGCTTCGTACGATCTGCGACATCCGCTTCAAGTTTTTTCTGATAGTCTCGCATGTGATCGTAGTAAGCTTTAACTTTCACGAGGGAGCGCACACGGGCGATGAGTTCTGCCATGTGTGGTGGTTTGGTCAGAAAATCATCGGCGCCAAGTTTTAGGGCAGTAACTCGGGAGGCATTATCATTTTGTCCCGTGACGATAACCACAGGTATCAGCGCAAACGCACTGTTGAGTTTGAGTGTCTTCATGACCTCAAGCCCGCCCATGTTCGGCATGTTCAGATCAAGTAGAATCACATCAGGCGGATTCTGTTCTACCGCTCGGAGAGCCTCCAGTCCATCTGATGCTTCTGAAACCTGATAATCATGCGCTTCAAGAATATCCCTGAGAACCTCTCTGTTACCGGCTTCATCATCAACCACAAGGATCTTGGGAGTGTCTTTTGTGGTTTGCGTCATGTCTGTTTCTCCTATGAGTCTGAACGAACTAACTCAACAAAAGCGCGGCGCAACAGGGTGACCTGCGGAGGTTTCCCAAGTACCCGGTCGACTGTCTCAGGCTTTTCACCATCTGACTTCATGAAATTGCCCCATCCAGAAAGAAGAATAATCGGCGTTCTGGCGTCAAGAGCCTTTATCCGCGCCGATAGGGCTTTCCCATCCATGTCAGGCATACCCAGATCGGTAACGACTATGTCGAACCGCTTTCCACTGAGCAGTGCATCTTCGAATATTTGTAGTCCTTCGGTTCCATTTTCCGCAGTGATCACCGCGTGACCATCAAGCGTGAGCACCTCCGAGAGAGACTCCCGAATTTGACGATCGTCATCCACACACAGCACTCGCAATGGCATCAACGGCGCAGAAATAGCGTTGACGCCCAATACCGTGGATGATGTTTCATCTTGATCTGGGAAAACTAGACGTACTGTGGTGCCTTTTCCTTCGTCACTCTGGATATCCACGGTCCCTGCGTGGCGTGACATCACTCCGAACACCATTGCAAGCCCGAGGCCGGTTCCTTTCTCTCCCTTAGTCGTATAGAAAGGCTCAAACGCGTGTTCGATCTGCTCCTTCGTCATTCCTGTTCCAGTATCAGTCACGTGGATAGCAATTGCACCCTCATTCGGCACGACCGAGAGCGTAACTGTCCCGCCTTCAGGCATCGCATCGATGGCGTTGAACACGAGATTTACCAGCGCCTCCCTGAGCTCACTCGGATCCGCAGTGATTCCCGGACACCACTCAGGGACGTCTGTGGTGATCCTCACGACAATACCAAGCTTCTGCGGCATCGTTTCCCATCGGGGTCGTGTGAGATCGATCACGTCCCGAAAAATTGTGCTCAGATCGATCTCAACGTGTTCTTCCTCCTGTTCGCGCTTCTTGTAGAACATGCGCATCCGCATGGTGGTCCGCTCGATATCATGGGCGGCACTCTGGATAATGGAGAGGTACCGACGGGCACGTTCACTCAGGTCCTCCTCGCGCTCAAGCAACGATTCCACGTACAGTGTGATTGGAACAAGCGTGTTGTTGATGTCGTGTGCGATACCGCTTGCCATCTGCCCCATGGCATTCAGGCGTTCACGTTCCATCATTTTTTTCTGGGTATCCTGAAGAACATTGTAGGACCGGTCGAGTTCCTCGTAGAGTGCATTGTTATGGGCAGAAATTGAGACAGCTTCCGAAAGTCCGTTGAGGAACCCGATCTCCTGTTCGTTGTATATTTCCTTCGTCTTTGAGAGAAGAAAGATGATCGCAAACTGTCCACTGTCAATAGAAATCGGAATGAGAACAACGCTAACCACGCCCGCATCGCGGAGGTCCTCCTGAGAGAAGAACATACCGCTACTTGCAAGCGATGTGTCTGCGTCCGCAAGACGTAGTGCGAGCACCCGATTTGCCTGGAGGTCTGCACGGACCCAGCGCAGATCAATGGGGTACTGTTTGCCTTCGTGAATATCTAGTTTCTGTGCAAGCTCCTGATCCGTACTAAATAGATGCCGTATTGCCACGCTATCCTCTCGGCTCTCGTACGCCGCAACTCCTATTACATCGGCATGCATTTCCTGTCCGAGATGGTGAATAACCACCCGAAGAACACTGTCGACGCTATTGCGCTCCGAAAGTGACTTCAGGATATCATTGGTCACCTTCGTCCAATGAAGCTGATCCTTTACCAGTTCTTCTGTTC
>Ga0307376_10004588_pt1 | contig 12613 bp, 5 predicted proteins | sample TR2MG_FD_202536 | JGI IMG/M metagenome (GOLD analysis project Ga0307376, IMG submission 202536) | Soil microbial communities from Risofladan, Vaasa, Finland - TR-2 | ecosystem: Environmental > Terrestrial > Soil > Coastal area > Acid sulfate soil | place: Finland: Risofladan, Vaasa | collected... | reverse complement strand
AAATCAGTCACATCATCATCACCATTCACGAATATTACTGTGCGACCCGGATTATTTCCTTGGAATGTTCCAGCAAGGATATCGTAATTAATTGCATAACCTTTGAGTTTTGAAGCCTTGCTTGATGTAATTCTAACCGCAAGTTCGAGTGGGCGACCTTCGATCAAATAAACAAAAGCAGTTGTAGCTATATCGCTCCAAGTGGCTCCATCGAATTTATTTCCAACTGGTGGAACTGGAGCAGTATCTAATCTTCTCCATCTAAGCTCATCAACACCTGAACTGAAACTTCCAGCATAAGTAGCATCAGTTCTCATTACCAAATGGAATGTTCCATCTGGAATCACCGTATCTGAAACTACCTCAGTGATTGTATTGTCTCCTGCACCCAAAGCAGAAATATCAACGGCTCCTGATTCAACCATGATATCGGCTGAATTGGTTGACGGGTCACCCGACCCGTCATCCCTAACAATTTGCAGGAAACAGTTACCTATTGGTGTTCCAAGTTTATTCACGTAAGCCGTGAGTCTTTGGATCACATAATCTCCATCAACCGGCACAACAAATGGCTGACCTAATTTAATTTGTGTGGTGATATTTAATACTTCAACACCGTTTGCTAATCCAACTGCATGTTCATCAAGATTTTGAAAAGAATCATCGAACCGTTTTACTTCATAAGTAAGTGCAGTTGTGGCCACATCAGCCCAAACAGTTCCATTAAATTGTTGTCCAACTGGCGGAGTTGGAGCAGAAGAATCTGCGGAAACCTGAAGTGCATCTACGCCAGTAGCAAAAGAAGTCTTATAATCATCATCGGTCTGAACAACCATATGGTAAGTGCCAGCCGCTAAAGATAAGCCCTCAAGATCTCCAATATTCAAAGTTTGTTTAGTCGAAGATCCGGGTACACTCGAAACTAATATATCTCCAGAAGTGGCCACTGCCACACCCGGATCACCAGCACCATCGTCTGCATGTAAAAGAATTTGAAAATTTCCAACTGGAGTTCCAAGCTTTGATAAATAAAGGCTAACCTCTTTTATTTCTGTGGTGGCAGCTAAAACAAATTCTTGAGAAAATTTCTGATCAGATCCAGTGTCAGTTAATTCTAAATCGGTGTCAGCATTAGCAGAATCATCATAAGCATCTTCAACTGAGATATCTTTTTCTCTTTTAAAGGTATGATTGATTTCATATTGACCTGAAGCCTCACCAACTCTAATTGGAGTGTTACCTTCTTGCCAATGAGCCTGACCATCTCTTGAAAATTCAAATGTAGCTGGACCGTCATCGATATTCAGAAGATCATAAATAGCGATCAACTGAACCATATTTATGTCACGCTCATGGCCCAAAAATTCATCAATATCTAAAGCGTCAGTTGAAATGAATGTATTACCTACACCAGCAAAGTTGGCCAAGCCACTGACAATGGTTGCTGTTCCAGAATCGAATTTATCATCACCATCTATTTCAAAAATATTTGTTTCTTGAAGTTCGTAAATTGATTCTCTTAAAATATCATCAAAGAGTGAATCTAAGGAATTTGCATCTCCACCACCAGACCCAGATCCAACCCCAAGTTGTCTCACGGTATCTATTGTAATCACCCCTGCAATATTCTGAACTAAAACCTGTCCAATCTTCTTACCACCAGAAGCGAATGGTGCGAGTGGAGCAGATGCCTTAACAGCGTTTGCAGAAGCGGCTGGAGTAATAATAACTTGAGCACCAATCTGATTTATTGCGTTCACTGTTCCGGGTATTACTACAACTGAATACCAAAAATACTCACTGACAGGGATAGTGAATGGTGTGAAGTTGACCCCAAGTGGAGTGGTTCCGTCTTCTTTGAAAATAGATCCAGTATCAAACTCAATAACTGCACCGGTAAACTCCATAACTAAACTAGAAAGCTCTTGAGATAGAATACGACCATCAAGAAGAGTTCGATCTACCCCAGAGACTCTGGCATTTTCTACTGCACTTTCATGGGGAGTTAATTTTAATTGTCCAAAGAAATTTTCGAGTTCAAGATCCAAATTACTTATTGCAGATGTGAATGATGAGTTCGCTACAATAAAATTTGTATTTGCATATGGTGGAGTAGCATCGTTCTCATCTACAAGACCAGTAGCTAATAAAAGTGCATCTGTAATTCCATCACCAAGCTCTATAGATTCGCCTGATTCAATCTCAACATTGGTCCAGCCATTTCCAAAATATATTTTATTTCCAGAAGTTTGCTTATAAGCAAGAATATAATTTCGAGTATTTGTTGCGTCTAAAACGAAAGATCCATTGGCCACTTTAGAAATTGCAAGCGGTCCACCCGGAGCGACACCAACATCTGGCAAGGTCACATAAGCCACTTCATCATTTGCGATAGTGAATGTTCCGGCAGAAATCGTATAATTAAATGCTCTATTTGGAACTTGAATAACTAAATCAGAAGTAAAAGCTACAGTGTTAGCTGTAGGATTTTCAAAAGAAATTTTTCCACCACCAGTGAGCTGATAACTCATTCTTTCAAGTAGGCCAAGAGTTGAGGCACCGCCACCAACCAATTGAGTGTACCAAGCCGCAGTTCCTTTATCTTCTTTGATAATGGTGGTGATTGCATCGAACATATCTTTGATGCTTTGAATATTTCCCTGATCTGTTCTTGGAGCACCAAAAACAAAATCAGAATCTAAATGAAACAAGAAATCTCTAACATCTGTGATTAAGGTAATTACCCCACCAGAAGTTGTAACAACGGCCAATGGAAGCTTGTCACTGTCTCCAGTGAAGGCAATAGTATTTGAAACTAGCTGAGTATCTTGAGCTGTTTGTGTATCTACAGTTTGAGTGAATTCTGAACCAACTCCACCATTTGCAGTTGTGTCCCAGATTGCAACCGTATCTGGTGCACAGGTTTTTTCAAAAATTTGAACTTCTATATAATTAACCGAGTTATCTGGAAGAGTAATATTTAATTGTGGCTCTGTGATAAGTCTTCTTTGGATGTCTTCTTTTCCGGTACGATCTGTGGCGAATAAAACAGAATCAGAACCGATATTAACCTGAGCGACCAACCCACCAGCATTTTCAATAGCCCAATTTTTTACAATCTTTGGATCTGGAGAGAAAAATAGATTAGCGTAGGTTTGAAATTCTTGCTCAATAAGCTTGAGCATATTGTCATATTGAGGTTTGTCCCATCTCTGGTCGGCGACGAAGCGTTGCTTATTCTGCATTGAAACTATCCCTTAATCTAAATCTAATCACAGCTAGGCTCTACTACTATAAATCGGACAACCACCCCGGCAGCAACAATTGATCTAACAATCTTTTGAGCCAATAGTCTAGCAGCCGTTACACCAACCAAATAAACTGAAAAATCATTTCCATTGATTGCTGGTTTAATGTACGGCGTCACAACTACGTTCACAGCCTCTCCTATTGAGTGGTTGTTTACAAAGCTATAAGACGGATCTAAAAGTAGAGTAGAATTGTTTGGTCTTCCAAAATATTTAATCAATGTCTCTTCGGTACCGAATCCAAAATTAAACGATAAACGTCCAACCGCATCTGGAATTTGAGAGGCATCCGTCATGGTAAGCGTTGGAATAATTGCACCAGCAACAATACTCTGACCCAATATTCCCCTCTTAGATGTGAGTGTGAAGGCTCTGGTTGGATCTGGTATAAACGCACCCGGATAGCTAGGAACCACGATATTAAAATTGTCTGAAGTGTTAAAAATAGAAAGATCTTCAGAAGCAAAAAATTGAAAAGTTACAGAAGTATTTCCTACAGTGTTTGATGCGATCACTGCCTGATTCAATCCTTGACCGAAAATAGCGAGTGCTAATTCATCAAGCTTCAAAGACTTGGTAGAATCATTCAAATCAATAACCATTTCTTTTGCGATATTATCGATCGACACAACCGTTCCCTGATATGCGTGAAGGTGCAAAGACCCTCTAAGATCTCTTCTCAAAGACGGTACAGAACTTGGGATATGAATTATGATTTCATTGGCGTTGATTTCATTAACTTTGACTATTGGATTACCTACACCAAAAAATATATCCAACACTCTTTTTATTGTGGTCAATACTTGCTTAGGTCTGAAACTCAAAACAGGTATAAGCTGTCTATAAAGATCGTCTGTGAGATTGAATTCAGTAGGTCTAAACACACCCACATTTGAACCAAGTGCATCCAAAAATTGGAGTCTAGCTAGTTTGGTAAATATTTGCTCTTTAGCATTTTGAGCAGCCTGAACAATAAGATCATCTTCACTAGACCAAGCATATAGCAATCCCTTTACGTTTGGATTGGTGTTCGGCCTATAAAGACCCGGAACAAACCGAGTCATCTTACTTAATTTTGACATTTTATCCTACGACGATATCTTCTTCGTCTATTCTGGCCAGTTCGCTATCCGCAATTGGAATATTCTCAGAGCCAAGTGGTCTTGGATCTAGTCTGACGAGTCTCACATCAAATACTCCGCTCACATCTTTAACCGCACAAAGCACTTCTGAAGCTAGAACATCAGCCCCTACTGCCAAGTTATTTATAACCGTAGACACTGCGGATTTGATTTCATTTGCTATAGAAATGAGAGTGATACCCTCTTGTGGAGTCACATCAACTTCAACTTCGACTGGAACTTTGATTGGCTCAATAACTTCTACTTGAACTCCGGCGGCTCTGAAGCCCGGATAATTTTCTTCATCGTCTGGGCGACCATCTACTGTCCACTGAGTTAACTGGGCAAGATTTGTGAAATATCTATAACCATCCACACCAATAACTTTTCCAACTGGGAAAGAAAGAACTGCGTTTCCAGTTCCACCAGAGACTTGCACCGAAGCATCTTCTCCGGTATCGAGTGATGCGATTTGAACCTTTGTCCCAGAACTTGAAGTTCTAATCTCTGCATCTGTGGTTACTGTGGTGATAAGTTTGTTATTCCATAAACGAGCAACCTGATCTGCATCGGCTGGAAGAATTTGATACTCGTCACCAATAGATGGAGCACCCGGCATAGCAGCAAAAGTAAGCGTTCCAGAGCCGGGAGTATAAGTAAGAATGGTTCTTCTGACTCCAGCCTGAGTTCCAGTTGTCATTTCGATTTCGTACCCAACCAGATCTTCTGCCAATGGAAAAATAGCTGATAATCCAGTATCAATAACAATTGAAGATGATGTAACTCCAGTGAGAGCATTTTCATAATAAAGTGGGAGTGTGAAATTATTTGCTAAATTATTATCCAAAATAACAATTAGCTCGTCATCTACAGAGAATGAATATGGTTCTGCGGAACCAGACTCAACGGCTGGCTGATGTGATATTAAATTATCAATCTGATCAGTTGGAAATTGAAGCACAGTATTTGCTGCGGTGGCATTTACCTTTATACTTCCGCCACTTACTTTATTTGTAGATATTTTAACTCTAAGATTCGAATCAACCAAGCTCACAGTTATTCCGGGTATCTCTCTTTGAAGTGCTATTTGAACCTCTGAAGCTAGTGCAGACCCCGGTGTGAAGAAATCTCCAGCTAAAAATGTATATGACTGAAGCGTTCCGTCAACTTCAACTTCAAATAATTCACCACCAGAAAGTCCATACGGAGACTGAGAACCTGTGACAACAAAAGCCCTTGTATCTACAGATCCTAGCGTAAGTCTGTCACCGGCTGCGAGTGGCTCTGCAAGTTCGATCTGACCAATAAAACGATTAAGCGTATAATCTTTTGTGGCCCCAACGATCTCTACTTCAGAGAAATTGAACACACTATTTGCATTTGAAATTATAATATCAGTTATAACTGGTGGCGTTCCCAATGCACCATTTCTTTGAATTCGAATCCAATATCTTGGATCTGACCCATTTACTGCCACCTTCGTCCAATTTGGAAGTCTTGGAAGAGTTATAATTCCATTCTGAGTTAATCCTGCGGTCCCATCTAAAACACCAAACGGAGTCCAAGCAGATCCATCCCAATATTCAAAAGCGAATACATCTGTGGAAGCTGGAGTTGCGAAGTCTCCAAAAACAGTATTGAACTGGACATCAGTATGACCCAAATAAAGATAATCTAAATCCGATGCAAAGGCGGATATAGTTCCGGCCCCACTTGCTTCCACGGTGCGGTCAGTAAGAACAGAAGCCTCTTCGTTCCAAACCTGACTGAATGTTCCAACAACCCTGATCTTTGAAAGAACACTTCGTTCAATATTAGAAAACATAGTAAATTTTGTATCATTGGATGACTCAGAACATACGATACCCGGAACCTGTGCATTGATTAAATCACAAATCTCTTTTGAAGTTACTGATGCTGGAGATGAGAAATCAGTCGGAGTAAAAAATGCTGCCACTGGGTTTTTAATTTTTCCATCGATCACCATTAAAAGACTACGATCAAAACTACTCATATCAAATGCGGCAGTAGATCCAGATTCTATAGCGGCTGTTCTTCCATCTTTAGTTAAAAGTGCAATTCCAAAATCTCTTTCACGATATAATTTTGATGTAAATTTTTTATCAGTTGAGAAATTAAGTGCAGAGTTGGCAGTTCCACCAGTCACCACAATTTCTTCCTCAACATTTTTACGTGAGAATATTCTTACCTTAGACCCGCCAGATGAAACCCTTGCCTCATATAATGTAGCGGTTGAATTTATCTTAGTTAAAACTTCTTGTGCGAGTGCTGCACCGGGAGCTGCGAAATCTGTTCCTTCAAAAATCACAGTCTCTACTTCATCTCCAACCTCAACAATCAAAGTCTCACCGCCAAATAGTGCGTAAGGCTCATCATCTTGAGTTTCAGAAAAAGCTTTAACCATTGGCACATTATCAACGAATAAAAACTGCTCACCACCGGTTGCAGCCAAGACCACTTCCTCAAATCCAACCGATTCAAAAGTTGGTATAAATCCAGTTCCATCATCAATAAAAAGCTTCACAACATCTGCCGGTACAGTTGGCTCGATTAGAGAAGCAGAAACAACACGTTTATTTCCGGTGCTAACTCCAAGGACACTTGTAATAATAGATCTTCCAGTTCCTCTAGATAGAGACTGAATTGTATCTTTAATACGATCCCTGAGTGCCTGATCACTTTCAATATCTAAACCATTTGTGACCCTAAATGGATTGGTTACTGTGGCAGTTGAGAATGGTAGAGAATCATATTGAATAATAGAACCAATAGGCACGTTGGCGTCAGAGCCGGGATCTGTGGCGGTGACTAACACATCAGTTTCTTCTGATTCACCATCAAAAATAGTAGCCCCAGAATCAAGAGTGAATTCTACTCTTGGATTCAAATCTGAGGCCGGGACTATAACCACTGTTCCGACTGTAAATACACGGTCGCCACCCTGAGATAAAACGATTGTTTCATCAGTCCCATGGTCAAATCCTAATGCACCTGAAAGATTAAAGGTCACATAATTAGCGAATGTAGTGATCGAAGAATATGGGACTGTTTCAACATTTGGAGTGCCACGACCAATAACTATAGAGCCACTGGTTGGAAAATTAGTTGCCGAATCACCATTAATTGCGAATGTTCCTCCGGCTGGTCCAGCTTTTCCAGAATAAACTCCAGTTGAAACTTTTGTTATTGCTGAATCTCCAAGAGTTACTTGAGTTGATGCTGCGGAAGCTTGTCTTCTCTCAAGGCCGTACTCAAATGCACGATCATCAAGTTCGCTTCCTGTAGTTGTATCAATTGAAAATGCTCTGATAATTTCGAGCATTTGAAAATACTGTTCGTCATCTTCCTGTGCTGCGGCCTCCAGCATGGTTGACCAAACAGAACCAAAATTTATATCGGTGAGTGGGGTAGTCGCAATCACTCGGTCTGTCATATCCCCAAAAATTTCAGGGAAGACCTTTAGTTCAAAAATTGGCATGTATCAACCTATCCATTTTCAAGTGTTATTGGCAACGGTACTGGCTGTGCCAAATCTTTTAACTTAATCAAAGCATTGATCTGAGTCGTTCCACCATCTTGCCTAAGCTCTAAAAATGGAATTGACTCAACTCTTAAATCTGATCCAAGTGAACTAATTAATCTTCTACGAATATCATTTAAAAAATTAGTTCTAGTTTTTTCACCAATCTTAAGGCCAGTGCCAATATGCAGATGTCTTTTTAGATCACCCGGCTCTAAGCCGATGCGGATTGCAATCGCTTGGGACATATTCGGAATTCCAGCTATCAAATCCAAGTCTTTAATATTTGAAATTGCCAGATCATTATTCTCATCTATTCGAATATCTACTCCTAGATTCTGTTCTGTCTCAGATAATAATTTGGTGATATTGAATTCACGGTTCTTTTTAACCCCAGTATCTTCTATCTGATCTGACTTAGGCAAAAGTATTGTGTCTCCCGGCTTCAACACTCCATCTCCACCAGCCGGATCTATGTATGGTGGTTTTAAATTATTAAGTGAAACAATATCTTTATAGCGATCTGCGTTCCCAAGTTCTCTAGCAGCAAGAGTTTGAATAGTATCGAGTCCTGAAATTTGATATTGCCTAACAGAATTTGGATCTTGAATAACAACCCGTCCAGTATATGCTTCCTCTACTCTACGATTTCCAGCGAAGGCGTCTTCAGAGAAAAAAGATCTCTCTGAAAGTAAAGATGCGGTAGCACGTTTGGCCCTATTGATTGCATTAAGGATTTGAAACTCTTGAAAGGTGGCCTGTCTCCCAGACGGTGCAACAAGCGTAGAAGTTCTGCCGGTGGCATTGTTGTAGGAAGTGGTATCCCTACCAATAACATCGTTGAAATTACCTTCAATTCTTTCAGCCTCATTTTTAAACTGAAGAAGAAATCTACGAGTAACTCCAAACTCACCAAACAAAGCTTCCTTCCCACCCTTAATCGCCTGAAGCATATTATTAATCTGTCTCATTGGCCCAAGTAGAGTGTTGCTCACATCTCTTTCAGTCCTACGTAAAATTCCGATTCCACCCTCAATGACCTGAGTTGCAAGTCCAAAAGCATCAGAAGTTTTATTGATCACATCTGCAATGCTTCCAATAATTCCCTTATTAGAGCCACCATGAGTTGGAGCCTCTGCAACCCCAATACCTTTAAGCATGATTGTGTAATCATAAAGGGTTCTGCGATCTTTTGTTTTCTTCATGGTGAACTTTTGAGGCTCTACATATAAGAATTCATTGTCTTTAAAATTTCTAAAGACCATTCTCAATTCGCCTTTAGTGCGATCGTCCACCCTCTTATGTTCAACATATGCTCTAAAATAAGAACGAAGTTCGTGAAACTCTTCATATCCAGAATGACCACTAGCTAGAACTGCTCTTCCTGTACTTTTATTAGCACCACCATCTCTACGACCCGGAGAAACGCCAGTGGTCCCAGACATAACAATATCTTTAAGAACCGTTCCATGATGCTCAACAATCACCCCACGAAAAGTTGGAGTAACTTCAATTGCAAAAATTTCATCTTGAGTTAATTCTTGTGGATTTATTTGAAGTCTAAATTCTTGCCATCCCGGTTCAGAAAAGCAAAATCCAGACTCATCGATTCTACAGACCTCAAAAGAATAACCTAAACTTCCTCTCCAAGCACCATCATCGTAAGCTGGACGATTGGTGATTCTTTGGATCTCCACACCACCAACACTGTTTGGGTACTTTTGAGATGTTTTTTGTTGGCCCAAAATACGAGAGATTCCATTAGAGAAACCTTCAGAAAATTGGCTAACTAATTGATTAATTCTAAGACCCATAACACTTCCCTATCGGATCACATCAACTGACAGTTCCATTGATCGTATCTGGAGTAACCACAACTGTATTGGCAACAATATGTGGAATAATTGCTTCCGCTATCCCGTCACAAATTGCAGCCAAGTATGTTGGAGCAAGCATCGGCTCACTTGTGGCTGAAGTTAATTTAGCAGTGATCAAGGATTGTAACGAACTCGAAAGAGCTGCCTCTGTGCCTGTAAGTGCCATATATCCCCCTATTCAGTATTTGCGTCAAGCGGTGGTGGAGTTGGAACACCACCATTGCCAACGTGCTGATGTGCTCCGTAGACTGAGCCATCAATTTTAACAAGATTTGCAGAACTGTTAATATTTATACCAGACGCACTCATAGTTATTTTGTTTCCATTTGCGTCTTCCATTTCAATACCGGCTGCACTCATGGTGACTTTATTTCCATTCAAATCTTCGAAAACAATTCCAGAAGAATTTTTTGTTGTTATATTCCCATTCTTATCTTCCATGATTATACCGGAAGCATCTCCTGTGAATTTATTCCCCTGAGCTTGAAGCAACCAAGTTTTTGCAGATTTTAGAAGTTGAAGATTTAGATCTGAAAGGGATTCAGTTCCATGGGTATCTAAAACGATATCCCCATTACCTTTCATGACCACCTTAGCACCAACGGCGGCTGGATTTAGGATCTTTCCATCTGGATCTTTTCTTCCAAGTTGTGTTACTTGCCAGTTTGAATTCTTATCAATTTTGACTTCGACCCCATTGAATTCATCAACATCTATATTTCCATCATCTTTTTTTAGTTTTTTATAAGCCCCATGTCTTGGATGGTCACCAGAACCAATAATAATTGGGTGATCGCCATGACCACTCAGAAATAGAACGTAAACGATTTCACCATCTAAATTTTCATCATAAACATCTTTATCTATTTTTCTGGTAAAAGATTTTTCAATCTTCTTTTTAATTCTCTGCGAATAATTATAGATAGCCCCACGGGTTTCCATACAAACTGCATTTGGATAGTTTTGACCGTCAACCCTGACAACGTACTCGACTCTCTCGCCACTAGAATTTCTTGGATCTTCTGGGAAAATTACATCAACTATATTCCCCTTCTTGAGTCCGAATTGAGAATAGTGCTTATCTCTTTTTCGTTGCGAAATTGGAATCCCTGCCGGTACTACACCGCCATCTCTGGTATATCTCATTTGTTTCTCGAATTAGTTTTGGCAACATAAGCAGAATCGAATCCCTTATCTAGCCTTCCAAAGTCTTTAAATCCGGGTCCAGAGTTTACAACATCGATAAAAATATTCTGATCGTTAGTTTGGAACTGACCTTTACTGACTGTAAAAATAGTTCTCCAAGTATTAGGGAAGGTCCAAGTATGTTCATAGCCTTCGATATAATAAATTTTTGGTAGATTTCCAGATTCAGAATCGGGCAGAACCGTAAGCACCTTGCCAAGCTCTGCCTCTAAGACTCCACTCGTTTGTATAGTTCCTGCCTCATAAAGATGATTTACATAATTTTGATCATACAATTGAATCATCATGGCGGAAAACAGCTCTATCTCGCTAGTTCCACCCTTGCCATCAGTCGGCAAATCAAAATCCAACATTCTTTGCATCCGTTGAAGCCCATGTCTTTTAATTGATTCACCAATCTTAAAAGCATTACTTATCCCACCTGAAAAATTCTTATTAGAAAATATATGCTGAACATGTTCGGCGAACCTTGTCGAATTCAACCAAAACATATTAAATCTGGTGTGATCATCACGACCTAAATTCTCAGAGTAAATCTCACCCTGAGATATTTCCACAAAACTCTCACGGGAAAATTCTTGAAATGATTTTTGTGTATTATTTAGTAATGGTTTATATCTAGAAAGATTTCTCGGTGTCCCAAATTGTGAATCAAAAAATGGAGTCTGGAATGGTCGTGCTCTTAAAATAACAGATGGTATTGAACTTCCATCGTTAGATCTTATATCTTCTAAAAACAATTCATTGATTAATTCGTTGGCATTTCTTTGTAAATAGCCCCACACATTATCGTTCGAGTCCAAACTGACCATTGCATTAGCTTTGAATCCGGGTAGATTTGCCTGAATTAAATTTTCTAAAATATCATAAAATAAAGTCTTACCTGTTATAGCTGCACCACCGGGCTTCTTGAAAAGCTGTGCAAGCTCTCCGGGTATTTGAAACTGACCCAGAGATGAAGTGCGACCCTCTGCTAAACTAGCTCCGGGTCCAAGAAACAAATCAATAATACTATTACAAATTTTGCTTGGATTACCAGTCAGTGGAAGTCCAGCCGTTCTTAGTTGAACATCTAAAGTATTCTCTTGATGTTCATAAGGATCAAACCAAATATCAGTATCCTCAAAAACCTTTCCAAAATTTCTTCCAGAAACCTGATAGCGAAGCTCCATCTTATCATCTTCATCACGATCCAAAGCCCTTGCGACCCGATCCACATTACCAAGCATAATCAAATTTTTATTGTTTGGTTTTGTGGACTTCTTTGAATCTGAAGTGGATTCTATTTTATTATAAAGATAAAGTGCTACCCAATCTCCGGGGAATATTTTCTGCTTCCAGTTTCTACTTGGGAACAACATCACATCAAATGTTCCAGAAGTTTGAGAAAGAGACTTAGAAGTTTTCATAGATGCTATTTCAGCCTCAAGATCAATCACCTCAACATTAAAAGTTACATTATCTGGGAATGGCTCCCGAAGTGTTGATCCAAATCCAAAATTCTGTTTAGTATAGTGATAAACAACCATACGTGCATATGAAGTTCGAGAGGCTGGAACT